>Ga0209433_10000422_pt1 | contig 13051 bp, 10 predicted proteins | sample METZYME_5_50m_FD_187552 | JGI IMG/M metagenome (GOLD analysis project Ga0209433, IMG submission 187552) | Marine microbial communities from oxygen minimum zone in mesopelagic equatorial Pacific - METZYME_5_50m (SPAdes) (version 2) | ecosystem: Environmental > Aquatic > Marine > Oceanic | place...
CAATAATTGGTCCTTCATCTAAATCTTTTGTGACATAATGAGCGGTTGCACCAATTAACTTTACTCCTCTTTTCCAAGCACGATGATAGGGCTGGGAGCCTTTAAATGCCGGTAAAAACGAATGATGAATATTAATGATTTCAGAAAATTCATTCAAAAAAGATTCACTTAGGATTTGCATATATTTAGCTAAAATTGCAAATTTTATATCAAAAATTTTTAACTTATTTAAAACTTGTCTCTCGATCTCTGATCTCTGATTATTAATTGAATCATAATAAAAAAATTGAGCATTAAAATCTTTTGCCAACCCTTCAAGATCAGGATGATTAGAAATGATTAATGGGACTTTCATCTTTAACTCTCCATTTCTAACCCTCCATAACAAGTCGATTAAACAATGATTTTGCCTACTTACAAATATTGCTACATTTGGAATTTCATCAGAATAGTTTATAGTAAAATTTGCATTAATATTATTAGCAATTTGTTGAAATCCCTCAAATATCTCTAACTTATTTATTGGAAAACTATTTATACTCCATTCAATCCTACTCAAAAATAGTTCTGCATCCTGATCTGTATGATGATCAGAATGTTTGATATTTCCACCACAACTAGAAATCCAACTAGTTAGCTTATATACCAATCCTGGTTGATCTGGACAAACAGTTCTTAAAATAATTGAAGGATTTTCCAAAAATGAATCAGTTTATTTAGATTTTTATAATTACTTATAATATAATAATGGGTAAACTAAAAGATAAATTTAATACGATCAAGATAATAATTGTTGGGTCAGGAATAATTGGGAAATCTAATGCTTTTGAATTATCAAAATATGGATTTGATATTAAAATAATTGATCCAGACGAAAAGCAAAACAGCAGTAATGCTGCTCTTGGGATTTTAATGGGGAAGATTTATCAAAAGAGAAAAGGCAGAAGTTGGATACTAAGAGAAAAAAGTTCAGAATTATGGCCTAAATGGATAAATATTTTGCAAAAATATAATCCGAAATTAATATTTGAGAAACCATTATTTAAACTCACTAGTGATCTAGAAAAGTTTAAAAAATTAACCGCATTTGTGGAGAAATATCCAAATGATGAACTAGAAATAGTAGAAGCAAATTCATATATCTTAAGTCATATCAACAAAACATTTAAAGGTAATAAATTGCAAGGAATAATTTCTCATCAGGATGGAAGAATTAATCCACAAATATTATTAGAAACTCTTAATAAAAGTTTAAAAACTAAAAATATTAAAACAATTAATGATCAAGTTATTCATATTGAAAAAAAATTCCAAAAATGGTATTTAAAACTTAAATCTGGTGAAGTTTTAACTAGTGAAATTGTTATTCTTTGTAATTCCCTTGATTCATTGAAATTAATTAATACAGAATTACATAAAATAAGACTTAAACCTGTCCTTGGGCAAGCGATAGAAATATTTCACGAAGATAAAAATATTAATTTTTTATCCCTACCAAAACTTTTAAATTTAAATGATAAAAATTTAATAACTATTAACAAGGAAAAAATAATTATAGGTTCAACTGATGAGTATAACTTTAAACCAGACGAGTTTTATTTAAATGAACTATTTGAATTCCTAGAACAAAAACCAAATTGGCTTAACAAAAAAAATATTTCTAGAAAATGGTTTGGAATACGTTCGAGGCCAGAGGGTGAGCCATCACCATTGTTAAAATCATTAGAACAAGGACTAATATTATGTTCAGGATTTTATAAGAATGGCATACTTCTTGCCCCTGCTTGTTCAGACTGGGTATCTAAAGAAGTTCAAAAACATATTTAATTATTTTGATTCAGTAAAATCTGCATCAATAACGTCATCTCCATCATCTTTAGATGATGATTCTTCTGAAGCGTTAGCGGCGGAAGCTTGATTACCAGGCTGTTGATAAACAGATGATCCAACAGCATATAATTCTTGTTGAAGCTCTTCAAGCAATTTCTTCATCGCCTCATAATCTTCTTTATCCGTAGCCTCTTTAAGTGATTTGCTTTTCTCTTCTACCTTTTCCTTGGTTGGAGCATCAATTTTATCTCCAAGTTCTGCTAATTGCTTTTCTGTTTGATAAACAAGTGTTTCAGACTGATTCTTGAGATCAATACGCTCTCTTTTTTCTTTATCAGATGAAGCATTTGTTTCAGCATCTTTAACCATTTTATCAACTTCATTGTCTGATAATGTGGAAGCACCCGTTATAGAAATACTTTGCTCTTTGCCACTACCTTTGTCCTTAGCAGTAACACTCAATATCCCATTAGCATCAATATCAAAAGTAACTTCAATTTGAGGAACTCCTCTTGGGGCAGAGGGAATTCCATCTAATCTAAAAGTACCTAAGCTTTTATTATCAGAAGCCATTTCTCTTTCCCCTTGCAAAACATGAATTTCAACATTAGTTTGACCGTCCACAGCAGTTGAATAGGTCTCTGACTTCTTTGTAGGAACAGTAGTATTACGCGCAATCATTTTTGTCATAACACCACCAAGAGTTTCTACTCCTAACGAAAGAGGTGTTACATCGAGTAAAAGTATATCTTTGACTTCACCAGCTAAGACTCCACCTTGAACAGCCGCCCCAACAGCAACTACTTCGTCAGGATTAACAGTTTGATTAGGATCTTTACCAGTAATAGTTTTTACTAAATCTAGTACAGCAGGAATCCTTGAAGAGCCTCCTACCATAACCACTTCATCAATTTCACTTGTTGAAATTTTTGCATCTTTAAGAGCTTGCTCTACAGGAATTTTACATCTGTCTATAAGAGATGCTGCTAATTCTTCAAATTTTGCCCTAGTTAGATTTAAATCAAGATGTTTAGGTCCTTCTGGAGTGGCAGTAATAAAAGGTAAATTGATCTCACTTTGTGTAGCATTAGACAATTCAATTTTTGCTTTTTCAGCAGCTTCAGTTAGACGCTGTAATGCTTGTTTATCTTGCCTTAAATCTATTCCTTCATTTGACTTAAAGGTACTAGCCAGATGATCTACAATACATCTATCAAAGTCATCACCACCTAAGTGAGTATCTCCAGATGTTGAGAGTACTTCAGTTACTCCATCACCTGCTTCAATAACTGAAACATCAAAAGTACCTCCACCTAAATCAAAGACAAGAATTTTTTCGTTTTCTTTATCTAAACCATAAGCCAAAGCAGCAGCAGTTGGCTCATTTACTATTCTAAGTACTTCTAAGCCTGCAATTTTACCAGCATCTTTTGTTGCCTGTCTTTGGGAGTCATTAAAGTAAGCAGGGACTGTAATAACAGCTTGTGTTACTGTTTGGCCTAAATATTTTCCAGCATCTTCAGCTAATTTTCTTAAAACTTGAGAGCTTACCTCTTCCGGTGAAAATTGTTTATCTAAAACAGGACATTTTAATTTCACGCTAGATCCAGATTTCTCAACTGAATAACTCACTTCCTTAGATTCTTGGCTAACTTCATCAACTCTACGGCCAACAAATCTCTTAGCAGAATAAAAAGTATTTTCGGGATTCATAACTGCTTGTCGTTTAGCTATTTGACCAACAAGCTTGTCTTGATTTTTAGTATATGCAACTACTGATGGTGTGGTTCTGAAACCTTCAGCATTTGCTATTACAGTAGGTTTACCACCTTCCATTACAGCAACACAACTATTCGTTGTACCTAAATCAATTCCTACAACCTTACCCATAGGTAAAAACTCTCCTTAATATTCTCCATAATCGGTCATACTGGTCATTATTGTTACTCAAAAACGGGGTGTGGTTTCCGAACAAATCAAAATTTTATACTAAAATCCAAAAATATGATCACAAGTAAAACAAATTTTCTTGCACTAATAGGAAATCCGGTAAATCATTCATTGTCACCAATAATGCATAATGCCGCTATCAAATATTTAGGCCTTGATTTAATATATTTTTCAATTCCTTGTGAGGAAAAAGATTTTGAAATTGTCATTACATCACTAAGTAAAATTAATTGTAAAGGTATTAACGTAACAATTCCTTATAAAGAAAAAGTTTTAGATTACTGCAGTGAGATATCTCCTCTGGCAGAACAAATAAAGGCCGTTAACACACTAAAGCCAAATGGCAAAGGAGAATGGCATGGAATAAATACTGACGTAGAAGGTCTAACTTATCCATTGGAAAATTTGAATCTTGCTAATAAAAAAGCAATAATATTAGGCTCAGGAGGAGCCGCAAGATCAGCAATACAAGGATTAATTAATTTAAAAATGTCAGAAATAATTATTATTTCGAGGAATCAAATTTCTATTAATTCTTTAATAAATAATTTTAAAAATCAATATTTGTTAAAAGGCCTATCCTTTAACAATCCAAATATCTTTAATTTAATTGATTCAGCAGATTTAATTATCAATACAACCCCGGTAGGAATGATTAATCATGCGAATACAAAAGAGGAGCTACCTTTTGGTGATCATTTCTGGAGATCACTTAACTCAAAAACAGTAATTTATGATTTAATTTACAATCCTCAAGAAACTCCCTTGTTAAATTTGTCTCGAAAGAAAGGGTGTCATACAATTAATGGCATGAAAATGTTAATAGCACAAGGAGCAAAATCTTTATCATACTGGACAGATGGCGTAAAAATTCCTATTGAAGTCATGGAAGAAGCTATCAAAAAATATCTCTAAAACATTCGTTGATTTTAGTTGGAAATAATTTATTTATTTAGATATTAACCATAATAATGTATTGTAATAAATGTACAGACGCTCATTATTATCAAATGAGCCTAATGCCCTAGTCTGAAACTATGAACAAACAAGAAATCTACTACGAAACAATGTATATTCTCCGTCCTGATATTGCGGAAGAAGAAGTAAATAAACATATCGAAAAATATAATAAATTACTTGAAGAGATGGGAGGCAAAATTTTAGATAGTCAAATGAGAGGAAAAAGAAGACTAGCATATACTATCGCAAAAAATAGAGAAGGTATTTACGTCCAACTAAGTCATCAAGGAGATGGTCAACACATAGAGAAAATTGAAAAAGCCATGAGACTTAGTGAAGATGTTATTAGATACATGACTATAAAACAAGAGGGACCTTTACCAACTCCAAAACCGAAGATCAAAGCCTCTGAAACTCCAAATAATCAAGAAAACGAGAAAAATGAAACTGATACTACCCCTACTAACGCTTCAAAGACAAATGACTCAGAAAATACTGGGGTAAATAAACCTAATGAGTAAAAAACTTATTTGATATTATTATTAGACTCTGCCCAAATTTTATTAGACATCCCCCACATATAAATAAAACCTTTCGCACTTTCATGGTCGAAGCTGTCATTCTTATCATAAGTAGCTAGATCTTCTCTATACAAAGAATTTTGAATGGATGATCTTCCAATAACAACTGCATTACCTTTATGCAACCTAATTTTTACCACACCATTTACCGATTGCTGAGTTGAAGAGATAAACTCATCAAGAGCTGATTTTAATGGACCATACCAAAACCCTCGATAAACTAATTGTCCCCATTTCTTATCAACTAAGCTTTTAAATTCCAGCACATCTGGATTTAAGGTTAAGCTCTCCATTTCCTTATGAGCTTTAATTAATAGAAGAAGTCCAGGAGTTTCGTAGATTTCTCTACTTTTTATTCCAACAATCCTATCTTCCATCATATCTAATCTGCCAAAACCATGTTTACCAGCAATTAAATTAGCCCTTTTCATTAATTCCAAATTATTTAATTTTTCTTTATTAATTGACACAGGAAAACCATTCAGAAACTCAATAACAATATCTTCTGGCTCTTCTGGAGCTTCTTTAATAGATGATGTCATTTCAAATATATCTTCACTAGGTGGAGACATAGGATCTTCCAGAACACCTGCCTCAATACTTCTTCCTAATAAATTAACATCAATAGAATAGGGAGATTTTTTTGAAACTGGAGCAGGGATTCCAAATCTTTCTCCATAATTAATTGCCTCTTCCCTACTCATTTTCCACTCTCTAGCGGGCGTAATAATTTCTAAATCTGGACCTAATGCATTAATAGTCAGATCAAATCTAACTTGATCATTACCTTTGCCGGTACAGCCATGAGCTACAGCATCTGCATTGAACTCTCTCGCAATTGCAACCAAATTTTTAGCGATTAAAGGCCTAGCTAAAGCAGTAGAGAGTGGGTACTTATCTCCATATAATGCGTTTGCTCTTATAGCTGGAAAAGCAAATTCATCAATAAAAGGTTTCACAAGATCTCCAATTATTGATTTAAATGCACCAGATTGAAGTGCTTTTTCTCTTATAATTTCTAAATCTTCACCTTGGCCCAAATCAGCGACAAAGGTGATAACTTCTGATACTCCATATTTTTCTCTGAGATAAGGAATGCAAACACTAGTATCAACCCCTCCCGAATATGCTAAAACAACTCTCTTTAAGTCTTTCATTTAGTATTCTCCAAAGAACAAATAATTAGTTTTTTAAAAGTTTTTTCAAAATTATTATCATTGTAACTATCAATGAAGGAGCGAAAACCAATAAAATTACAAACTCATAATTAATTGATAATTGTTCTGAATGGCTCAAACCATATATTTTAAAACCAAATGACAAAGCTATGGAAATAATCCAGATCATGAAATATTTTAAATTTCCTTTATCAAACAAAGATTTTAAATATGGACAACATGTATTATCTTATTATAAGAGTAATGAATCCTATGACCTCGGATAAACTTCAAATAAGGCTAAATGAAATTGCTGAAATCAATCCAGCCTTAACCTGTTATAGAAGAGACGATGCTGCTCCAGTTTTACCTCTAAGAGAAGAGCCAGATTTATTATCCTGGCTTGAAGATAGCGGAAGATTAGTAACCGAAGAATCAGGTGAATCCCAAGAAATTAGCACTATAGAAGAAGAAGAATTATCAGCTTTAATGGGTGAGAAAGAAGATTATAAAGGTGAAGAAGATTTAATAGAAGATGACTGGGAAGAGTAGTATTTTTAATTACAGATTATTATTATTATTAATTTCAATTATTACTTTAATAAATTCAATATACATAAATAATCCCTATATTTTTATTTTATATATTTCATCAGTCATAGCGGCAACTATGACAACAAATTATGGTATAAAATTTATTAAAAAATATAATTTTTTGCAAACAATAAGGACTGAAGGACCAAGCTCTCATTTAATTAAAAAAAATACTCCCACAATGGGGGGTTTATTTATAATTCCTATTTTTTTTTTAATACTTTTATGCGCAAAAGTTATTTCCTTCAAATTTAAATTAGTGTTATTAATAACAATATCTGGCTTCTTCTCTATAGGTTTTCTTGATGATTATTTAAGCATAAAAAAACAAATAAATTTAGGACTTAAAAGCAAAGAAAAATTAATACTGCAAATATTTTTCTCAACATTCTTTGTGATTTTTCTATTTAATAATAGCTTAATGAATAATAATCTAAATTTTTTAAGTGATTTAACAATTAATTTGAAAAACTTTATTATCCCGATATCAATAATAACAATAATTTCTTTAAGTAATTCTGTAAACTTAACTGATGGACTTGATGGATTAGCAGCAGGATGTAGTTCAATAGTATTTTGTGGATTAGGAACAGAGATCCTTCTAAATAATAGTACAACCTACTTAATTTTTAGCCTGCTTTCATTCTGCATGTCAGGTTTATGCTTGGGTTTTTTAAAGCATAATAAATATCCAGCAAAAATTTTCATGGGTGATACGGGATCATTAACTATTGGAGCAATTATCGGCATCATCTGTGTTGTTACAAATAGTTTTTTTACAACATTTATAATTTCTGGAATATTTGTTATTGAAGCGATATCAGTAATCCTACAAGTCAGTTACTTCAAAATTACAAAAAAATTATTTAGACAAGGTAAAAGACTTTTTTTAATGACACCTATTCATCATCATTTCGAATTACAAGGTGTTAGAGAAGAAAAAATAGTAGAAATATTTTGGCTAATTAACATAGTTCTGATAATTTTTAGTATAGTCATGTAAATAGTTGTTCAATCAATGAGCTTTTTTACATGGAAAGATAAAGGTTTAACAAGTGATTGTGCTAGCCTTGACGCTATGGCCTCAAGATTTGAGGAAACTGCTAATTTAATGAAAAAACTTTCAAAAAAAGGTTTTAAACTAAAAAAATATAAAAAAAATCAACTTATCATCCACTCAGATCCAGATATTTTTGATGAATGGGGTTTTATCAGTGAGGAACGTCCGTTTAAACAACTTAGCTTAATTCCAGAAGATGACAACAAGCTTAACTTGTGATCTTGCTGACACATATTAAATAGATAATTTCTAACATGATTATTCCAACTAAAGTACCTACTAACAGCCTCTATTCCATTTCTACTCCATAACCTCCACTGACTTTTACTTGATATAGCTTTTTCAAGTGCCCATTTAAATCTATTTAAATCAGTTACATCAGCTAATAAGCCATTATCACATTTTAAATTAATTTCTTGAGGACCTCCATCATTTGTTGCAACCATTGGCAATCCACAAGAGGCTGCCTCCAACAAAGTCAATCCAAAGGGTTCCGTTAATGCTGGATTAACAAAAATACCTCTCCTGCTAGCAGCCCATCGATAAATAGAAGGTATTTGATTTGGTGTATGTTTTTTAGGATAAGCTACTTTGCCATACAAATTATATCTATCAATAATTTCAAAAATTTGTTGAAAAACGTCTCTTTGCTGAGAATCCATTTTAGATAAATTATCTCTACATCCCAAAACAAGAATTAAATTATTGTTCTTTTTTAATTTATCTGAGCGTCCAAAAGCTTCAACAAGAGAAGGAACATTTTTGCGCCTTACTGCTCTAGAGATTGCTAGAAGTGGCGGCTTAAAAGAATCAGTTAAAAAAGAATTCATCATATTGTCAATATCACTTGTTTCCGTTGTTGAATGAATATGATGAAATTTTTTATAATCGACACCTGGGGAAATCACTCTTGCTTTTTTTGATTCAAAAGATTTATAAGTAGAATATTGACAAACAGATTCTTGTTTAGTACTAGTCACTATCATAGCAGCTTCTTTTAAGGCTTCTTCTTCCGCCGCTATTCTCTTGGAAATACAATATGATTTTTCAATTTGACTTTGAGTTAAGCCTGCATCTAAAAGTCTTCTTTTCTTTTCTCTCCCTAATGAATGAGCAGTAAAGACTAAAGGTACTTTCAAATTTCTACTCAAATGAACACCTACGTAACCCGCATCAGCATAATGTGCATGAATCCAATCAGGCTTATTCTCTGGGTTTTCATAAAATTTAGTTAATTTATTAATAAGTTCTTCTAAGAAAGGCCACAATAACTCTTTTCTCAAATATTTTTGCGGTCCAAATTCAAATCTTAAAATTCTAGCGCCCAATTCTATAAATTCTCTCTCCTCTGAATATTGATCATGTACTCTTTTATCTTTGATTAGTCTAGTTACTAAATCTACCTGTTCAACTTCAGATGTATTAGCTAAACTCTTAACTAATTCAAGAACATATTGAGTTTGTCCCCCAGTATCTGGATCACGACCTAGCTCTAAATCGCTAGAACGTATCAAACCATGCAGATGAAGATGTAAAATTTTCAAACCCAATTACATAACTCCATGTCTGGTATTAATTAATAGGCTATTTATTTAATTCAAATCTTAAGAAAGAGTTATGTTTTCAAATGAAAATTCAGAAAATATATAGAAATACCTTGTCATAGTAATAGTTCTTATAATTTTTAAATTGAAAAAATTTGAATCAAATTATTACTAATACAAAGAAATACAACAAATATTCTTTATGTTATTGCAATACCTCTTTTAAATATTTAGCAGTATAACTTGTTGGATGCTTGGAAACTTCCTCAGGAGTTCCTTGTGCAATTATTGCTCCACCTTTATCTCCCCCATCTGGTCCTAAGTCAATTATCCAATCAGAGCAACGTATGACATCTAAATTATGCTCAATAACAATGACTGAATTACCTTTATCCACAAGTCTTTGAATAACATCCATTAATTTATGAACATCATAAAAGCTTAGTCCTGTAGTTGGTTCATCAATCAAATAAAGTGTTTTACCAGTTGCTCGTTTAGATAATTCAGTCGCTAATTTAACTCTCTGAGCCTCTCCACCAGATAACGTAGGCGCTGGTTGACCTAACTTCACATAACCAAGTCCTACATCAACCAATGTTGCCAGTCTTTCAGAAGCCTGAGGGATCGCTGAAAAAGCTTCTGCGGCTTGCTCAACAGTCATTTCTAAAACATCTGAAATAGTGAAACCTTTATATTTAACTTGAAGAGTCTCTCTGTTAAACCTTGCACCTTTACAAACATCGCACTGAACATATACATCAGGTAGAAAATTCATTTCAATAATATTTACACCCTGTCCACGACAAGCCTCACACCTACCGCCTTTAACATTAAAACTAAACTGACCTGCTTGATAACCTCTAGCTTTTGCCTCAACAGAAGCAGCAAAAACTTGCCGAATAGGATCAAATGCGCCAGTATAGGTAGCTGGATTTGATCGAGGTGTTCTGCCAATAGGCGACTGATCTATTACGATTACTTTATCTATTGCCTTTATTCCTTTAAGCTCCTTAAGACCTTTTGGGAATGGGACTTTTAAACCAAGTGAGTGACTTAATGCTGGATGTAATAATTCATTAATTAAAGTACTTTTACCACTTCCACTAACTCCAGTAATTGAAACAAGTCTTCCTAAAGGAAATTCTACTGAAATATCTTTAAGATTATTTTTATTACAATTATTAAGAATTAAACTCTTTTTAACAGATGAGCGTCTCTCTTTTGGTGTTGGGATTGTTTTTCTTCCGCTTAAATAAGCTCCTGTTAAAGAATTTTTAGCTTTAACAACATCATCAAAAGAGCCTTTTGCAACTATCTCTCCTCCATAAACACCTGCTCCTGGACCAATATCAACAATATAGTCAGCAGCTCTCATTGTATCTTCATCATGCTCAACAACTACTAATGTATTTCCTAAGTCTCTAAGTTTCTTTAAAGTTTCTAATAACCTATCATTATCTCTTTGATGAAGGCCAATACTTGGTTCATCAAGAACATACAAAACACCAGTTAATCCTGCGCCTATTTGAGTTGCTAACCTTATTCTCTGAGCTTCGCCTCCAGAGAGAGTCATAGCTGGTCTATCAAGAGTTAAATAATCTAAGCCAACATCTATCAAAAACTTTAATCTTAATCTTATTTCTTTAAGGACTAACTCTCCTATCTGTTTTTGTCTCTCTGATAAAATTACTTCCTTGTCATCACTTAATCCCATAATTTTTTCAACATGTTTTAATGTATCAAAAACACTTATTGAAGTTAAATCAGTAATGGCATAAGGTCCAATTTTGACAGCCAATGCTTCAGGTCGTAATCTTTTGCCAGCACAAGTTTTGCAAGGTACTAATTCTAAATATTTTTCTAATTTTTGTTTAAGTGATTCACCGTGAGTTTCATTTAACTGACGTTCTAAAATATTTAGGATCCCTTCGAATGGCCTTTCAAAACCAGAAGAGGTATTAAATCTACTATCAGCCTGAATAAGGATAGGTTTATCAGAACCAAGCAATAAAACTTTTTGTTGAAGCTCAGTTAGCTTATTCCAAGGAGTTTTTAATTCAAAGCCATAAGCTTGTCCAACTGAATACAATAATGAAAAATAATAAGTATTATCTTTCTCGCTCCAAGGAGCAACTGCTGCGTAAACAGGCAGCGAAGGCTCTGGGATCACTCTTTCAAAAGTAAATTTTTTCAAGAACCCAATGCCATGGCAATCTTGACAAGCTCCATAAGGACTATTAAAAGAAAATAACCTAGGAGATAACTCTTCAACTATTGAGCCGTGTTCGGGACATGCAAAATTTTCTGAATATAATCTTTCTCTAGTTAATTCAGGCGGTAATTGTTCTCCTTTCTTTGGAACAACCTCAATAATAGATAAACCATCTCCACGCTTCAAGGAAGTTCTTAAAGAGTCATTCAGCCTTTCTTGAATACCTTCCCTTGCAATGAGTCTGTCAACAACAACTTCTATATTATGTATTTGATTTTTATCTAATTCGATGCTATCTGACAATTCTCTTACTTCACCATTAATTCTTACTCTCGCAAAACCTTCAGAAGCTAAACCAGCAATTAATTTTGAATGAGTTCCCTTTTTTCCACGTACGACAGGTGATAGTATCTGATATCTAGTTCCTTCTGGCAAAAGAAGAATTTGATCAACCATTTCATCAATTGTCTGAGGGCTGATTTTTCTATTACAATGATGACAATGAGGCTCACCAGCTCTTCCAAATAAAAGCCTCAAATAATCCTGTATTTCAGTAACGGTTCCTACAGTAGATCGAGGGTTGTGACTCGTTGACTTTTGATCAATAGATATTGCCGGAGAAAGACCTTCAATATTATCAACATCGGGTTTATCAACTTGCCCTAAAAATTGCCTCGCATAAGCAGAGAGACTTTCTACGTACCTCCTCTGACCTTCGGCAAATATTGTATCGAAAGCTAAAGAACTTTTACCACTACCACTTACACCAGTAAAAACAATGAACTTATTTCTAGGAAGTGATAGATCTAAATTTTTTAAATTATGTTGTCTTGCTCCTCTTATAGTAATTAAGTCTTCTGGTGCTAAGTTATTATTTTTACGAACCATTTAAAATTATATTAATATTTATTAGTTTCTTATTATAGTAAAAATTTTTATATTAAGCGGCTGCTTTATTTAATAATGTTAAAGCATAATTACTTGCTTCCTTAAAACCTCCACCTATTAACTCTGCTAATTCATTCTGTTTATCTTTTATGGTTATGAGCTTTTTCAAAGATGTTGAAGTATAACCATTGCTTATAGTTTTCTGTACTTTATAATGAACATCTGCAGAAGATGCCAAAAGCGGATGATGTGTAATACAAAGAATTTGCTGATTA
>Ga0209433_10000423_pt1 | contig 13028 bp, 22 predicted proteins | sample METZYME_5_50m_FD_187552 | JGI IMG/M metagenome (GOLD analysis project Ga0209433, IMG submission 187552) | Marine microbial communities from oxygen minimum zone in mesopelagic equatorial Pacific - METZYME_5_50m (SPAdes) (version 2) | ecosystem: Environmental > Aquatic > Marine > Oceanic | place...
TTTGGTTTTTCACCCTTTTCTTTTTTAGATATTGCAATTGCCGCTTGTTGTGCAGGAGATACTGCCTCTCCTTTCGCTCTTGCCATCTGGTCAGGTGTAGGTGCTCCCTTCTCACCTTTTTTACGCATCTTCTCTCCACGTTTTCTTTTCATGTGGATATTATGCCATAGACCTTTACCTTGTTCTTCTACATCTTTCACACCATCTTTAGACATAGATGTTCCCTTTGGTGCAACACCTGAGTCTCTTATTTTCTTGATAAGTTTGTCTCTGATTGGATTTCTTGCTGTCATCTGTATATCTCGTTTATAGTAATGTAAATTTTCTGGTTCGTTCTCATGTGGGTTGCCTCATAAACGTCAACTCCAAATACATCACCAACTGGATACGCTTCGTCTAGTACACGTATCTGATCTTTCGGTTTGCAAATAACTTCAATGCTACTGTTCACTGCCTTTTCATTATTAATTCTATACACACCTGGTGCAAGTTGTTTATCCTCTATCACAAACCATTCGCTGTTCTCATTCAAAAAGTCTAGTGGTTCTATGTTGAATTCTTCACAAATCTTTTTTAGTTGAGAATCTGTTATTCCTGTTTTTTCCTTAATGAGAAAGAGTGCTGACGCAAAACTTCCGAGTCTAGTTCCCCCTCCAGGTGCTTTTGATATGATCCTTTTAATGTTAGCGCACAAGCGAATGAAAGGAGTCCAAGCAGACTGTTTCTCAATAGTGTTGATCGTAACACCCTTTACTCGCTTTCCCTTTTCATCTATAATACCTTCTTTATACGCATCCCAGTTTTCCCATCTCATCACAAGCATTCTTATAAAACGAAAAGCATAGACTGTATCTGCCGCAGATTTTAGAATTCCCATTATATCTTCCTTAGTGCCTCTACTACCTTTGTATCCATAGTTATTCCAACGAGTTGATCATTAGTAATATATCTTAGAAATACTAAAAAAGGTTTTATTACTGACCAGTGCCTTTCGTCTAATTTTACCTGCATCATGTTTATTGATGGTTCTATACCAAAAACATTGAATATAATTATCAAGTGGTTTAGTATCAAGCGTTCAGAAAGATTACCTTCATCTAAGTAACGATTCAACAAACGCTTGACATATTTAAACCTTTTCAAATCCTCGTTGAACTCTTCTATATCAGAGAACCGAGGGTTATAATAATGTCTTGCCGCATATAGCATCAAGTTTGATTTATTCAATTGATCCATAACAATATTATATATTATGGTAAGATGTTCTTAACTCTTTCGACCAGAGTAGATTTCTTCTTTCTTCGATCTAATTCAATACCATGTTCCCGACCTAGTTCTTCTAGTTCGACCTTAGTCATGTCTTCTAAATGTTCTTCCGCAAACTCAGTTTCTGTTGTAGGAGACTCTGTCAACGTTACTGGTTCTGCAACACCAAGATACTCATTGATCTGAGCATCTGTCATTTTCTGTGCTTTCAGAAGTTCATTTGTTTTTGGATGTCGCCAACCCGAATGAGTTGGTACAGCATCCTTGGCATGTGATGGGGGGTGTATTGCCATTACTTCATTCCCTTTAATGCTTTGACCACAGAGTTCACTATGTTCTGATCTCCAGAACGAACTTGATCTCCACCGTTTCTTTGTCCTGCCGCTTTAGTAACTTTACCTGCTTTGGATACATCGTCATGACCTTTTGTTACAGTATCATCTGTTTCTTTTGGTTCATTCATCATATCCTTCGCACCCTTACCTTTTACTTTATCATCCATAGTTTCAGGTTTGGTTGCTCCTGCAGTTTGCGATCTTTCGGATAGAACGCTTTTCAAGGCAGTCCGAATACGAGATTCTTTCTGTTCTGCCTTGTTGCCCTTATCCATTTTAGGATTCATTTCTACTTCACCTTCTTTATCTTTTTTCATTGCCTTAGAAATTGCTTTCCTTTTCTTGTGTAAGAATCTGTCGGAACTGTCAACATCTCCATCGTTATCGATGTCTTTGTCTTTGCGGTCTTTGTGTTTACCCTTTAGTTCTTTTTTATCTACAGGATCCATTGCTTCATCTACTTTTTTCTTGCCAGGTTTAATGCCTGGAGGTGCACCTACTATTTTTAATGTTTCTGGCGTACCTTCTTTTTTCATCAAGGCATCATGATTCTTTTTAGCATACGCATCTGCTTCTGGTTTTGTTTTGAACTCAGCAACCTTTTTGCCTTTCATATTATACACACAAAACATACCAGTCTTTTTGTCTTTTGTGACATGACTCGTAGGATCCATGTTATGATCTTTTTTAGGATCATAGTCTTCTTTTTGTTCCATTGGGACTTCAGTCTGTGCCTTAGTCCACTCATTGAATATGTTCTTAAACATTAGTGTCTCCTTTTAAATCCACATGTGGGCGACATAAGTCCCTATCGCGGCAACAACTGCCGCATATACTACCTTATTTATAATACCAACAGTATGAGCATTCTTATCGACTTTCTTTTCGATATTGTCTAATTTTTCTGAGAACTTGTTCATACGTTCCCATGAGTTTTGACGATACTCATTATAAGCATCCATTTTTTCCTCAAAACGAGCAATCGCAATGAGTACGGTTTCCATACGTTCTAATTTTTGTTCTATTCGTACTAGACGATCTGTCGTATCTGCCATTGCTCTACTTCCTTAATGATGATGGAAATGCAAGTCTTTTGGATCTACATCAATAAATTCTTTTATTATATACAAATTATCATCACTAACTCTAACTGTGAGTTCTTTACATCCCAGTCGAACAGAACCTGTATATTCGCTAGACTTACCGCCTCGCAAGGTTCTTTCAATAGTTCTTTTTGCTTTTAAACAATCACCTAAACCATCTCGAACTGTGTATTCTTTTAGTTGCATGGGGTCTCCGAACCACATTAAAAGAATGAATGCTTCTATTACCATTTTTAGTGTCCATTGTGTTTACTAGTAGGTTTCATCCCATTCATATCATGTACCATGTCCATTATATCATTGCGGATCTTTTCGTGTGCCGCTTCAAGTTGGTTTATTCGCTTCTCATAAAACTCTAGTGTAAGTTTCTGTTGTTGATCAAACGGTGCCTGACCGCTTTCGATTTCTTCTGTTAGTTTCTCAAGTTCAGTTGCTAAGTGTTCAATTAACATAAACTGTTCACTGTCTGCAGGTAATGATCCCATTTCCCCACGTGGCCATTTAATTCTAAACTCAGTATTGAATTCTAGATCTGCTTGCATCATAGTGATGTTTGTTTCGATCTGATTTAGTCTTTCTACAATACCGAAGTATGCCCATGTAGCAATTGATGCCGCCGCTATCATACTAATTATATTACGAAGTGGTAATGCTACCTCAGTATTTTCATTCACCTTTGCCGCCATAATTAATTATCCCTTCCTTGATTAGTTATCTACCTTTGCTCCTGATCTCCACTGCCAACATGACCAGTACCTTGCTTTCCATTTAGGACCTGGGTTGTCACAGTTATGTCTAGCGCGGAATGACTTCCGTCTAGCAGGATCATCGCGTTTGATTTCCATGTTAGGATCTCCAAAGGAAACTTTTACAACATTCCCTTTCTCGTTCTTAACATAAACGTAAAATTTCTTACTACCACCACGAGTTGGATTGTTCAGTGTAACTTTTTTACCCTGATATTCTGATTCTACTAATTCTAAATCATCGTATAGGTCACACTCTTCACAAATGTCATCAATCTTATCTGCCGTGTGTTGTTTGAATGTACTTGTCATGATGGTTTATTCCTAATATTCTGTCTAATACCTGGTGTAAATTTCTTACGTTGTTGGTTTCCTGTGGGGTTTTGTCCCATTATTCTACTGCCGATTCTTGCTAGTGCGTCTTTTGCCTTTTTTAAAGATGGTAGAACCATAGTGGTAAATCGATTCTGTTCATTCTTTTCACCTGGTGTTTTCTTTTTCATTATCTTGATTGACTCATCTGAACCATAGTCAACTTTACCAGATGTCTTTTCATTTGCTTTCTTTACTTCAGGTGGTTTCTTTCTGAATGTATCCATACCGTCACCACTAGACTTACGTTTCATACCACCTTCTTTGAATGGGCGATTGATCATCATATCACCCTTCTTGTCTGACATAGGTTTTTTTAGTTTCACAACTCTACCTTTGTTTCTTCTTGCCATATCTTTTGCGTCAGACTCTTGTGATGCCATACCAATCACTTTACCACTTTTATCAATTGCGGCATGAGTGTATTTTATTCCCTCTTCTACAGACTCTTTCACTTTATCACGATGATGTTTCTTCTTATCGTGTTTGGTGACTCGATCTACTGATTGAATCATTGACGGTTGTTTTACTAACTTACGTAAATGAGACTTGACCTCACCTGGCGAATTACCAGACATGAACATTTCTGGGAACCCATCTATGTTTACCTTGAAGTCAAATGCGTCTTTTAAAGGTTTTTTGTTTTTGTTTTTGTCTATACTCAAACTAGGCATCTTGGGTAAAGATACCTGACTCTTTGGTTTTGCTCTTGCGGCAGGACTTGCAAGTGCTCGTCTTTGCATCTTACGTGTAACCACTGCATCAGATACAGAACCTAATTTTTTCAACCCTGCCGCATTTCTTAGTCGTGCAGTAGTCTTTTTACTTTTAACAATCTTTGTGGGTTTCCTAAGATCCTTAAAGGACTTGGGAGTTTTCTTATCATCCATTATGCCAGATCCTTATCGTGATTAAGTCCACCGCGTTTCTTTTTCACGATGAATGCATTTACTCGTGCATGTCCCCATTGTGATGGAGTTGTACCTGGTCGGTGACCAGTCTTCCATGCGGCAACTCCTCGATTGTAAACTTTTTTCAATGTTCCAACAGATATGCCAGACTTCTTTGCTTTATCAGCAAGAGACTTTCCTGCATCCTCTTTTATGTACTCATTGAATTTTATCATAGTCTTCCTCCTGGTGCAGGTAACCCTAACTTAGATTCTATTTCTGTTATTCTTTTTTTTGCATTATTCATACGTGTTTTATTGTTATCTCTCATACCAGAGATAAACATGCGATATGCTTGAGACAGACTTACGACCATTGCTCTCTGCTTACGATCATGAGGAGTTTCCTCATTTAACTGTTCGTGACCGTCATAAAACTTTCTAAAACTCATCTTGTTTCCTTGTTCTTTTGCTTTGTATCTTTGGTACGAGCACGATCCATTTCTTTATCTTGTCTTGTCTTGATTAGTTCATCTCTTGCTTTTTCCGCATCATTAAATCTATCATGTTTTTTCTTGACACGTGCCACTGCGTCTTCTTCATCAAACATTTTTTTGATAGCATTTGTATACTTAGAAGGTTTGGTCTTGGCATCTGCATCACCTGGCGCAGGTTTATATGCAGACGGATCATTGTCTGCTTTCTTCTTACCTTTAGCAAAGTGTGCGTCTCTTTTATCTTTTGTAGACTTGGAAAGACCTGAAAAATATTTCTTAGGTTGTGTGCCTTTCTTGTCTTTGACATCTGGATCTTGAGCAACTCTTGGTTTCTCTAGCAACTCTATTGCTTCTAACCAGTATCGTTTTTGCATATTGTTTTTCTCTACTATAACATAGTTTGCACCTAGGTGAGTAACTGTGCCAACCTCGTCAGATTCTTTTACAATAACTTTATCACCAACATCGTACAGGTTACCTGAGACATATTGTTCTCTTGTTTCTGACACTGGGTTCAACTGTAGGTGACTCTTATATTCCTTTTGTTCTCTCAACCCCATACCTTTACGGACTGTGTTGAATAAATTCTTTGCATCTGCATTAGAGAATGTCTTTGGTAAACCCTGACTAAAACTTGTGAAGTCGCCTTTACTTGCGGCAGATCTCATCTTAGACGCAGACATCCCTGTCGCACCTTCTGCATCTGGATCTCTATCTCCTGCAGAGGCAACATTCATTGAACGAAAGTTATAGAAACCGTGTCTACCTTTTTTACCATTGTACTTGTTCATCAAGACATCGAACTCTTGAACACGATCTGCACCAACAACCATAGTAACATTCTTGTAACCCATATCATATAGTTTTGTCAATATATCAAATAAGTTTCTGACCTTTGCATCTAACATAATCCTACGTGCGTGACGTGGGAACATCTTACGTGCTATTTTTATTTTATCTTTGTATGGTAGTGGATTCTTCTTTGGGTCTACGGATTGTGACAGGTATACAAAATACGGATTGCTCCCTGCTTTACGCGAGAGGGCAGTTAAGAGTTTCTCATGACCAATAGTGGGTGGATTCATTCTCCCCCACGTAAAGAAGACTGTCTTTTCTTCTTCAATTAAAAAATTCTTGAATGAACCTATCATTTTTTCTTACGATCTATCTCTTGTTTACGTTTATCTTTGACCATTCGTTTAGCAAGCATATCTATTCTTTTCTTAACTGCAGGTTTATCCAGTCTCTTTTCAAGTTCTTGTCTACGTGCAAAAGGTAAATCATTCTTATCTTTACCTTTAGTCAACTTCTTGAGGATTAGTTTACGTGCAGACTTACGTGCACGTTTCTTCAACGTATCCATGTTTGCCATACGTCTCTTTGCTTTCTCTCGACCAATCTTGATCTTTTGCTTGAGACGTTTCATTCTTCGTCCAACTTTCATTCGTTGTTGGATAGACAATGCTTCCGTTTCGGACTCAACGTCTTCGTTGCCAGAATAGGTTCTTTTCTTTTTGGATTTTCTATAGTTGATTAATTCGTCCTCACCTGGTGCAGGTTCCGAATTTATCATATCTCTAAATCGCAATGGTTTTGCCATTCTAATTCCTTCCTGGTTTGTCCCATCCTTTTAATATATTCGGTGAAAAGTTGGCGTAGGAGAACTCCATACGATCAACAATTTTCACTGCATCACCACCAAGTTTGTCTATAGCGACATAACCCTCTTGCCCTGTAACACGATATCCCCTCTTGGTTTTGAGAAATGTGCTAACACTTGAGAGTTTATTAAGATTATTTATAAGTTTCATTTTTGCAAGAACTATGACTTTCTGCAGATCAAACATTTTCACCAGAGATTGTCGATTCCCTGGTGAAAAGAAACTTAGTATTTCGTCTAACTTTTTTTGTTGCGTGGACTTCCCTTTTTCCGTTTTTCTTTTGTCGATTTCTTTTTGGTATTTTTGTTTGATCCACGTGATAAGACGCGAAGCGTGGGTCTTGGTATTCTTAATGACTTCACCCCTACGAACATACGTATTATTAAATTGCTCAATAAGTTGGGCAAGCGCAGGATCTTTTTCAAGAGTCCTAAGAGTAGTCCCACTAATTTGGTTAAATATTTTACCAGCAGTTGATAGATATTCGTTAACTTCATCGGTATCCTTCCTATTCATGGTTAGATTGGTTAGATCCCTGAGTGTCGCGTCCTGACTCCATACATTCCTACTTGAGTTGAATTTTGACACATCAACTCCATATGAGGCACGAAGCGATTCAAAAGATTTGCCATTATAAGTTGTATGCCAGACTATTCCAATTTTACTTTTCATAATAGCATCTGACGCTTCTGACTCTCTCGGTACTGCATAGACAATAGTATTTGGATGAAAGGTTACGTAATCCTTTCCCTTAATCTTTTTTGTTTTTACATCACTCTTAGAGTATAAAAAATCTCCTTGAATGATACCTTTGATTCCCAACTCAGGTAAGTGTTTCAATGCCAATTTCATTTTAGTATTGAGGTCTCCACTTGTATCGGCATCAATGTCTGCATTTGTTTTATAGACTTTTGGTGTTTTGGCAAAGATTCCTTTCTTGGCAACAAAGAACTCTCCGTCTCGTGGATCGGTTCCGCAAAAAATAGCAGGAGCACCATCCCACTTAACAGATACTTTACCATCACCTTCACCTCCAAGCATGTCACGTAGAGATCGTAAAGCAAGGATAGCATCACGAGTTCCCTTGACTCCACCATAAAGAACCTTGTCCTCAATGTGAGTCATGTGTGTATTCTTTTGTTCTGTTATAAAATCGTTAAAATTTTCCATCATAATGTACCACTATATTGCATTTTCAACATAAGATATTGTCCCAATCTACCTTGACCAGATGTGCCTTTTGCAGGTCTAACACCCGAATCAGATCTAATAGTCATCTTTAATGTCTTTTTATCATCTGGTGTGTATATGTCAATAAGATATTCTTGAACAGATTTTTTATTAAGATATGCATGGTGTTTAGTAATAAGGGGTATCATATCAACAATATCATCACCCTTTTGTTCTGCATGAGTACCCACTGCCTTTACCATCACTAATGGAATCTTTTCACCTTTTCTTTGTAAGTTAAAAGTTTCTTTTACCCAATCAATAAAATCTTCAGTACTCAAACGATTGATCACCTTACACATGTGTTGTCTTGCGACTACTAACATTTCTGTATATAGTTCGTTTGCTTTTGTTTCGTTCTCCACATAATAATCTACATACAATCTTGTAACTTCTTTATTTTTAATAAAGTTATCTTTCGTTGCAACGTCCTCAATACCTGGTATTTTTGAATAAACCCTATTCCATAGATCATGTTCTAAATGTTTAGTAGACACCTTCAATATTTTATATTGAGTTTGAACATATGTATTTTTTAATGGTTCTTTTGATTTTTTAGTTCCTGCTTTTAAACTTACGCCAATCATATCGCCATCTTTGAATTCCACAAATATGTCTCCTGCATGATTGCTAGGAACCCCTCTCGGTTTTGCGCGATATCCCCATGTCACATTTTTAATAGGTTTGTCATTATTAAGATCGTACAAATAATTTGTAATCCCTATCGCATTTTGCATTTTAGTTCTTAAAAACTTATCATCCATAGTAGGCAATCTTTTAATAACTTCTTTTGCCGCATCTGCATCTTTTGGGTGGTAAGACTTTTTTGCTCTATTCAGATTTAAAGTGTATATGAATTTTTTGAAATCTTCTATACCTTGAGGTTTAAATTTCATGTTGAATGCAATTGCAGGAAAGAGTTCTGTTATAGACGCATTCAAGGTTGTGTCTACTCTTTTCTCTTCCAAGACTCCATGTGCTTTAAATCTTAACATTTTTATTACTCCAACATATACTTTACACTATTTATAATAGTTTGTAAATAAAAAAAGACCCGAAGGTCTTTTCATTTTTTGTATGGTTTATTATGTTTCTCTTGTTTCTGCCGCGAGTATTTGAGTGCTCTTTGTCGTGCTTTCTCTTTCAACTTCGGATCCCAATGATCGAAACCATCTATACCCCAGTCACGTGCCCATGCCGCATACTGATCTGGACTATGCTTTTTCGCCATTTTGAATTGCTTTCAATTGTTCTACTAGAGACTTTGATTCTTCTGGTGACTCTACTAGATGTCTACGTGCAGTATAAAGTCTTTCTAGACGTTGCTTTACTGACCGCACTCTACGTTTTACACCTTCAAGGTGTTTGATTTCTGCTTCTACGCGAGGGAGACCCAAGGCAATTGCCTTGGAATCTCTCACAACAGATCGTAATCTCATACTATAATCCATTATGCCGCCTCTGCAAATTTAATTGCAGTTTGCAACGCATCACGTTTCTTACTTTGGTTATAACCGAACCAACTGTTTGCAAGACGATTCTCTTGGTTATGACCTTGTACGTGATCTGTTATGTAAGTGATGGAGTTGAATGCTTGCCACCACGAACCCTCTGCGTAGTTTGCACCTGGTTGTGTATCTAACACATCAAGAGCAAGTTTCGCATTTCGTGACAATGACTCTGCAGTTGTCATACCTTCTTTGACTCGCTTGTCAGAAGAACGTGGGAAAACTGTATTGATGTAGTCAATGTACGATTCGTTAGTGTATCGCTTAGAACCGAGAAACGATGCTATCTCTTTGTATTTTGCCATCTTCTCTGTTGCAATACCTAACTGTTCTTTTACGATCTCAGGACTAAAGACACCTCGGTGTCCGATCTTCACTTGACGATCTGAACCATTGTCAACCGCAAAAGTCAACGTGTTGTTACATACAACACGAATTGGAGTAAACATCACATTGATGGATTTACCATACTTGTGTGGGTTTGAGAAAAGTAAGTATGACTCAACTGTATCACCTTTGAACAGTTCGAAAGAGTCTTTTACTTTTGCAAGTGCCCAGACAATCTGACCATCTTGTAATGAACCTGCAGTGTGCATTTCCATATCACCTGCCATTACATACTCATGAAAAAAGTTGAATGCTTCTGCATTCTGACAAGGGTTCCAACCTTTACCAACATTAGTAAGGATCTTACCGTCAGTTGTACGCACTAGCGACTTCTGACCTGTTGGTACTTGCTGTCCATTGAATTCGATAAAGGATTCAACTTCTGCAACTGTCCAGTCAACCCCTGCTTTCACCATCATTTGTTCTGGTGTTAAATCATTAGAAACTGGTACGCCAAGTCCATGCCATGGAACTTCTCCTGCGTATGCCATTGTTTCGACCATATGTGCCATTACACATCTCCTCTTTGTTATGTAATTATTATATCAAATAAAAAAACAAAAGTCAAGTGTTTTTTTTATTTTATTTAATTTTTTTTATATTTAATTTTTCCATGATTATTTGTTTGGGTAAGAAGTTCCAACAATAGTAACTACTACTAAAAGTAATTTTATCATTTGCTCTACCATCAGGACTATTGAATTTCATTCTTTTATCAAACATTAATAATTGTAAATCTTTATCCTCGAACAACTGTTTGGGTGCTGAGTCATTCAACCAAGTATTAGTCATTATCAATGCAAAGGGTTTGCCAAATGACAATGCCCTCTCAAAGTATTTTCTCTTGTTTGTAAATGGTGGATTTGATACCATCACATCCCATTTATCTGGTTCATGGTCAAAGAAATCTTGACCAGTCATTATATGGGAATATACTATCTTATTCTGTTTCGATATTTGTTTTACAAACTCGCTCTCTTCTGTATCAAAAGGACACCACACTATAGCATCCTTTGGAATATATTTTAGTATGGGTTCTACACCATAATCAGGTGTATAGCACTCATCGTTACTTCCAGTACTATACAACAACTCTTTACTGAATGATTCTTTATTATTCATATCTTAGAAAATTACATTTGATTTCTATGTTATAATAGTTAGATAATTCTTTATATCTATCTTCTATTCTTTGACGGATGTCAGTATTAGTTAGTTGCTCTACTTGTGCTACAGTAGAACAATAAAAAATGACAAGTGCCTTTCTTTTATTTTCATCCAACATATTACTAAAAATAGCAGAAATTCCAGTGTCGCTCCAAGCACTCAAAGTCCTTGCTTCACAAACAGCGTAATCTTGATAATCTAAACTATCTCTGAATGCCTGTCTTTGGTTTTTCAATTCTACATCGGTATAACTTTTCATTGGTGCTCTGCGACTACCAACATCTTTATGATGAGATATCCACTGACCAATAGTTGCCCTAGTAATATGAGAATATGCTTTTAAGAAACCTTCTATTTCCTCTTCAGTTGGAACTGGATCAAGACCATTCTTTTCTCTTTCGTCCATGAGTACCATCAGTTCTCGTCTTATATCATTTTGACTACAAGGAACCTTTTCTACTTCTTGAACGTTTAGTAGATTACCTAGTCGGTAGATGTTTGTTTCCTTTGATTCCAATTGCGTTTCAAAGTTTACTCTATGAACATCCATTTCTTTAAAACCACATTTGATTGCCATCTCAACAGTGTGGTTTCCATTCAAAATTTTATCTTCGTTGTTTTCTGGGTAATACACAATAGTGAGTGGTTCTAACTTTGATGTGTCACCAGATGCTTTTATTTTATTTACTCCATCTTCAATACGTTCTAGGTCTCTATCAACGTCTCGTACTTGGATTCTCTTTTTAGGATTAGGAATCCAATCATTCCCATAATCATTAAAGAATTGAGTTATATCTATTCTTTCCTTGGGGTATTTTCCCGATCTGATCTCATCAGCAATCTTAACTGTTGACCTCATATTATCTGTTCTCCATTTTGTTTTATCTCTTTTTGAGATAAAGTAACACCAATTCTAGGATCTTTTGCATTACCATTTTTCTTCTTATCATACTGTTTCATAATTTTAGGAAGTGTGATACTTAATACCGAATCAGAAGAAAGTTTGTATGCTTCAACTACTTTGCCATTATCAAAACGTGCAGTGAAATGAAAGGGATATTTACCAATCTTATCCTCTACAATATATCTTTCTTGTTCTTCTGGTGTCTCTTGAACACTAATACCATTGTAAGTTGCATTGATAGTTTTTCCGATAGTAGATTTGTATTCTACAGGTATCTCACCATCATAGGCATCAGCACCAGAATAAGTAGTTGCTACGTTATGATTGAACAAACCTGCCATATAAATTTCCCTTGAACGTGCATATGAGAATGGATCTCCCCATCCCTCTTCTTGGCATAGGTTATGCATTTCTTGGTATAACATTTGAAATCTTTTTACTGGTGTCATAATATAATTCTCTCTGTTGTCAAATATCATTATTATATCAAATAAAAAAGAAAAAGTCAAGTACTTTTTTTATTTTTTTTAAATTTTTTCCTACGAGATCTCAACCTAGCAAATACATTGAGTAGTCGAGTCTCTCGGATCTTATTGATCAACTTGCGTCTCTTTCTCGCAAAGTTATCTCTGTGTTTTCTCAAACCACGATTCATTCAGATTCTCCTCTTTTATTTTTCCAAGGACCTTCATCAAAATCACGTTGTTCTTGACACCTAGGACAAATAATAAATTTATCCTGATCATATATTATAGAGCATTTGGAACAAGTGATAAACATTATAGCATGTAGTTTAGAATGCTTTCCCAGTTTGGAAACCTTGCTGTCCCGAACTGGATAAACTCTCCTCTGAATCTACCTGCACCGTTTGCTAACCTATCGTCTATAAGGTAGTCGCCTACGTTCAAGTGTTTGTTGTGTGATAATATCAATCTTTTATAAGCATGAGGCATTAGGTTGCCT
>Ga0209433_10000429_pt1 | contig 13009 bp, 8 predicted proteins | sample METZYME_5_50m_FD_187552 | JGI IMG/M metagenome (GOLD analysis project Ga0209433, IMG submission 187552) | Marine microbial communities from oxygen minimum zone in mesopelagic equatorial Pacific - METZYME_5_50m (SPAdes) (version 2) | ecosystem: Environmental > Aquatic > Marine > Oceanic | place...
CATTAAAAAAAGAATCAAAGCAATGCTCTTTTGGTTTATCTTTTAAATCATCATTCCAGTCACCTAAAACAATAAAAGTATTTTCATTGGTGAGATTTTTATCTAAATAATCATATAACATTATCGATGCACCTTGCCTTCTTTTTAATCCAGAATCACAACATTTCATATGTAAATTAATTAAACTTATTTTTTGATTGTTTTTTTTGTAGTTTAAATCTAATTGTAATGGAGGTCTGCCTGCAAAATTATAATCATTATCTACAAACAATTCTTTATGATTTAAAAATTCAAATAAATCTTTTTTATATATAATTGCTAAATCCATAAAAGAAGCTTGTAGTGAAATTACATAGCTATACTTAGGTAAATTTTTCATTAGCTTTTCGAACCATCCTGCTTTTCTAATTTCTTGAAATGCAATTATGTCAGCGTCGAGATCATTTACAATTTCTGATAAGGCAGTTATAGTTGAATCGTTTGCTGTTGGAAAAAATTCACAATTCCATGTTATCACTTCTAAATCATTTGTATTTACTGAAGGTACATTCCAAAAATTATTATTTAATTCAAAGTTAACATTGCTTATTTTATTCATTAATTCAAAATTAACATTACCTATATCATTCATTTGGTTATTAATTAGATTTCTTATTTCCATATCAGGACTATAATCATCAAAAAATAATGTATGGGAAACCTCATTATTATTTACATAATCAATTCCCATAAATTTTTTATTTTTACTATCAACCTTCAACTTAATATGACCAAAACTTGTACCATTTCCATAATTTTGAATAGTATAAACATGAGATTTTGGGTCATACCAAGCTGATCTGTAACCTTTAGAAATACCTCCAGATACAATCAAATCAACATTATCAGCAAAATAGCCCATCTCAATAGCATTTAATGATTTTGCTTCTGAATTTTCATTCTTTTTTTCAACGAAATCTTTATAAACAACTTCTCTGTCCCAAGGTACTCCTGAACTAGTTAGAATTATAATAATATCTGCTCCGTTATTTTTCATCTCAGGTACCCATTTTTTCATCGTGGATACTTCATAATCAAAACTAGCACCTGATAATTTAGAGCTTGGTACAAGTTCAGGTATATTCGAATTCATAATACCTAAAATACCAATGTTAATTCCTTTGATACTTTCTATAATATAGGGTTTTAAATTTGGTATACAATTCTCACATTCAATATTAGATCCTAAAATATCAAATTTTGAATTTAATAAAGCTTGATTTAATTTTTCAACTCCAAGAACAAAATCGTATTGCCCAAGAACCATTGCATCATACTCTAAAGTATTCATCCACTCAATCATTGATATACCATTATCATGCATACCAAAGTTAGAACCCTGAAAAAAGTTACCACCATCAACAATCAAAATATCTTCTGATTTTTCCTTCTTTTTCAATTCATTTAAATAATTATAAAAACCTGAACCACCAATTATTTTTGGTGGATATTGAGGATTCATAAAATATGCATCTTGTTCGTTTATAAAACCGTGCATATCATTTGTTGTGATTAAATCAATTGTAGTAATTTCACTAAAAATAAAATTAAAAATTAATAAGAAAAAAATTTGTTTCATCAAAATATATATTTAACTGCTAGTGAAAATTTCAATTTAGATTCAGATATTTTATCCAAGGCTTCATTTTGATAACTTTCTACACTAAATAAATCTGGGTAGTAATAATCAAATATAGTATATGAGCATCCAAAATCGAGAATTAAATTTTGAATTTTTTTACCAGTACCAAATGTGATAATTGACTGATCTGGTATATACATACTTGGAGAAGTTTGGTAAACTAAACCTCCTCTTAAAGGAACAAAACTTGGTAAAATATATTCAAAACCTAATTTGTAAAAACTATGGTTTTTAAGAATAATCTGATTATTATAACTATTATTTTCAATTTCAAAATTAACTGTTAAATTTTTATTACTTTTTGGATTATATGAAAAACCTAAATTGATTTTTTCAGGTTTATTATGATTTAAACCTATATTTGAAAAAGTGTTGGAGTCATTATCAATATAATTTATAAAACCTTCATTTATAACATATGAATCACCTTTGTTGATATTTAATTCTGACTCATAAGTAATAGAAACTAAATATTCCTTCAAAAAATAACTTAATCCAACCGTGTAAAATCCATCTAAATTTGAGTACTTTTCTTTATTATAATAGTTTTCAATATTAGATACGTTTTGTACTTCAGTTGTAAGTATATCCACGTGGACATCAGTTTCAATTTCTATATCTAGGGGCTTGTGGTAACTTAAACCAAAATTCAAATTTTTCATTTTATAACTCATGCCTATTGATGCGGAATTAAGATTACCATTGCTGCTGAAATTATGGTATCCAACAATAGGGTCTTTAATTCCAACATCACCGTCTTCTACAGATGCACTACCTCTAATTTCTTCAACATAATTATAATTAAAAGATGTTAAAGGTAAAATTCCAAAACCAAAACCAAAATTATTAAATTTTGAATTAATACTAAATTGTGAATTAAAATACTGATTATCATTATTGACATAATCTGCATAAGTTAAAAAATCACCAAAATAATCTTTAACAAGAATACTCCTTCTCTCTCTTATCATTGAAGGATTAAATTGTATGTTAAAAGTCGTATTAGTTAATCCGATTAATGAAGGATTTGAACGAATTAAAAATGAACCGCTAGTATTTAAGATTTTAGTATGTGCCATTGATAATGATTTGGAATCAAAATAAATTGCTTCTTCACCTAGTGCCCTATTAAAAAGAGATTGACTCATAGTCATACTAAATAATAATATTAAAATTTTAAAATGCATAATCTACCTGTATTTTGTAATCAAATTGATTGTTTGTGACCCATGGATTTTTAATCCAATTACCATCTGAAGTCTGAGCCTCAGTTATATTAGTTGTAGGATAATCTGATGTAAAACTTACTTTAAAGTTAAATGACATTGCATTATTTACTAACCCATATAGCGACACCCAGTGATGAAAAGCTCCGAAACTACTATCAAATATTCTAAAATCATTATCAGCAAAATACCATGTGAAACCTTTTACATAAAGAGAACCAGTCCTTATCTTAAATCTTTCGTTGAGATTATATTTAAGTGAGATACCTATAGTTTTATCTGGAGAACCAATATCTCCAACTACCATATCTTCACCTGATGGACCATCAGTAAGTCGTGGTCTTGGAGAAAAGGTTGTATACCCAAGTGAATAAAGAAATTCTAATTCATTGAAATTAGATAGCATCATTTTTACTCTAATTCTGGTTTCTCTTGAATAATATGGACTTGGATGAAAAATATTATGTGTTCCTCTTGCTTGCCACTTTTGTCTAAAATAAACTCTGTATTTAAATATTGGTTTCCATTGAATCTGAGCAACTGTTCTGTAATATTTTGCATCATCAGCTTTTCTTGTCCAATGATCTGAAGCAAGTGTACCTGTTAAATTTCTATGAAATTGATACCTTGAAGTTATATATAAACCTCTTTCAGCTTGGGGCTGCGGGTTTGCTGTATACAAAAACGCATATGCTGGATCTTCAAGCCAATATGAATCTTCAAATATAGTAGTTTTATATCTCTGATAATTTGAAAAAGATCTTTGATATGGGTTGTCAAATTTTAAATCATAGTCTCTATATAATGCTAAAAAGTTAAAATTATCAAATTGTAAAAAAGTGCTTAAGACTTTTGCTTGCGGGGACCTTTTAATCTTTTGCATTTGATTAGGACTCAAACTACTTATGTTTTTAACTAATTTTCCATATTCACCTTGGATTGAAATATTTTTAAAAACTGTTGAAAAATCAAAACCTATTGCACCTCTTGCCGATTTAGTATCTGACCATAAACTTGAAGATGCTGAGCTTTGATACATTGCATTAATCTCAGGATCTGCAGAGTTTGTCAAATAAGTTAAATAATATGTGTCCCCTGAATAATCAGGATCTTCGCCACCAAGTACAGTTTCTCGAATTTGAGGATCTAAAATTCTATCATACAAACTTTGATATATTGTAAAACCTAAATTTGTACCAATGAAGGGAGAAAATCTGAGATTAGTTCCAATAGTTACTTCTCTTACAGAATCAGTTAAAGGCTCATAAATCTTAGTGGTATCATTATTAAGCCCAAGTGACATTCTAGGTTGCATAGTAATTAGTGATGTGAAGCTTCCATCTTGATTTATAATTGCATCTCTATAATCAGATGAAAAAAACGATGAAAATCTCAATAAGTCATTTGAAATTTGAAATGCAATACCATTGAGAGTGTATTGCGCACTATTTGTTTGGTCAGGATTGATACCGTTTAATCTTTTAGAAAAACCAAAACCAGTCCTCCTAGGGCTAAAAAAATCACTGCTTTCAAAAACTATACCCTGACCAAAAGAAGCATTAAAATTTCCTAAAATCAAATGGTCAATTCTAGAATTGAAAAATTTAATATTATCAAATGAAATATAAAATTTTTGATTAGCATAATCTGATGTTTCACCGGTATTTTTATTAAAAATATAACCTGTAGATAAATTTTTACTGCTTAATAAATATTTTGATAGAATTTGAGGACTTGTAGGATCATAAAACTCTACTAATGCAGCATCATCATCTGGAGTACTTGTAAGCGGTGAATTCTTAATTAGCGTTGAAAATCTAAAAAAATTATCTTTAAAAAGGTTCGTAGATGAATTGGTATTTTCAAAACTTATAAAATCTATTAAATTTTTATATCCATAATAACTTATACCTGGAGAATTTTTAAGTTGGAATGTACCATAAATTTGACCTCGCTTTTTTTGTAAAAGCACTGCTTTTACATCAATCGGACTTAGATTAGGTAAAGAAATTAAATCATCATAATTCATTTCATTGACATTCATTGGATTAAAATATTGATTAATTGAATTTTCTGAAATACCACCTTGATTTTCTGAATCAGCAAGCCACCATTCTAATTTATAAAGTGAACGTTTATTAAGCAATGATTCATCCAATGTTTTTTTTACAGTTACATAAGGTTTTAAATCTTGAACATCATTAATATCAATGCCATCAATGTGAGTTAATTCGTAAATATTTTCAATGTGTCCATTATTTTCTATAAAATCTAAAATTTTAATGGCTTTTGATTTTGAAATATATTGTGATAGCTCATCTAATTCACTTGAACTAATTGAATTAACATCTAATGAAAAAATTAAATTGAAAAAAAATAATAAATTTATAAAGTAGTATTTCATCAAAATTTAAATGAGAAATTTATTTGATGGGTTATCGGCATTATATGATGTGTAAGTAGTCCATATGAAAAAGCATACTTTTCTAAGAATTTATATTCTAATCCAAATGAAAATCTATTAGGATTATTTTGAATTCCAGACCTAAGTGTCCAAACATCAGATAAATAATATTCGATTCCGAAACGGATTTCTTGATCAGGTTTGCCAGCCATTTGGTTTATATCGAAACTTGTTAGTAAATCTTCGTAAGGCTTATATGATAATCCAATTGATAAAGTTTTAGGAAGGTCATTACCTAATCCATAGCCCATATCTGTTGAGATAATATTTTGCATATAATAAGCAATGAAAAATCTATTGTTTAATATACCCTGAAATCCTAAATCTATTCCATATCCTGAAGTGTTACCCAAAGTAAATCCATCAGAGCCGTCTCCTGAAATACCTGATGATTCTCCTAAATTAAGTTGATAAAAATTAAATCTAAAACCTGATTGGATTAAAGATTGTCGATCACTATAAAATGTAAAACCTTTAGATAATCCTATTACAGATTCTGATGATAATTCTACACCATCTATAGTAGTAGATAATTCTTCATAATTAATTGCGTAACTATTGAAAGACATACCAACACTAAAATAAGGTAAAAATTCTTGATTAAATATATCGCAAAAACCATTGATATAATATGTACCCTCAAGTTGCGAAAGCTGTGCTGGATTGTGAAAAATATTATAAAGTCCACTTGGTCCACTCGTTACAGCACCAGACATTGCAGTCGCTCGAGACCCAGTATAATCATAACTACTAAATACTTGTGTAAATGAAATTGAAATTGAAATTACACTTAATATAAAATATTTCATTTATTTCTTACTCCTATGACAACAGGAGATACATTAGAGGTAGTCTTGCCTGTCTGAAAATTATTAGCTTCGATATGCATCAAATATGTTCCAGGAGATAATACTTGACCCAGATGATCCCTTCCATCCCACGATGATTTATCTTCTGCTCTAGTTACAGTTCCTGATGAATTATAATATTTATCAACTAATGTTGTGATAAATCTTCCTGAAATATCAAAAACTCTTACTATAACCCTAGAATTTGATGGAAAAGAATATGAATAATCCAATCTTTCATCATCAGAAGCCAAGAGTACATAAGGTTCCGGGCTTATTGTAGATTCTATGAAATTTCCTTCTTCAAAAATACCTTCCATATCATAAGATTCAACTATTTGAAAATCTTCAATACCACAAACCTGAATTTGTTTTTCTCCATCATATTCAAAAACATTACCATATGCTTGAACTAAAAATCTATTGTATGGTGGTTCAATCAACATTTTGTTTTCAGGATCATTTGCAATATCCCAATTATCAGGCCATATAGTTAACTCAATACGATAACCTTCTTCATCTTCAATGGTAATTGCATGAGGACCGCCAAATTGAGTTACATCAAAATAATCAACAATAACTCCTTTTGGATTTACTATATCACAATCAATAGAGCCCAATGGGCATCCATCTTGTGAATTGCCGGCACAATCATAATCACCATTAATTATATCTTGAAAACTTATATTTTTTTGATAAGCTTGTACATCCCATGATAAAGAAAAGTTTTCACTTGTTTCATCATGACCGGTTATACCGTTACCTAAAGTTGATATTTCATCTATTTCATCAATGCCTTGCCTTACATAAGTAGAGTCTGAATAAGCTGATGATGAATAATTTCTTTTAAAAATCTGAAACTCTACACTTGTATCATCAAACTGGTATCCATCATCAGTGGTTTTATAAACTGCCTGAGTAGTACTTCCCCACAAGAAATAATCAACGTCTTGTACTAAGTTTGATATACCATCCCAATAGAATAAAATTAAAACCTCTTGACTATTTGACAAGTTGGCATTAGTGCCAATTGATGACAACTCAAATTGTGTGTCCACCAAACTTAAGTCAGGGTCATATCCATAATAAAGATTGAATTCTGAAATAGAATTTGTAGTTATAGTAAAAGTACCTTGAGAAGCAATAAAAGATTCATCAGGAAACTTAATAATAAAATCTTGATTACTTAGATTTAAATTTTGATCATTTATCCATTTGTAATATTCTTTTTGATCAGATAAATAGTAATTTGATAAGTCTATTTCTTCAGATGTAGGATTGAATATCTCAATCATTTCACATTCATTTGGAAAAACACAAATCTTGTTCATTATAAGATGATTAGCATCTTCTCCAATTAAATAGCCCAATAGTAAAATAAAATAAAATAAAATAAAATTATTTTTTATCATTTTAATAATGTCACTTTTTTAGAAACGATTTGACTATTAAAATTCAATTGAACTATATAGTGACCTGAACTATAACTTGATGCATCCCACTTTAATAAATTTAGTTGATTAGGCTCAACATAATCATTAAAAATTGTTTCGAGATTATTACCATTTATATCAAAAACCGAAATTTGAGCCAACCCTATTTCTGATATTTCAAACTGAATGTTTAAACTTGGATTAAATGGGTTTGGGTATGTTTCAATTAAAGAAAAATTAGTTATATCTGATAAATTTAAAATTCCATCTTCAATATCAGATGCGCTTCTCGGATTAATTCTGAACAAACTATACGCGTAATTTAATGGCCCTGTAATAGTGTAATCTGAATTTAGCATTGGTGTAAAACCATCATATAAATAGTCATCAATAGTTATTCCACTTAATGACCATTCTCCATATTCATTTGGTAATTCAGTACAAGTTCCCGCAGCTTTTACAAGTACAGATTCAAACTCTTCTGACACAGATGAAATTACAATAGGGTTATAAAGTTCGTTATTGCTTGACAAAATATTTGAACTGCCTCCAATTGAACTCATAATTTTAATTTCAGTTAAATTAAAATATTCTTCAACTTGTCCAGTAACTTCAATTTCATCACCAACACTTGCATTAGCTTCTCCAAAATCTAAAACCCATATTCCACACCAAGCTCCCTCACAATCTTGAAGATAAAAACCATTGTTATTTGCTGCTGTTACAAGGCCAACTGTAGTAACAAATTGATCTACATAAGGTGAAGAGTCTGATTCTCCCTGAATTTGTGAAATAGTTAAATTACCTGCTGATGCAACCACATTAATTGTAACTGTATCAGATGATTCATTACCAGCAGCATCATAAATTGATAAGTCAAATGACAAAGAAGATGTCTCGCTAGGAGCTGTAAAAGTTGTTGTCATTGATTCTTCATCTGAAATTAATACTGGTGGCCCTGAAACCTGTTCCCAAAAATACTCAACTATGTCATCGCCTTCAGTGTGATAACTTCCGCTTCCATCAAGAGTTACTAAGCTACCTGCATCAACAGACTGATCTTCACCGGCATTTGCAATTGGACCTGTTACTGGATCTTGTGCACCAGGAAAATTAATAGTTGCTGTAGTGGATGTTGTATTAATTTCAACTAAATCTATATAATATTGAACTGCTTCGGACGAAGAACTTGAGCTATATAGCCTTGCTTGAACCACTAAAGCTTCCCCCTCTTCCCAATTAGCTTGTGATGTAGAAAAAGTGTGACATACTTGATCCCATCCTGATCCATCTGTATATTCCTCATTACCATCAGCAGATCCTGCATAAGAATTTATATCATCATTTGAAGACCAACTACCCCAAACTCTCATAGAAGGAGAACTGCCCGCTGTGGTGTCGTAACCATAAAAACACGCTTCAATTTCATCACCTGCAGATATATCAGTTACCCATGCAATAAATGCTTGTGGAGTTCCATCAACAGGGTCTTCAGAAACTGTTAACATATAATCCCCATCATATGGAGTTACACCATTTGTTTCCCCAACATTTAATACATTTGCTAAATTACCATATGATCCTAAAACCGTTCCTCCATCTTCCCAACTATAAGTTTCAGATATTGAAAAGGATATTAAAAATATCAAAGATAAATAAAATTTCATGGTTACCTCTTTTTTTTGTGATGATTGTTACGGTCTAAATATATTAAATATAAATATTATATTTTATATTTAATTGATAGTATTGTTGGGTTTCCTAAAATAGTATTTAAAGCAATTCCATAATCAAATTGAAGTTTTCTATATTTAAAAGAAAATCCGCATGAAAATTCTTTTTTACTTTCGTTAAAATGGTAACCAGAAATTAAAGAAATTGCTTTATAATTTGAAACCGTACTTATTTTTAAAGATAATGGATTTAATAACTGATTATCATAAATGATATCTGAATTAAAATTTGTATTAATTTTATGTAATTTTAATGTTGAACCTATACCTACTAAAATTGGATATTTTTTTGTTAAGTTATTATGTTTTTCAAATCCAATTTGTTGTGCTGAAAAACCTATTGACAATACTTCGTTATATATATAAGAAAAACCAAAATCTAAATGATAACCAAATGATTCATCAACATATAACTGATTATAAGATAAATTAGTTTGTATCCCGTAATTTAATTTTTCAAAGATCGATGCTCCATAACCATAACTAAATGATATATGCTGTATGTCAAAAAAACCAATTGGATTCTCTGTTGGGATTATATCTCGTAATTCAATATCCTTAGCATATAAATTATACAAATTAATGTAATGGTGACTTTTTTTGCCCCATTTATATTCAATATTATTTCCTTTAACCCCTTGATACCACTGGATAGAAGAAAAAGACCAGTGATTTTTAAAATTATTTATTCCTGAAAAATTAATATTAATATTATTAGTATTTCCTATACCTGAATTTGAACAAGAAAGCTCATATGCGTTATGAGGTAATTGAAATGATTGAATTCCAAATGAAAAAATATAACTCAGCAAAAATAATAAATGATATTTCACAATTTATAGCTCCATGTAAACAAATGACTTACACCTTCTTTTTCAGAACCTAAATCTAAGGAATAATCTATAATAATTGGATATTTATCATTTACAACAAAATTATAGCTACCCCCAAATCTAAAGTCTTTTTTACCAAACAATCCAAATCTTAAAGAACCAGATTTAAATCCATTGAACTCATATCCAAATCTGGATTCCAAAATTTCAAAATTATTATAAATAATTTTATCATATTGAAATAAAAGTAGATGGTTATCATTTATATTGAAAGAAGAACCTACATTCATAATTAAGGGATATTTTTCTTGATAACTATGAGACAAACCATCGCCAATATCAATATCCCAGTTAAGATTAGAATTGATTAAATTTTCTAATTTTAATCCAAAACTCAAATTTTGATTTATTTCAAGCAAATATCCTAAATCTACTACAATGGAATTTCCTGAATATTTATCTGAATGCTCATCATTAACATACAAATTTGAATAATGCATTTTCATAGAAATTCCAAACCCTTTTAAACCAAAAGATAATAAGCCATAATAATCTGCTGCTGATAATTCATTTGTAGGGTTATTAAATGAATCTTTGCCCATAAAATTACCAACTCCGGTTCTCATTAATCCAATTGATAGCCCTGCATTACCAGGTAAATTTTTTGAAAAATAAAAAACTTGAATTGAACGATTAAGAGACATTTTAAAATATGATAAACCATAAGAATTACTAGTACTTTGACATAAAGATCCGGGATTAGAAAATGATTGAAAAGTATTATACTGATCTGCAACTGTTGCATTTGCTAGCGAATGAGATCGAGCGCTTTGTGAAAATCTATAACTACTTCCAGAAAATGATAATGAGTAATTAAAAAATAAAATTAATATTAGAGATAAAATTTTCATGAATTAATTACCATGATTTTGGTCCAATAAAATTTATTGGATAAATTTAGACGGCAAAAATAAATACCATTTTGAACTTGGTCATTTGAAAAATCTCTACCGTTCCATATGAACTGCCCTTCTTGATCTACCAAAACTGGATTATTTAAACTTTGGATATGCCTCATTGAAAAATCAAATATATCAAGCTTTGCTTCATAATTAAGATTTTGATTATAATAAACAATTCGTACATGTCCATCAGAGTTATATTGATTTATTTCATCAATATAAAATGGATTCGGATAAGCTGATAAAATATTGTTTTGATTAGTGTGACTCCAAGATCGATAAATTTGCCACTTCAAACCATCATCTTGACTTAAAAAAATACCATCAATTGTACTTGCATAAATCAATCCATTAAATGAAAAAGAGCTATAAATTGCATCAGAAAAGATCAATTGGCCATTTTCATCTTTAATATCATATTTTTCCCAAAGATCTAAATTGTCACTGTTCGCTACAAATAAACCTAAACTTGTGGATGCAAAAACTTGATTTTCATCAAAATTTAAATCATAAACAATTGCCCCCACATTCTTAAAAAAACTAACAATTTCCCAATTTACACCCTCGTCATCAGTGTATGTTAAATTATGAGGTATCGCAGTATTAAGCGATGGGTCCCAAGTGATTGCCCACAATCTTTTCAATTCATTAATTTGTTGATTCTTAATACCAATTACCCATCTATCTCCCATACCATCACTTTCATTGTAATGTGTCCAATCAATACAATTATTTTGACTATCAACTATTCCTTTATTGATGCCATCACCTGTTCCAACCCATAATATATTATCATCAGAATAAACAGAAAATGCCTTATGATTATCATTTCCTTCAGGGGGATTCACCGGATCATATTCAAATGAATCTATATCAATTTCATTACAATTTAGAAATGACTGGCTGTCCATAGGAAGAGGGACTAGCTCCCAATTAGGACTATCAATATTATAACTAAATCTTCTCAATCCACCAGCAAAACTTGTTGCATAAATATAACCATTTAGTTCGGCAAGATCATAAGTGACATTATATATGTCTGTTGTTATTGCTTTAAAAGCAACACTATCTTGTTCACCCCAACTAGAATACACATAAACACCATTTTCAGGATTTTCATCTTTCGGTTGTTCTATATAATTCCATTGATTACCTGAATCTGTTGACCATGAAATACCAGTTCCCATCGGTCTGTATCTTCCATTTTCAAAAATACTTTTAGAACCTGAAACAACAAAAATATCATCACTAATTATAAATGCAGGCAAGCCTCCAATAGGTAAATTTTCATTATTCAAAGTGTTAAAATCATCCAATATTGATCCTAAATTCAGAAAGGATAATCCTGTTCCTGTTCTAAGCCAAAGTTTTCCATCTAAACTACTTAATTCATAAATTGCATTACTACTTATATCATTTGTCAAAGTAGTAGTATTAAGACTCTGATAATCAAAACCATCTATAAAGTAATTTGAAAATAAAATATTAAATAATATAATTTTTAAAATTAATTTCATGGGGCAATTATCTCAATAGGGATATCATATACTTCATTAATTAAACCATCTTTATCAACAACTATAAACTTTAATAATACCAAACCAACTCTACCGCAATCAGTGGCTGCAAAAATTTCATTATTATTTTCATCGATTAAAGCAGAGCCATCTATTGGTCTCATAGGTATGTCTACAATGAAATTGTGAATTTGATCATTATTATTTGAATAAAGATGCTCTAAAATCCATGTTGAATCAGAAATATATTCATCATCATTAATTGGATTATTACAATTTTCATTTATCATACAATCTATTTGACAGCCATCA
>Ga0209433_10000430_pt1 | contig 13001 bp, 15 predicted proteins | sample METZYME_5_50m_FD_187552 | JGI IMG/M metagenome (GOLD analysis project Ga0209433, IMG submission 187552) | Marine microbial communities from oxygen minimum zone in mesopelagic equatorial Pacific - METZYME_5_50m (SPAdes) (version 2) | ecosystem: Environmental > Aquatic > Marine > Oceanic | place...
AGTATTGATGCGCGTTGGCGCTTTACCTAGATTTACTACAAATGAGATGAGTTACTATCTAAGTTGGTCCACCAACGGATTAATTAATGAATATTGCAATGAAGCTGACGCAATATATGAAGGTAAAGCAGTTAAACTTATGCCGCTTGAAGGTGCAGAAAAGTTAGTAATTGAAGGAGAAAGCTTTGAGGCGTTTAATACCAGTGGCGGATGCGCGACTATGTGTGAAACATATGCTGATAAAGTAGAAAATCTTACTTATAAGACCATCAGATATCCGGGCCATTTAAATCACATGAAATTTTTATTCAATGATTTACATTTGAAAAAAAATAAAGATGTCCTTGAAAAATTATTTGATAAAGAAGTACCTAGAACCAAAAACGATGTAATTATATTTTTCGTAAAAGTGATAGGCTTAGTAGATGATGTACTTCAAGAAAAAACCTATTTGAGGAAGATCTACGGAAATGAAAAATTTAGTGCTATTCAGCTTACAACTGCCTCAGGGGCATGTAGTGTTCTAAAAATGTTTCTTGATGGGAAGTTAGAATCAAAAGGTTTTACAAAGCAAGAATCATTGTCATGGAAAGACTTCTTAGATAACAAGTTTGGAGAGGTCTACTCTTAGTCATGAATACTCTTAACCTCCTGGGATCTTCTCATATTTTATCTATTTTGGTATGTGTCGCTCTCATTTTATTTTTGCCAAGAGCTTTTGTAAGCAGAAATGATTTAAGTAAAAATATTTTAATCTTTTCAATTATATTTCTTATGTTAATAAATCACGGAATGGATTTTTATTATGAGGGCTATCAAGATCAATTAAAGTTAGGACTTCCTATACATTTATGTGATTTCTCTTCTGCTGCGATTATTCTATATTTTTATACAAAAAAGAGAGAATTCTTTTTGTTTGCTTTTTTTGCAGGTATTTCTGGAGCTGGAATGGCAATACTCACTCCAGACTCTGAATATGGATTTCCAAATATTCACTACGTTAGGCATATGATTGGCCATGCTATGATCTTGCTGGGAGTCAGTTACGCAATTATTATTGATAATCAAAGACCTTACCTTAAAGATGTTCATAAAACATTGTTAGTTTTATCTTTATTGTTGTTACTTATGTATTTTGTTAACTACTTACTGGGACCTCCAGCTAATTATTGGTATGTAGCAGAAAAACCGCCTGGCTTAAATGTAACTAGTTTTATGCGCGAAGCTCCATATCATATGATAGATATTTATATTCTTGCAGTTATTGTTTGTTATTTAATTTATACTCCATACTTTTTTATAGATAAGTTTAAAAAGAATTAAAAATGCAGAGCGTCTCACCAGATCAAATTCCACAAAGCTTTAGGGCATATAGGCCAAGATTTATTAAATGGCTTGGAAGATCTTTATTATCATTATTAGGATGGACTGTTCTTGGGAAGATTGGCGAGGAGCATGCAAATAAGAATTTGGTTGTTATAGTTGCTCCACATACTTCTAATTGGGATGGAATTTTAGGAGTTGCAGCAATAGCAGGCCTAGATGCAAGAATATCATTCATTGGTAAAGACGCTGCTTTTAAATATGGGCTTGGAGCTTTTTTGAAATATATGGGAGGCATTCCAATTGATAGAAGCAATCCTGGTGGAGTCATAAACGATGCAATTGAGAAAATCAAAAGATTGAATGGTACTCTTTTAGGAATGTCTCCTGAAGGCACAAGGTCCAAGGTTGAGGCTTGGAAGACAGGATTCTTAAGAATTGCTCAAGGAATTGATGCAAAAATAATCCCAGCATCAATTTGTTTTTCAAAGAAAGAAATTTTATTAGGTAAAGTTTTTACTCCTACTGGTGATAACAAGAAAGATATTAGAGATCTTCAAGAATACTACAAGGTTTTTACAGCCAAGCACCCTGAGAAGTATTAGTTTTTAGCATCCTCAATCATTTTATTTACCATCTCTTCAACTATGAATAATGGTGGATTTCCATGGTCAAGTACAGCAGAATGAAAGTCTTTTATATTAAATTTATCTCCTAATTCTTTCTTTGCTCTTTCTCTTAACTCTAAAATTTTTATCATCCCAACTTTATAACTCAGAGCTTGACCAGGCCATACAATGTAACGCTCTATTTCAACTCTAACCTCAGTATCAGACATACCAGTTTTATCTTTCATATATTTCATAGCTTCTTCGCGAGTCCATCTTTTATAGTGCATGCCAGTGTCTACAACCAATCTTACCGCTCTAAATATTTCGCTCTGAAGAATGCCAAGCTCATCATACGGATCCTCAGCTAGTCCAACTTCAAGCGCTAATCTTTCGGCATATAATGCCCATCCCTCAGCAAACGCAGAAGTACGATAACCAAATCTCCTATAGTAGGTTAAATCTTCATTTTCTAATGAGTGAGCTATCTGATGATGATGGCCAGGAGTTGCTTCGTGATAGGTTAATGTCCTCATAGAATATGTTGGCGTTTGTTTTATGTCATACAGGTTTGCATAAAAGACGCCAGGTCGACTCCCATCTAAAGCAGGAGCTTGATAGTAGCCTCCGGCAGCAGTTTTTTCTGAGTATTCTGGAACTGCTTTTACAACAACTTCTGACTTTGGCATTGTATGAAAATAATCTGTCATGACTTCAATAGCCTCATTAACCATATCTGTATAGTCATTTACTACAATCTCTTTCCTATCAGGCGTATCTGCATAAAGAAAATCAGGATTTTCATTTAACTCATTCATTATTTCACCAACACTTTTTGAAGATGTGTCATAACCCAAGCTTGTAAGAATTTCTCGCATTCTGTTTGATATTCTTGCTACTTCGCTTAAGCCCATTTGATGGATTTCTTCTGGTGAGTAGTTCGTTGTTGTATAACTCCTTATTCTTAATTTGTAATATTCATCACCTCCAGGTTGAGACCAAATTCCATGATTTTTATTTGCATACTTTTGTGTTTTAAGCATAAATTTCAATAAAATTTCAAAACCAGGAGTTACACTTTCTTCGATAGCTTTTTTTATTTCATTATCTAAGTGACTAATATCATTATCATTTAACTCTAACTCTCTAATTTTCATCATGAATTGAGTGTAAAGAGGGTGATCTGCAAATTCATAGTCTATAAACTCACGCAATTGCTTTATTACATGACCATAAACAAATTCTGGTGGATATATTCCATTTTCAGCTTGTTTTTCTAGATCATTTAAAGCACCTTCGTATACTTCTTTTACAAGATTAGCTCTATTAATAAAATCAAGCGCTTCTGATTTTTTCCTTATAGGATGCATGTCATTCATAAATTGGATTGTGTTTAGATGGATGCCACCTATTTGATTGAGGGGGTAGTCTAGATAAGGAAATTCTTTTAATTCTTTTAAGTTATTTTCTAAATCAAAAATAGCTATCGCCTTGGTATTTTTTTGAGTATCCGACAGTCTAGAATCTTTATATTTATATAAAGTTTTAATGCTTTTTTCTAGATCGCTGATGTTGTTCTCAAGGTCTTCACTTGTTGGGATAGAAAGTTTTGAGTTATGCCGCGTAAGCCAATTAAAGTTATCAAATATTCCTATATATGTAAGTGCTTCAGGTGAGTCTGCGAGACCCATAAATAGCTCCTTAGTTAAATAATGATCAATTGAATATGGCTTCATCAAGAAAAGATTTGCAAGATAAAGGGTTGCTGAGGCAAATACCGCCAAGAATAAGTACTTAAAAACTTTGATTGCCGATTTTACATAGGCTTTAAAGCTATCAACTATTTTTCCAGCAGGTGTTCTTGCATTCATGATAAAATTCTCAAAAAATTATAATTATTATGACAGAAAAAATAGCAACTCTTAAGAAAGAAGACAACATATCAACAATCACATTAGATGATGGAAAGGCTAATGTCTTTTCACCTGAGATGTCAAAGCAGATAAATGAATGTTTAGATGAAGTAGCAACCGAAGAGGGGTGCCTAATTATTACTGGAAGAGAGGGCATGTTTTCCGGCGGACTAGATTTAAAAATTATTCAAAGTGGAGACATAGATCACATTCAAGATATGTCTTCTAGCGCATTTAAGCTTTTAGCAAGAATATTTTCTTTTCCAAGACCTGTAATAGCAGCATGTTCAGGTCATGCAGTAGCTCTTGGGACTTTTTTATTATGTTGTTGTGACTACAGGATAGGTGTAAAGGGCAAATTTATGTTGGGAGCTAACGAAATGAGAACCAATATGGTTATTCCAACCCCAATTCTTGAATTAATTAAATTTAGGGTTTCGAATGCACACAAATATAGAGCTGTTTTAGGAGCTGAGATGTATACCCTTGAAGCCTCGCAAGCTGCAGGACTAATAGATGAGGTTGTTGACCCAGAATCATTAATGACTGCTGTTTCAGAAAAAGCACAAGATTTGGCAACAATGGGACACCCAAGTTACTCAATGACAAAAGAGTTATTTATCGCTGAGCCAATGAGTAAAATAAATGCTGCTATGGAAGATCTTAATAAAAAATCATAGGGCAATTTTTTAAGTGCCTCTTGCGTCTGATTATCATATACAAGATTTCTCAGAAAAATCAGACCTATTACTTCTTAAAGAAATTTTTATTTTAAATCAAGCTAATACTCCAGAAGTAGGGTCGCTAGATTCTGTAGAGCACTTAAAAAATTTATTAAGCAAAAGCATAAAAAATCTTTTTATTTCAAAGGAAAACAGTTTAGTTGGCTTCATGGTTTGTTTTAGAGAAAACAGTAAATATTCATCTAAAAACTATCAATTCTTTTCTCAATCAGAAAAAGCTTTCATGTACATTGATAGAGTAGCTATAGTTAAAGAATTTCGTAGAAATGGACTAGCACATGAGTTATATAACAATATTGAAAAAATATGTATTGAAAAAATGCTTCCACTTTGTTGTGAGGTGAATACATTTCCAATGAATAAGCCTTCAATTGATTTCCATAAGAAACTAGGCTTTTACGAGGTTGGTAATAAAGATTTTACTAATAACTCTGTAGTATATTTAAAAAAAGATATATATAAATAAAACACATGATAATTATATAGGTCACTCTTTTGTATGTTATCTTTTAATAATACATGGAAACAACTCTATTATTTAAGACTCTGTTAATTCTATCTTTTCAGTTGGGAATTGTACTTTTTGTATGCTTTTATTGCTTAAACGGAGCTAGAAAAGCGTATGAAAATAATACCTCTTTTCTTGGAATGCTCTTTAGAGGATCGGTTAATATGAAAGGACAGCTAGATCTTATTCCATATTTAAAAGTAAAAGACACTTTTCCTAAGCAAATGTCAAAAAAGATAGGGAAAGATGATTACGAAACAAAGCAAGCTGATAACCAAGATGAGGTAATTGAGCTTTTAAGGCAAAATTATTTTCATGCAAGCACTGAAGGTCAGCCATGGATGGTTTATTTCTTTCTAATTTGGATTGTTGCAATGTTTGGGACATTATTTCTCGTTTCTGTATTTGATGTGTCACCACTTATTGGCTTTCTTACATTTACAATAACTAGCGCAAGTTTTGGTCCTCTGCTTGCATTAGTAATGCTAGAGATGGATGAAAATGATGGATATACAGCCCTCAAAATTGTTCTCGTTGTGACCATACTGACTGGTTATATTGGATATAACGATTTTTATTCGTTCTCAGAGAATACAGTTTTTGGTGCCATTTTAATGGTTTCACTTTTAGGCTTACTTCTCTTTAATTTAGCCCGTTTTTTTATTGATATTGGAAGGAGAACAACAAGAATGGCTGCGATATTTGGAGCTTTTCTTTTCTCGTTATTCTTACTATATGACTTTAATGTCATAAAAAAAAGAGAAGCAATCTTTGACTCAAACAATTGGGAAACTGCGCTGGAGATGGCGTTTATATTGTATTTAGATGTTATTAATTTATTATTAGAAATATTAGAGGCTATGAGTAATAGCTCTTAGGAGGGGAAAATAATATGGCCATTTATAAATGTAATTCTTGTGGCATGTCAGTCAAAACATTGTGCGGTAGTTGCGATGAACCCTTAGTAGATGGGCTTTTAACTACTGATGATGGAAAAGAAGTTCAAATATCTGAATGTCCAGCTGGCTGTGGAAAAATTAAATCACCGTCATGCTGTGGCTTAGACATGAGCTGCTCGAACTAGAAGTTTAACTGATAACCAATTTTTAGTGACGTATCAAATATCTTACTTGTAGACATTTCAATTGTTACAGCACTCCTTTTATTAATATTATATAAAATTCCGGCTCCAAACTTTCTATCAGTCTCATCATCTAACTCATATTGCAGTTCTTCAGTACAGACTTGTCCAGGTGGACACTGCTTAATAGAAATTTCAGCGTCTTTTGAGAAATCAACAAAAAATCTTCCTTCCCATCCTTCAGAATCCCCAAATCTAATACCAGTAATAACATTTGCTTTTGAATCATCTTCAGAAAATAAGACAATATTGCTATCGTATGATGTTGTTTTTATTCCAAGTTCTGTATAAACATCAAAAATATTTTTTATATCTAGCTTAAGTCCTCTTGCTGAAACAGAGCTTAAGATATCTCCGATCCCTGAGTGAAAACCCAGCCTAAGCGCACTTATTATTCTTTCATATGAGTCTTCACTGAAGTCAATTTCTTCAGCTCTCCTTTCAGCAATTACATATAGGTTTCCAGGTAAGGGAATAGAGACTTTCAAACCAACTCCAGTTGAATCAGTTTGTATAATGTCTAAGCCGAGTGAAGAATATTCAAAGCCCTCATATTCAATTTTCTCATCCTCTTTAGAGATTACATTTAATGTAAATATTATTCCAAGTAGGAGTACAAGCTTGAGCATATAATAAATAATATCAAAGATTTCTTACTAAGGGGGGAATTGATTGCCCCCCTGCTAAAACTTATCTTGAGATACTCCAGCCTTGTTGTTCAAGAATAAATCTATCTTCTGAAAGATTTCCTACCCAAGCAACCTTTCCACTTTCATCAAACATAAATCGTGTAATTGTGTAGGCATTAGCCTTATAGCCGGTTGCTTCCTCAACAAACTCTGACCAATGCAAAACGTGAACAACTCCATCGTTTGTTGCACCTGTTTCAATAACATTAAATTCTTCGGGACCCCAACCATCAGCATCACCACTACTAATATTATTCATAACTTGATCTTTAGAATATCGAACCTGAACAGGGCCTCTTGCAAAAGAAATAGGCATTTCTTCTCCATCTCTTACAATAACAGCACTAACGTTTTCACCTGGCTTTCCTCTAAAACCTAGCTGATTTCTGTTATCGTTTGTTAATCTGACACCGTTAACCTCAACAAAAGCATCTCCTTCTTCTAATACATCTGCAGCAGGGCTATCTGGAACTACATAATCTACAACCATTCCATCTCCATCAGGATTCCAAATAAAACCAAAACCAACATATCTTTCACCAACGGAAACACCATCATCAGCCATATTATTTTTTACCATTGAAAGGGCTGCTTCTTGGCTAGTTAAAGATGCAGTTACCCAAGCAGTAGCCAAATCCATTGAACTTTGATGCTTATTAGTAGTTTCTGTAGAACATGCTGAAATTAAAAATAATGCAGAAAGCGCAAAACTTATTTGTAAATTTTTCATAAAAATCTCCTCATTTAGTATCACTAAATACTAAATCAAATTTATATTAATTGAAACTTTAATTACTTATAATCAATTTATGAAAATATACTCATTAATCTTTGTAGCATTTGCGTCCTGCAACTTATCAGCTGACCTCAAGGTTAGTCTTGATCAGCAAATTGAAGAATTAATGCCTAAAGTAATTGAGTGGCGTCACGATATCCATCAATATCCTGAACTTGGCAATAGAGAATTTAGAACCTCAAAAAAAATTGAAAATCATTTGGTGTCTTTAGGCATTCCGGTTGAAACAAAAATTGCTTATACAGGACTAGTCGGCATTATTAAAGGAGGCAAGCCTGGACCAACCATAGCCTTAAGGGCTGATATGGATGCTTTGCCTGTAGAAGAAAAAACTGGACTACCATATGCTTCAAAAGTAAGAACTACCTATTTAGGAAATGATGTTGGTGTTATGCATGCTTGTGGTCACGATGCTCATGTTGCAATACTTATGGGCGTTGCAGAATTTCTAGCAAAGAATAAAGCTGACTTAAAGGGAGATGTCTTATTAATTTTCCAGCCTGCTGAAGAAGGTCCACCAGAAGATGAGGGCGGTGGAGCTAAAATGATGTTAGAAGAAGGCATATTTGACAAGTACAAACCTGAAGTTATTTTTGGTCTTCATGTCACAAATATCCCAAATGGAGTTTTGCTTGTTAAATCTGGACCAGCAATGGCAGCAGCCTCATCCTATAGAATTAAAATTAAAGGTGTTCAAGCTCATGGATCTACTCCTTGGTCCAGCATCGATCCGATAATGGCAACATCTCAATTGATAGAATCACTTAATACAATTGTTAGTAGAAGAATCAATATAATAAATAACCCAGCTGTTGTTTCAGTAGGAATGGTTGAATCAGGAACAAGAGCAAATATAATTCCAGAGGATTCAATGCTGATGGGGACTATAAGAACCTTTGACCCTGATCTTAGAAAAGAAATCTATGATGAAATTGAACAAATAGCTGCAGGCGTGGCTTTAGGAACAGGAACAGAAATCACAGTAGAATTTGATGTAGGTGGATTTTTCCCAGTCACATATAATGAGCCCTCGTTGGTTGAACTAATGAAGCCTTCATTTGAAACTGCATCACCGGGAAAGTTTATTGAATCAGATATTCCTATTACAGGTGCAGAAGACTTTTCTTATTTCCAAGAAGAAATACCTGGAATATATTTTTTTCTAGGTGTTAATAAGCCTGGTGAAGGACTAAATGCAAAAACCTTTGGAGATAGTACTTCTGGGGTTGCAGGAAATCATTCGCCATACTTTATCGTTGATGATTCAGCGTTGGATAAGGGTGTAAGAGCTTTTGTGCACTTAGTTGATGATTACCCTAACAAATTTTAAAAACTTTAATTAAAGGAGAAAATTGTGGCAATACCAAAACACATAAAAGATAACATTTCTATGCCGGTGATAGGAGCGCCCTTGTTTCTTATTTCTGTTCCAGATCTTGTAATAGCTCAATGCAAAGCAGGAATAATTGGCTCTTTTCCTGCTTTAAATGCCAGGCCTCAACATGTACTTGAAGAATGGATAATTAGAATTAAAACTGAATTAGCAGAATATAAAGAACAAAATCCTCATGCAAAGGTTGCACCATTTGCAGTAAATCAGATATGCCATGGATCAAACGATAGGTTGATGGATGATATGCAAACTTGCGTAAAACACGAAGTTCCAATCATTATCACATCTTTAAGACCTCCTTCAGAAGTAGTTGAAGCAGCGCATAGTTATGGTGGATTGGTTTATCATGATGTTATCAGTGTCAGGCATGCTCAGAAAGCAGCCGAGCAGGGAGTCGATGGATTGATATTAGTTTGTGCTGGCGCAGGCGGTCATGCTGGAGCATTGTCACCGTTTGCTTTACTTAGAGAAGTCAAAGAATGGTTTGACGGAACAGTTATATTGTCCGGATCTATTGGTGATGGTCATTCGATTGCATCATCATTAGCCTTAGGAGCAGATTTTGCGTATATGGGAACTAGATTTATTGCAACAAAAGAAGCAAATGCTGACCAAGAATATAAAGAAATGTTAGTAAACAGCGCAGCATCTGACATAGTATATTCATCATTATTTACAGGAGTTCTAGGAAACTATTTAAAACCTTCCATAGCAAATGCAGGACTTGATCCAGATAACCTGCCTGATGCAGATAAATCTACTATGAATTTTGGTTCTGGAGGAAATACAGACTCTAAAGCATGGAAAGATATTTGGGGCTCTGGTCAGGGCATAGGAGGAATTACTGATGCTCCAAGTGTTTCAGAATTAGTTGAGAGACTTAAAGTAGAATATTTAGAATCTGTAAAAGAATTACAAAATAAGGTAAATTTGTAGCTTTTTTGCATACTTAATTATATTATTCTCACATTGTTAACTATTATTATTGTGGGGATGAATAGTTTAATCATTTTATCAATTATTGTAACTTCAGTTACGTCACTAACGTTCTTGCTTTTTGCTTCGGGTAAAGGGCTTGAAGGAACTAAAGGTATAACAGACGAATACGTTACAGAGAGTGGGCAAAAGAAAACAGCTAGAAAAGACCGAACAGATTATCTAGTCTAGTCAATGCCCAAAAAAAATTTTAGAAAGCTTTTTCTCAAAGGCTGGAATAAGTTTTTTGGAAAAGAACAAGATATCAGCAAGCTTAGAACTCAAAGCTTATTTAGAGCAAAAAAAGGTATCATGAACGTAGGCACGCCTCATGATTGGGAAGATTATGAGAAATATAAAAAATCAGAAAAACAATCAAATTAAATAATATTATGAAAGTTGGTTTTATTGGTTTAGGCGTAATGGGATTTCCAATGGCCGGCCATCTCCAATCAAGCAGCCATGATCTAGTAGTTTTTAACAGGTCCGAACAAAGATCTATTCAATGGACTAAATCTTTTGAGGGTAAGTCATTAAAAAAATTAGAAGATATTACTGAGTTCTCTGATGTAATTATTTTATGTGTTGGCAAAGACGATGATGTAAGAAATATAATAGGTGGAAAACAAGGCCTGATTGATAAACTTAAGGCAGGAACCATTATCGTTGACCATACTACTACTTCATCAGATCTTCCAATTGAAATGAATAATCTTCTTAATCCATTAGGCATACAATTCATCGATGCTCCAATATCTGGCGGGCAAGTTGGAGCAGAATCCGGACAACTTTCTATAATGGCTGGAGGTGATAAGAAAGCATTTTCACAAATAGAAAAAGTTATAAATACCTATGCAAAATTTACTAAATATATGGGCGCAAGTGGCAGTGGGCAACTGACAAAAATGGTAAATCAGATTTGTATAGCTGGCTTAATACAAGCTTTGGCAGAGGGAATAAACTTTTCAGAGCATGTTGGATTAAATAGTAAAGATGTTCTTGAAGTAATCTCAAAAGGAGCGGCACAATCATGGCAAATGGAAAATAGATGGGAATCAATGCTTGAAGATAAGTACGACCATGGTTTTGCAGTAGATTTGATGAAGAAGGATCTTGAAATTGTTATTAAGAAAGCAAATGATTCTGATATCAATATAGAGATTACAAAGCTTATAAATAATTTTTATTCAGACATACAAAATATTGGTGGAGGCAGGTGGGATACCTCAAGCTTGCTTAAAAGGCTTCAACAAATAACTAAATAATTATTCTAGATGCATATACAAAAACTCCAAAAGCAACCAAAATCCAACCTGACATAGATTCCACAGTTCCAGGATCAACATTCATAGATTCCTCATACATAGAATAAAAACTATCAGGAAAAGCTACCAACCAAACAACACCAAAAATATGGAAAATCATAACTAGGGATACCATCCAATTAAATGGTTGATTCGTAAACACTATAAAAGATGCAAGAATTATAAATATAAACTCAATTGTTAAGAGTTGATTTATATTTTTTCTTTCATATATGTAACGAAGAAAACCTATATCTTTTATATAAGAGAACAAAAAAAGAAATCCATAAATCATATATAAGCTTGATAATAAAATTACCATGTAAAAACCCTCACAAATTTTTAATTTTACATTATAAGCACAAGTTTCGTTTTGCAGATTAAGATCAAACTATGTATATTAATACTACACATTAATAAGGGATTAAAAAATGGTAGGAATAGTCGACCAGGCATTATCAGTTGAGAATGGTGAAGATCATTTAGAAATATCTTCATACCATAAAGCTTTAGCAGAATTTATTAAGAAAACAGATACCCCTATGACCATTGGCGTTCAAGGAGAATGGGGTAGTGGGAAAACATCATTATTAAATCAAATTTGGGCAAAGCTAGATAAAGAAAATGATGAAAGTGGTGATGATGAAAACTTCCTTCAGATATGGGTAAACTCATGGGAGCATTCTCTATTATGCACTCCAGAAGAATGCTTATTAAAAATAATAAATGAGATTATCAATGAATTGCTAGCAGCTGATGTTGACAAGAGCAAAAAAGATAAAGTTAAAGACGGTGTTCAAAATCTTATGAAAGGTGCTTTGAGAATTGGATCCTCTATAGCGGTTGGTTCAGCAGGTCAAGCTGCGGTTGATTCGTTTTTTTCAGAAAATGCAAATTCAATAAAAGAGTTAAGATCTCAGCTGAAAAACTTAGTGCAAGAAATTAGGCAATTAGAAACAAATCCATATCAAAGGGTTGTTGTGTATGTAGATGACTTAGATAGAATTGAGCCTAGAGATGCTGTTAGCATACTAGAACTTTTAAAAAATATCTTTAACATCAAAGATTGTGTTTTTGTTTTGGCTATTGACTATCAAGTCGTTGTTAAAGGCCTTAAAGAAAAATTTGGAGATCAAACTCCTGAAAACGAATGGGAGTTCAGATCATTCTTTGACAAAATTATTCAGCTTCCATTTAAGATGCCAATGGGTAATTATGATATTGGCAAATATGTAAAAAGTCTTTTAAAAGATATTCAATACAATGAGCAGCTAGATGAAGATCTAATTGAGTCATTAGTTACGTTATCGATAGGCACAAACCCAAGGTCAATTAAAAGATTAATCAACTCATTGAGTCTTATTAAAATACTTAACGACACTAAGAATGATTCTGACGGTGAAGATAACAATTTGGATAACGATACTAGTTCTAGCGATCAAGAAAGTGTGATAAATAATGTCGATGTTGCTACTGTCATGTTAGCTATGGCCTGTCTGCAGATAGCTAATTCTGATTTATATGATATGTTAGTTGCTGAACCAGCTTTTACGTCATGGGATGAAAAGTTTGCTTTCAAGCTGACACAAGGAAAAGAAGAACTTGATA
>Ga0209433_10000431_pt1 | contig 12975 bp, 11 predicted proteins | sample METZYME_5_50m_FD_187552 | JGI IMG/M metagenome (GOLD analysis project Ga0209433, IMG submission 187552) | Marine microbial communities from oxygen minimum zone in mesopelagic equatorial Pacific - METZYME_5_50m (SPAdes) (version 2) | ecosystem: Environmental > Aquatic > Marine > Oceanic | place...
AGGATCGGAACGGCGGGATTTGAACCCACGACCCCCACTACCCCAAAGTGGTGCGCTACCAAACTGCGCTACGCCCCGGTATCTTCATGATATACAGTAATAATATTTTTTATGAATTTGAGAGTTCATTAAATGTTTTTCTTAATTTATTTATTAATTAACTAAAATATACTTTTTGAAAATAAAATATATGATTAAAAGTTTTTGTAAACTTTAAGCAAATACTAATTGATAATATTCATTGAATTACTTTATTTATGTTATGGGTTCATTAGTTGATCTTAAGACACATTTATCAACCTCCCAATTAAAATTCTCCCATATTTCCTCTTTTAACTTGTAATTGCAGTCTTCAAAGTTTCTTAATTTTATTTTTGTTGGAGACGCAGAACAATATTGCCTGCTGCCATATGAAGCTAGATATTGTTGGTGATAATCTTCAGCATAAAAATAATTATTTATTTTTTTTATTTCAGTTTCAATTGTTCCAAAGTTATTTTTCTCTAAAGCATATTGGTAAGCATTTTTACTATTGATTATTGTTTTTTCTTGTCTTTTGTCATTAAAAAATATAGCTGATCTATATTGAGTTCCACAATCATTTCCTTGCCTATCTTTTTGTGTGGGATCATGACATTCCCAAAACATCTTCAATAGATCACTAATATCTATTATTTTCTTGTTCCAGACAACTTTCACAACTTCAGCATGACCAGTATATCCAGAACAAACCTCATTGTAAGTGGGATTTATAGTTTTACCGCCAGAATAACCTACAGAAGTAGTTATCACTCCAGGAAGTTTCCAAAAACACTTTTCTGCCCCCCAGAAACATCCACAACCAAATAAAATTGAATCCTCTCCATTCTCTTTATCTTTAAAAATATTTGTTTTTAAAATTCTATGCTTAAAATAATTATCGTTTTTACTTTTATCACTACTTTTATTTTTAAAAATTTCAAACATCTAAAAATCTTATATGTATGAGTATATTAAATTATTTTTCAAGATAATGTATGAATTTATTTTTTTAAATTTTTTCTAAGTTTTTAACTGCTAGTTCTCTTTCCCATAGATTTTTATAAAGTCCATCTTTTTCAATCAATTCATTATGAACACCTTCTTGTATTATTTTCCCTTTATCCATTACTAAAACTCTATCGCAGGTCGCTGCCACCGATAATTGGTGGCTAATCATTAAAATGGTTTTACTCTCATCATTTTTTATTTCTTTAATTATTTTTGATGCAGTTTTATTATCTACACTTGCTAAAGCATCATCTAAAACAACAATAGGAGCGTTAACAAGAAGTGCTCTTCCCAAAGCTGTTCTTTGTCTTTGTCCACCGCTAAGTGTAATACCTCTTTCTCCTACCAATGTATTATATCCTTTTGGAAAATTGCTAATATCCTCGCTTAGACCTGCCTTTCTCGCTGAGGTTTTTACTAACTTGATTGATGCCTTGGGATCTCCGAATTTAAGATTTTCTGAAATCGTTGATGTGAAAAGAAATGCTTCTTGAGGAACAATTGCTACATTTGATCTTAAGTATTTAAGATCAAATTTTCTTACATCCGTATTATCAATAAATAATTGCTCTTTAGGAAAATCTATTACTCTGCCTAAAGCTTTTGCTAATGTTGTTTTGCCACAGCCAACTGGTCCCACAATTGCAACTAGCTCACCAGGTAAAATCTTAAAGTCAATACCATCTAAAGAATTTGCTTTAGAATTTTCGTATCTTATTTTTAAATTTTTTGCTTCTATTAGGCCTTTAATGGTTTTCTTCGAATCTTTATAATTCTTGTCGTTTTTGATTTTTGGTTCACTTTTAAAAATCTCTTCGATTCTATCTAAACTTACTTGTCCTAATTGGAAAGTGTTCAATGTGAATCCTAATAATGCTGTAGGAAAGACTAATCTTTCAACATATAGTATTAAAGCAACTAAACCTCCTATTGTTATAAATCCATTTTCAAGTTGCGATGTCCCAAGTGCCAATAATAGCAACAATGAAACTGAAGAAATTCCTTGAAGGAGTGGAAATAATGTACTGGCTGTTCTAGCAAGATTTATAGCTGCATTTCTGTAGGCTTTATTAAATTTATTAAACTGATTATATTCTGATGATTCTTGTCCATAAATTTTAATAGCACTTATTCCGGATAAATCTTCTTGTATTAAATCACTTAGTTTTGATAAAGCCTCTTGCTGTAATCGCCTTTGATTAACCATTTTCCCACCAAATAAGCCTACAATTGCAAGTATTATTGGAAAAATTAACAAAGAAGATATGGTTAAGATTTTATTTATAGCAAACATTGATGGAATTGTTAATGAATAAGCAAGAATAATATTGCATAAACTAAGTACAGTAAAACCTAATAATCTCCTGACATTTTCCACATCACTTGTAGCTCTGGCAATAATATCACCGCTGCCCATCTGTTGTATCCAATCTGGATCTTGAATTAATAGGTGATCAAAAAGTTTTTGTCTCAATTTAACTTCTACTTTTCTACCAATACCGAAAACTATTTGTCTTGAGGATAATCGGATAATACCCATTATTGTTGCAAGGATAATAAGCAAAAAAGATTTGGATATTATAAAGTTCGAAGAAAAACCATCTTGCAGTTGGTCAATGATATTTTTCACCTCTAAAGGTATTATTACACTTAAAATATTCACAATTAGTAAAGTAATCGCCCCAAGTAATAACTCCCGCTTAAATGGTTTAAGATATTTTTTTATGATATTTAATTTGAGGTTATTCATTAAGTTTTTCCAATAAGATTAAGATAAGGTTTCATTTTTAAATTTGTGAGCTAATTTTATAAAGATAAGCTTTTTTTACTATGGAAGATGATCAAATTCATCCCCTTCATGATATTGATAAAAATATCATAGATGCACTCATCGTTAAGCAAATACCTGAAGATATTGATTTAATAAATTTAGCTAGATTGATAAATAGATATCAAAATTTCCCTGGAGAAAAAGATCTTAAGAATGATTTAGAAAAAATCATCAAATTTTGGAATATTTCAGAGGAATCTTTATTTGCAAAGACAAGAGATATTTGGTCGAATAACTACAAACCAAATAATGCACCAAAGGATTTAATTGGTTCAGGTTTTGATACTAGTAATTAATCTATTATTTTAATATGACAATATCTAATCAAATTTCTTCAATTCTAGAAACGATTCTTCAGGGGAATGATTTGGATGAAAATATGGCAAGAATACTTATGAATGCTTGGCTTAACGAAGAAATTTCTCCTATCAAGTCATCTGCTATTTTGGCAGGCTTAAGATGTAAAAGAGTTACTGGTATTGAATTAGCAACTATGGCTAATATCTTACTTGATGCTTGTATACTGCCTATTAGTAGACCTGATTTGTATGTTGTAGATACTTGTGGTACTGGAGGTGACGGAGCTAATACTTTTAATATTTCTACAGCTGTAGCTTTTGTCGCTTCTGCTTGTGGAGTAAATGTAGCAAAGCATGGAAACAGAAGTGCTAGCGGGAAGGTGGGTTCTGCAGATGTTCTATTAAACTTAGGTATAAATTTAAATGCCTCTCCAGAAAAGGTCATTAATGCTTTAAATGATATAGGAATTACTTTCCTATTTGCTCCTGCATGGCATAAATCACTTGCTAAGTTAGCACCAATTAGAAAAGATCTTGGCGTGAGAACCGTTTTTAACCAACTTGGTCCATTAGTAAACCCGCTAAGACCAAATGCCCAGGTGCTTGGCGTGGCTTCAGAGGATCTGCTCAAACCCATGGCATTAGCCTTACAAAAGCTAGGAATGCAAAGAGCGATTGTTATTTATGGATATGGTGGATTGGACGAAGCATCACTAGAAGGGCAAAATAAAATTATTTTTTTAGATAATGGAGTCTTAAATTCATCTACAGTAAATTTTTCTGATTTTAAATTTAAAAATATATCTAATAATGAGTTAGTCGTTAGAGGGGATTTAACTAATGAAGAGATACTAATATCTGTACTAAACGGTAAAGGTAATAAAAGTCATATTAGTGTAGTGGCTTTTAATACAGCTTTAGTTATTTGGGCTGCTGGAATAGAAAATGATCTTTCTAATTGTATTAATATCGCTTTCTCGTCAATAGAAAAAGGTTTGCCAATGCAAAAATTTTTAGAGTTAAAAAGTTATTTAAAGGAAAATTAAATAAAATAAATACATGAATGATCCTTTTAAAAAAAATGGCAAGTTAGTTCTTAGCAATGGAGTAATATTTAATGGATATTCCTTTGGTGCAAAAGGTAAAGCAATAGGTGAAGTTGTATTTAATACTGGGATGACTGGTTATCAGGAAGTTATTACTGATCCGAGTTATTTTGGCCAGATATTAGTATTTACATATCCAGAGATTGGAAATACGGGTATTAATTTTGAGGATTCAGAATCAGATAATAATTTCGTGAAAGGAATCATCGTTAGAAATTTTTCAAATAATACTAGTAATTGGAGATCAAAATTATCTTTAGATGAGTGGTTGAAAAAAAATAATATAATAGGTTTATTTGGAATAGATACGAGAGCTTTGGTAAAGATTCTAAGAGAAGATGGTTCTATGAATGGAATAATAGCGACCGAAGAGATTAGTGTCGAAAGTTGTAAGAACAGCCTAAAAAATACTCCTTCTATTAGCGGATTGAATTTTGCTTCTAAGGTTTCAACTACAAAGGAATATTTATGGAATAGTTCTGAATCTAATTTCTTATTTGGTAACTTCTCAAGAAATCAAAAAAAAGAAAAATTAAAGGTTGTGGCTATTGATTTTGGAATCAAAAAATCCATTTTAAATAGATTATCTTATTACGGTTGTGATGTAATTGTTTTACCTTCAAGGACTTCAATTGATAATGTTTTATCTTATGAGCCAAATGGTATATTTTTTTCAAATGGCCCAGGAGATCCTTCATGCGTTTATGAAGGTATACAGCTAGCTAAAGACTTAATAGAAATTGGAAATATACCCATGTTTGGTATTTGTTTAGGTCATCAGATATTTGGATTAGCTATTGGCGGAAAAACTTATAAATTAACCTTTGGACATCGTGGATTAAATCATCCCTGTGGAGCAGGAAATAAAATTGACATTACAAGTCAAAATCATGGATTCGCATTAGCCTCTGATTCGATCCCTAATGATATAGCTGAAATTACCTTTTTAAATTTAAATGATAAGACTGTTGCAGGATTGAAAATTAAAAATAAACCCATCTTTAGTGTTCAATATCATCCTGAAGCTGCTCCTGGACCTCATGATTCAGATTATTTATTTAGAAATTTTGTTTCTCTAATGTTAGAAAGATGTTGACATATTCAATTCTTTTGATTTGATAATTACATTTAATAAATTATTTTTTGGAGGAATAAATCATAGAAGACTTCCAAAGACTTACAGTTTCCCTAAGGGGAAACATATCTGTAAAAGTTAAAACAATTATCTTTACTTTTACAGGACAGTTAGATGCCTTTTCTGAGAAACAATTTAAGAATTTTGTCACCAGTAATCTTGAAAAGGATCCAATGCCATTTGTAATCGATCTTACAAAGATTGATTTTCTAGACTCATCAGGTCTTGGAGCACTTGTTCAGACAGCTAAGGAATGTAAAAAACTTAAGTTGGATTTTTCTTTGATTGGTAATTCTAGAGTTGTTCAAACTATTAAGTTGGTACGATTAGGAGATTTCTTAAATTTGGAATCTAATCTTGAAGATGCCTTACAAAAATTAAAAACTTGAAAAACTGGTTAAATAAATTAGAACCAACTAAAACAACTTTTGAAATTGGAGTTATTCAGCTAGCTTGGTTGGGAGATTCTGTTTGGGAATTACATCAAAGAATGAGACACATAAAAATGCCTGCAAAATCGAAGGATTTGCATCTATCGGTTGTTAATAATGTTAAAGCTTATTCTCAAGCAGAATCTTTAATGTTTCTAGAGCCTCTGTTAAATGATTTTGAACTTGATCTTGTAAGAAGAGCTAGAAATAAAACAAAAAGGTCTCCAAAAGGGATTCAGCCTAGTGTATATGCTAAATCTACTGGTTTTGAAACTTTAATAGGTTGGTTGTTTTTAAATAATCCAAAAAGATTATCAGATCTTTTTGACCATTTAGAATTAAAATAATCAAAAAAATTATGAAAAATAAATCTAATCATAAATACGGGAAATTTTCTAAAAATAATTTTAAAGAAAATTTAGATTCAAAAAACTCTAATAAAAAGAAAGCTAAAAGATTAGATGATACTCAAGGAAGCTTTAAAAGACCTTCAAAAAATAAATTTTTAAGAAATAAGAATGATCATGAATACCAAACAAAAAATAATTTTGGTGAAACGCCTAAATCAGCAAATGAGATAAAAATTCGTAATAGTAACAAACAATTTGCGGAAACAAATTTAGAAGATTTTATATGGGGAAAGCATTCAGTCCTTGCAGCCTTAGTGAGTAATAGGCCTATCAACAGAATATGGTGTACTTCTGAAATCAGATCTTCAGAAAAATTTTTTACTTTACTTAAAGAATCAAAAAACAAAGGAGTTCTCGTTGAAGAGGTTTCATGGTCAAGAATTTCTCAAATTACGAGAGGAGCTGTTCATCAAGGTATCGCCTTACAAGTTTCCTATTCGAGAACTTTACCTTTAGAGAAGCTTATAAGTCTTTCAAAAGTAAATAAGACTGCTCCAATACTTATTTGTCTTGATGGAATTACTGACCCACATAATGTAGGGGCAATTATTCGATCAGCTGAGGCATTTGGATGCTCTGGAGTAATTCTTCCTCAAAGAAGATCAGCTGGAATAACGGGAACAGTCTCTAAGGTCGCTGCAGGAGCTTTAGAAAATCTACATATAAGTAGAGTCATTAATTTGAATAGATCCTTGCAATTACTAAAAGATGAAGGTTTTTTAGTAGTTGGTTTGTCTGAGAAAGCTAATGAAACTATATATAAATTCAATGAAAAAACACCAATAGTTCTTGTAATAGGTTCGGAAAATAAAGGAATATCTTTGATTACACAAAAATATTGTGATTATTTATTAAAAATTCCTCTTAATGGTAAGACTTCAAGTCTAAACGCTTCTGTAGCAGCAGGCGTATGCATAAGTTATTTAACTAAGTAGAAATACATAATTTGCATTTTCAACAAACTTTCATTTATTGCTTTTATTGTAATTTCCATACATAACTTTTTAATATTTATCAAATCTTGAAATATTAGTCATAAATTGTATAGAATGTAACAAATTATTCATGGTCCCATGAGACCAATTAAATTGATTAGAAATTTAGGAAACAAATTAGGTTTAGCCTGGTGGGCCAAAGTTGAAACAGAGGCTCCAGATGTTATTTATTGGTTTGGCCCATTTTTAACAAAAAAAAGTTTGAAAGGAAACTTGGAAATTTTTTTAAATGATTTAAATCATGAGGGCTCAAAAAATATTTCTCATAGTCTGATGAGATGCAAAAAAAGTGAACCTTTGACTATTGAGTAGTAATATATTTTCTCATACACTTTTAACTTACTTAAATGGATTTTAAATCATATCGCAAAGAAATTGAAAGTAAGAATTCTTCTGTTAAAGAATTGGTTATTGATTTTTTAAATAATATTAATAATTTAAATCCTCAGATAAACGCATTCACGACAATTACAAAAGAGAAGGCAGTACTTCAAGCTGAGTCTATAGATAGACAAATTTCTGATAATTCTAAACTTCCTTTGTTATCAGGAATTCCAATTTCTATAAAGGATAACATTTGCACTGAAGGAATTGTTACATCTTGTTCAAGCAATATGCTAAGAAATTTTGTTGCACCATACGAATCTACTGTTACTGATAATTTATGGAAAGAAGGGGCAATATGCCTTGGAAAGACAAATTTAGATGAGTTTGCTATGGGTAGTTCAACTGAGACATCAGCTTTTGGTGTAACTTCTAATCCATGGGATACAAGCAGAGTTCCTGGAGGGAGTTCTGGAGGGAGTGCGGCATCTGTAGCAGCTGGTTTAAGTCTTGCATCTATTGGCTCCGACACAGGAGGCTCAATAAGGCAACCAGCCTCATTTTGCGGAGTTGTTGGCTTAAAGCCAACATATGGAAGAGTAAGTAGATGGGGTTTAATCGCATTCGCAAGTTCCCTTGATCAAATAGGTCCAATAACAAATACAGTTTCTGATGCTGCAGAAATTTTGTCTATTATTTCTGGAAATGATCCTTTTGACTCTACTTCATTAGATCTGCCTGTACCTGATTACATATCTAACCTTAATAAATCAATTAAGGGCTTAAAAATTGGAATCATTAAAGAATGCTTAGATCATCCAGGTCTTGATAGTGAAGTTAAAAAATCTGTAGAAAAGAGTATAAAAAGATTTCAATCACTAGGGGCAGAAATAATTGATATTAGTTGTCCAAGGTTTAATGATGGGATAGCAACATATTACGTTATTGCACCATCTGAAGCTTCAGCAAACTTAGCTAGATATGACGGAGTTAAATATGGATATAGATCCTCAGGCACGGATAACTTATCTGATATGACTTCACAAAGCAGAAGTGAAGGTTTTGGAGATGAAGTTCAAAGAAGGATTTTAATAGGAACTTATGCATTATCGGCTGGTTATAGTGATGCATATTATAAAAAAGCACAGAAAGTAAGAACATTAATTAAAAATGATTTTGATAAGGCTTTTGAAATTGTGGATATCTTGCTCTCACCTACTTGTCCGACAACTGCTTTTTTAAAAGGAGATTATTCTAACGATCCACTATCTATGTATCTTTCTGATCTTTTAACAGTACCTGTCAACTTGGCAGGACTTCCAGCAATTACAATCCCTTGTGGTTTTGATAATAAAGGTCTGCCAATTGGTTTACAATTAATAGGTAATGTATTACAGGAAGAAAAAATTTTAAATGCAGCTCATATTTATGAAAAAGATGCAAACGTAATAATTAGTAAACCAAAAATCAAATTTTAAATTAATAATTAATTTCTATTAGCAATTATAGATCTTTTTATAAATCTAATTATCTTATAGATATGAATACTGCTAAGTAATGGGATTTGTTCCGCTTCATAACCATAGTGATTATAGTTTGCTAGATGGGGCTAGTCAGGTTCCAAAAATTGTAGAAAGAGCTAATCAACTTGGGATGAAGAGTATTGCTCTAACAGATCATGGAGTTATGTATGGTGTTCTTGAGTTAGTTAAAAGTTGTAAGAAATATGATATAAAACCAATAATTGGAAACGAAATGTACATAATCAATGGTTCTATTGATGATCCTCAACCTAAGAAAGAAAAGAGATATCATTTGGTTGTTTTAGCAAAAAACTACATTGGTTATAAGAATCTTGTTAAGTTGACTACCTTAAGTCATTTAAATGGTATGCGAGGTAGGGGGATATTTTCTCGACCTTGCATTGATAAGCGATTGCTTCAAAAATATAAAGAGGGATTAATAATTTCGACAGCATGTTTAGGAGGTGAAATTCCTCAGGCAATATTAAAGGGGCGATTAGATGTTGCTGAGAATACTGCAAAATGGTACCAAAAGACTTTTGGTGAAGATTTTTATTTGGAAATACAAGATCATGGATCTATTGAAGACAGAGTTGCAAATATAGAAATTATTAGAATAGGTAAAAAGCATGGTATTAAGGTAATTGCAACCAATGATGCTCATTATATTTCTAATAAGGATGTTGGAGCACACGATGCTTTACTTTGTGTTTTGACCGGCAAATTAATTAGTGATCAGAAAAGATTGAGGTATACAGGAACTGAATATATAAAAGGAGAGGAAGAAATGTTAAATCTTTTTCGAGATCATATTGATACAGAGACAATCAGAGATGCAATAAAAAATACAACTGAGATTTCAAATAAAGTTGAAACTTATGAATTATTTGGTGAATACAGAATGCCAAAGTATCCATTACTAAAAAATAAAAAGGCTATAGATTATCTAAGGGAGGTTTCAGAAGATGGTTTAAAAAGAAGATTGTTTAAAACTACATTTCAAGAGATAAGTAATGAATATAAAAGAAGATTAAATTCTGAACTAAAAATTATTGAGGATATGGGCTTCCCTGATTATTTTTTAGTTGTTTGGGATTATATTAAATTCGCTAGAGATAACACTATTCCTGTTGGCCCAGGAAGAGGATCAGCTGCTGGGTCTCTGGTAGCATATTCTTTGCAAATTACTAATATTGATCCTGTTAAACACGGATTACTTTTTGAGAGGTTTTTAAATCCAGCGAGAAAGTCAATGCCTGATATTGACACGGATTTTTGTATTGATAGAAGAAATGAAGTAATTGAATATGTAACCAATCGTTATGGGGAAGATAAAGTTGCTCAAATAATTACATTTAACAAAATGACTTCTAAAGCTGTATTAAAAGATGTAGCTAGAGTTCTTGATATACCCTACGGCGAAGCAGATAAATTAGCAAAATTAATCCCTGTTGTTAGAGGTAAACCGTATAAATTAAATGAGATGATAGATAAAAATACGCCTACTCCAGAATTTCTAGAAAAATACAATAATGATAGTAAAGTAAAAAAATGGGTAGATCTTGCAATAAGAATTGAAGGGACTAATAAGACATACGGAGTTCATGCGGCAGGGGTAGTTATTTCCTCAGAACGCCTTGATAATCTTGTACCCTTACAGAGGAATAATGATGGTCAAATCATTACTCAATATTCAATGGATGATATTGAATCTCTAGGACTTCTAAAAATGGATTTTCTGGGTTTGAAAAATCTTACAATGCTCAATAAAACTGTTTCATTAATAGAATCCTCTACTGGAACAAAAATAAACCTTGATACATTGCCAGAAAACGATATTAAAACTTTTGAACTTATTGGTAGAGGAGATTTAGAAGGTATATTTCAATTGGAATCTTCAGGTATGAAGCAGGTTGTAAAGGATTTTAAGCCTAATTCATTAGAAGATATTTCATCGATTTTAGCTTTATATAGACCTGGTCCCCTTGATGCAGGACTAATTCCAAAATTCATCAAAAGGAAAAATGGGTCTGAAAAAATTGACTTTCCACATCCATTTATTGAATCAATTCTGACAGAAACATACGGAATAATGGTTTACCAAGAGCAGATTATGAAAATTGCTCAAGATTTAGCAGGTTATTCTCTTGGTGAAGCAGATTTACTTCGAAGGGCGATGGGTAAGAAAAAAGTTTCAGAGATGGTTAAACATAGAGGAATCTTTATCGAAGGTTCAATTAATAAAGGAGTAGACAAAAAAATAGCTAATGATCTTTTTGATCAAATGGTTTTATTTGCTGAGTATTGCTTTAATAAAAGTCACTCTACTGCATATGGAGCTGTAACTTATCAAACGGCATTTTTAAAAGCACACTTTCCTGTTGCTTATATGGCTGCATTATTGTCTGTAAATTCAGGTTCTACAGATAAGATGCAACGATATATTTCCAATTGTTATTCAATGGGAATTGATGTCATTTCTCCAAGTATAAATTTATCTGGTTTTGACTTTACTATAAGGAATAAACAAATATTATTTGGATTATCTGCCATAAAGAATTTAGGAGATTCCGCAATTAAAAATATTATCGACAATAGAGAGAAATTTGGAACATTTAAATCTTTATCAGATTTATGTGATAGGTTACCTGTTAATATTCTAAATAAAAGAAATCTCGAATCCTTAATTCACTGTGGTGCCCTTGATGAATTTTCTGAGGATAGAAATAGAGCGCAATTATTAGCAGACCTTGAATCCGTTACTGAATGGGCTGCCTCAAGAAATCGCGATAGAATTTCTGGTCAAGGAAATTTATTTGATATTGATAATAAAATTGATAGTTTGGAAATTACACTTAATAAGAACAATAAAGTAGAGGATTATACTCTCATTGAGAAACTAAGATTAGAAAAGCAACTTTTAGGTTTTTATCTATCTGATCATCCTCTTAAACATCTTTCTAGGCCAGCAAGATTAATTTCACCTATCAGCATTTCTTTGTTGGATGAATTTAAAGATAAAAGTAAAATCAGTTTAGTTGGGATGATTCCGGAAATAAAGCAAATAACAACTAAAAAAGGTGACAGGATGGCTATTATCCAACTTGAGGATTTATCAGGGACATGTGAAGCAGTTGTTTTCCCTAAAACTTATTTAAGACTTTCTGAATTTTTGATTACAGATACTAGACTTCTTGTATGGGGGTCAATAGATAAAAGAAGCGATAAAACTCAATTAATTGTTGAGGATTGTAGAGAAATTGATAATCTAAAATTACTTGTTATAAATCTTAAATGCGACCAGGCCGCTGATATAAGAGTGCAAAATAAAATAAGAAATTGTTTAGTAAAATTTAAAGCAGATAGAGATAAATGTGGTGTAAAAGTGCCAGTATTGGCGGCGGTAAAATCTAATGAATCAGTAACCTATGTAAAATTTGGCGATCAATTTTGTGTAAGTGATATAAATGGTGCTGCAAAACTATTAGAGTCAAATTCATTTAATGTTAATTTGCAATCTTTAGTCTCCTAATTTTTCTTTGCCTCATCATAATTTTGAGAGGCTGGTTTAAATGCAGCCTTAGCTCTTTGTATATTTAATGATATATTTTCTAATCCTAAGAAGCTGCCAGGAGTAATATCCCAGCTGGCAGATAAAATTCCATAACTCAATCCACCTAGACCTAATATGAAGAATAATGCTGAGATTGCAATTGTTGAAGAAGGTGGAATTTCTGCTATTTTCCTAGTAACAATAATATAACTAACAACAAAAACTGACATCCCCAGCAGAGTTGGTATGCCTGCCGTAAAAAATATTCTTTTTGCCATCCTATCTGCTACATATTTAGGAATTCCATTTGATTTAACTACAGTCTTAGTTGTTTTTATC
>Ga0209433_10000433_pt1 | contig 12953 bp, 11 predicted proteins | sample METZYME_5_50m_FD_187552 | JGI IMG/M metagenome (GOLD analysis project Ga0209433, IMG submission 187552) | Marine microbial communities from oxygen minimum zone in mesopelagic equatorial Pacific - METZYME_5_50m (SPAdes) (version 2) | ecosystem: Environmental > Aquatic > Marine > Oceanic | place...
TTCTTGTAACACATACTCATATGGATCATTCACCAGGAGCAAAACCTCTTGCTGATCGTCTTTCAATTCCATGCTATGGAAAACTAGTTGAGAATGATTTCTCAATACAAGATGAGTCTTTCAAGCCCGACTTTATATTGTCTGAGAGCGAATTTATTGAAACTGAGGAATATACAATTAAACCAATTCATACTCCAGGTCATGCATCTAATCATTATTGTTTTTTAATTGATGAAATTAAATGCCTGTTGAGTGGTGATCATATTATGGATGGGTCTACAGTTGTAATTGCTCCAAAAGATGGAAATATGAACGAATATATTTCCTCACTTAGAAAGCTCAACGACTTTTCCTTTGATTCGATCGCTCCTGGTCACGGAAATTATATCGAGAATCCTTTTGAGATCATTGAGTGGACCATTCAACATAGACTAGATAGAGAAGAAAAAGTTTATGAAAAGCTTTCAAGCCTTGGAAATGTTGGGATTAACCGCTTGCTAATTTCAGTCTATAACGATATCAATCCTAAATTACTTCCAATAGCAAAGTGGAGTCTTGAGGCACATTTGATAAAACTTATTGAGGATGGAAGGGTAGCTTTAGATGGAAGAAAATATAAATCTTTAGGTGATTAAGAACATTTATAATATCTGCCGGAATCGCCACCAATATCAGGCTCACATTTAATCTTCAAATCATCATCATCCTCTTCAAGCTTAATTTCTTCTTCTTTAGATTTAAGCTTAATTTGATTTTCTTCTTTAATTTTATCCAGCTCAGCTTGATTTTCTATTGAAGCATTTGTTCGATCAACACAATCAAAATAATCATCTTTATTAAGGTATTCGTGTTTCTTTTGTCTTGAGACCATCCTAGGTCCATTATCTGGATTTTGCATACAAGATGTTTGCACATAGCCAATTTTGTTCTCACCTACGATATCTGTTAGTGGATCTTTTTCTTGAGTTGAAGAGCAAGAAAAAAGGAAGATGATCATCGAAGAAAAAATAATAACAGTTTTACTCATAAGCTTTTTTTATTCTCAATAAGATCTGAGACTACAGCAGGTTCAGCTAAGGTTGTAGTATCTCCTAAGTTTTCAAAATCACCTTCAGCAACTTTCCTTAATATTCTTCTCATGATCTTACCTGACCTAGTTTTCGGAAGCCCAGGAGCATTTTGTATTAAATCAGGTTTCGCAATTGGCCCAATTTCTTTGCCAACAAAATTTCTTAGTTCTGTTGATAGTTCATCTGAAAATTCTTCCCCTACCATCAAAGTAACAAAAGCATATATGCCTTGTCCTTTAATTGGATGCTCAAAGCCCACCACAGCAGCCTCAGCTATTACTGGATGGAGAACAAGCGCACTTTCAACTTCAGCTGTTCCAAGTCTATGTCCAGAAACATTAAGGACATCATCAACTCTTCCTGTAATCCAAAAGTAGCCATCTTCATCTCTTTTTGCACCATCCCCAGTAAAGTAAATATTGTTATATGTTGAGAAATACGTATCAATCATTCTTTGGTGGTCATTGTAAACGCTTCTTATTTGACTCGGCCATGAAGATTCAATTACAAGATTTCCTGATGCTTTACCAGATTGTTTAACTCCACTTTCATCATAAAGCTCTGGTTTTACACCAAAAAAAGGCAGAGTTGCAGAACCTGGTTTTGTAGGAGTAATACCCGCAATTGGAGATATCAATACTGAACCAGTTTCTGTTTGCCACCAAGTATCTATTACTTCACAAGACTTATTCCCTACAACAGAGTAATACCAATCCCAGGCTTCAGGATTTATTGGCTCTCCTACAGTGCCTAAAACTTTTATAGATTCTCTTGAGGTATTCTCAACAAACTCATCTCCTAACGACATCAAAGCCCTAATTGCAGTTGGTGCAGTATAAAAAATATTTATTTTATGCTCATCACATATTTCCCAGCACCTTGATGCATTGGGATATGTGGGCACTCCCTCAAACATGAGAGAAGTAGCTCCATTTGATAGCGGCCCATAAAGAATATAAGTATGTCCTGTAATCCAACCAACATCTGCTGTGCACCAATATTTATCATCTTTATTAAACCCGAATAAATATTTAAAAGAGATATGAGCTCCCAAGAGATATCCAGCTGTTGTATGTAATACTCCTTTTGGCTTTCCGGTAGATCCTGATGTATATAAAATAAATAAGGGATCTTCAGAATCCATTGGCTCTGGATCACAAACGTCGTCAACCTTATCTTTAAGCTCATTAAACCAGAGATCTCTATTCTCATTCCAGCCAATTTCTCCCCCGGTTCGTTTAACAACAATGACATTTTTTACGTCGGGGCAATCTAATAGAGCCTCGTCAACATTATTCTTTAAAGGCACTTTTTTACCACCTCTTACTCCCTCATCAGCTGTAATTACAGTCCTGCAATCAGCATCTAAAATTCTGTCTTTAAGAGACTCTGGTGAAAACCCACCAAAAACAACAGAATGAATGGCACCAATTCTGGCGCATGCAAACATTGCAAATGCAGCCTCAGGAATCATCGGCATGTATATACATACTCTTGAACCTTTCTTAACTTGGAGTGATTTTAGAATGTTTGCAAACTTACAAACTTCAGAATGTAATTCTTTAAAGGAAATTTCCTTTGAGTTTCCTGGCTCGTCTCCTTCCCAAATTAAGGCAACTTTATCACCATTATCTTCTAGATGCCTATCTATGCAATTAAGCGTTATGTTTGTTTTGCCACCAGAAAACCATTTTGTATCTTGAAACTTAGAATTATGAACCTCTTTAAAGTCTTCAATCCACCTAATATTTTCTCTAGCAAGATCACCAAAGAATTTTTCAGGATTTTCGATTGATTCCCTATAAAGACTTAAATACTCATCAAAATCTTTTATGTGAGGATTTGAGAATTTGGGATTTGGATTGTATATTTCTTGAGTCAATTTAAAGTATTGATGGTTGAGGATTTATAAAAGTTTTACCTTTTGGATTAGACATGATTTTTGTAACTAACATTTCATAATCTTCTTCATTTTCCTCAAAATTAATATCGGCAGCATTAACAATTAAGACAGGGGCTTTTTCATAATCCAAGAAAAATCTTGAATAAGCCTCATTGATCTTTGTTAAATACTCATTTGTTAGATATTGTTCGTATTCATTCCCTCTTTTATCTATTCTGCTCATTAAAACTTCTACGGGAGCCTGAAGATAAATAACAAGATCTGGTGTCGGGGAGTCAAGTGTTAAATGTTCATACACCTTGTCATAAAGTTTCATTTCTTCAGCTGACAAAACCACTTCAGCAAATAATCTGTCTTTTTCTAATATGAAATCTGCAACCCTTACAGGCTCAAATAAACTTCTCTGTTTTAACTCTTCCATTTGCTGAACTCTTTGAAAAAGAAAAAATAATTGAGCAGCAAGAGCAGACTGTGTTGGATTTTTATATGAGGCCTCCAGAAAAGGGTTTTCAGCGGGCATTTCGAGCAAAATGTCATAATTGAATGATTTTGCGAGTTTATTAGCCAAAGTGGTTTTACCAACCCCAATTGGCCCCTCAACTGCAATATATTTAGGAAAAGGATCTTCTTTGTATGCTAATTTCATAGAATATATAAAATTTAGATTATCTTAATTCTTCAGAAAATCCAAATTCTTTTCCTTCGCCCTTTCTAGGGTTGTAATTTCCATTAGATTCGACAGTTTTTTTGACTTTTTCTAGCATCTTTTGCTGAGATTTAGCATCATTACGCTGAAAGTTAGTCCACCACTTTCCAAGATCTGATTTATCCTTTGAAACTTTCTCTCTAATTAAAAGAAAATCATAGCCCGCCCTAAATCTTGGATGCTTGATAATCTTGTTAGGATTATTTTTTAATCTATCATTTAGTTTTAATTGCAGGTACCAAATATCCTTAATATAACTAATGAACTTTCTTGGTATAGCAGTAATTCTTTGTTGCTCAGCAATAACTGAGTCCATTGATCTAAAAAATTTCCTTACGTTAATTCCGTTTTCAGAAGAACATCTTTCAATTAATTTTGGCCACAAGATTGCAGCTAATAGAAAGCCCGGAGTTATTGACTTCCCATCTTTAAATCTCTTATCAGTATTTTTAAATGACTCATCATAAATTTTATTATTAGGATATTTCTTTTCTAAATTAATAAGATATTTGGCAACACCAAAAGACACTAGCTTTTTATAATTTCCATACCCATATCCGTTTAGAAAGATTTTACAGAACTCATCAAACAATCTTGCATTTGAGATATCACCTAAAAGTTCTCCTTTCTCATAGATAGCTTCTTTTATTTTGCTATTAATTTTGAAATTAAGCTTGGTAGAAAATCTTATGGCTCTCAAACTCCTAACTGGATCCTCTTCAAATCTATATAGCGGATCTCCTATGGAAATAATTTTTTTTTCTTTTACGTGCTGGATGCCCTGATGGAAGTCTTTAAAGGTTTTATTTATTGGACAAAAATAAATAGCATTTATTGAAAAATCTCTCCTATTGCAATCATCCTCGATGCTACCCCAAATATTATCCCTGATTATTTTTCCAGCATCATCCTTTATAAGATCATTTTCTATAGTCGTATTATCTTTGTTGAATCCAGCTCTAAAGGTTGCAACTTCTATTATCTGCTTTCCTTTATATATATGAACTAGCTGGAATCTCTTTCCAATAATCCTTGAAGCTTTAAAGATCTTTCTGATCTCCCTTGGCTCAGCATTTGTAGCGATATCAAAATCCTTAGGTTTAATATTTGCCAATAAATCTCTAACACAGCCACCAACGAGATAGGCTTCATAATTATGATCTTGTAGTTTTTTGACTATCTCCACAGCGAAGGAGCTTATATTTTTATCCCAGTCTTTTGAGCTAATAGGATGTTTATTGCTCGAAGTCTTTTTAAAAAGGTTTTTTAGTATCAAGTTTATAAATTTTCTGAGAGATTTTGATAATCTTCTTTTTTAAGGCGTGGGCCAAATGTTTGGACTATCTGTGCAGCTGCCAAATTTGCAAATGAACCGCATTCATAAAGATCTTTACCATTAAGCATTGCATGCATAAATGCACCAGCAAACATATCACCAGCACCATTCGTATCAATTGCTTTAACTTCCAAACCTTCATTTTTAATAACTTCTCCACCAGAAACAATAAAGCTTCCATTTGATCCATCAGTTATCACTGTTGTGAAGTTTTTGTTTTTTAAAATCTCAATTGCATTATCTATATTATCGGTTTCAGTGAGAGCTAATGCCTCATCGTGATTTCCAAAAACATAGTCAACTTTATATGAAAGAATTTTTTCAAATTTATCTCGAAAACCATGAACAATGCCATCGTTGGATAAAGATAACGCTTTTTTAGTTCCAAAACCTTCCAAAGAATCAAGTGATTTAATTACAGAATTAAAGTTAGAATCGCTTGTTACCATATAACCCTCGATATAAAAGATCTTAGATTTTTGAATATATTCAAAATTTATATCATTCTCATTAAGATGCTCGCTAATTCCTAAAGTGCTACACATAGTTCTTGCAGCATCAGGAGTAACAAGGACTAGACATTTCCCAGTTGGAGTACTTTGGTCATTTGAACTAATCCCTATGTGATCAATGCCAGCTTCCTTGAGGCTTTTTAAATACTTATTACCATCCTCATCATTATTTAGCTTACATACATGATGACAGGTTGAACCAAAATAAGATGCAGCAACTAAGGAGTTGGTTGCAGACCCACCGCAATCAACCACTGATTCTAGATCAAGACCTGAAAGCTTATCTAGTATTACATTTTGCTCATCCCTTGACTGGATTACCATTTCATCTGGTTTCATCCCAATTTCATCTAAAAAAGTTTGCTCAACTTTAAATTGAGTATCAACTAAGGCGTTACCAATTGCTGTTATATCATGACTCATATACTTTCCTTATTTTATTTATAACCTCGTTAAGAATCTTTTTATTATGTTTTGTGGAGATAAATCCTGCTTCATATTTAGATGGTGCAAAGTATATACCTTGATTGAGGCAGCCTTTAAAAAAACTTACAAAATATTTATCATTTGATGCGCTTACATCATCAAAATTTTTTGGGAATTCTTCAGTAAAGAAAAATCCAAACATTCCTCCTATTTGATTAGAAGAGAAGGGGATTCCTTTTTTTAACATCTCACTTTTAATATTTGTTAATAGATAATTAGCATTAGCTTCGAGCTCTTGGTAAGGATTTGTTTTTATAAGTTCACTAATAAGGCACTTCCCAGCCGCAACAGCTAATGGATTCCCAGATAATGTGCCCGCCTGATAAACAGGCCCCTCTGGAGCAAGAAAATTCATTATTTCTGCTTTACCACCAAATGCTCCTACGGGAAGACCTCCGCCTATTACCTTCCCCAAGGCAGTTAGGTCTGGCGTGATTCCATATAATTCTTGAGCTCCACCTAAAGAGACTCTAAAACCAGTCATCACCTCATCGAAAATCAATACTGATCCATTTTCATAAGTTTTAACTCTTAATGTCTTTAGAAAATCTTCATCTCCAGGAATAAAACCCATGTTTCCAGCTATTGGCTCAATAATTACAGCAGCAAGCTCATTTTTAATAGATTCAAAAACTTCTAAAAAAGCGTCTATATCATTGTATGGAATACTAATTGTCTGTCTTGCTAGCTCCTCAGGCACACCTGGTGAATCAGGCAAACCAAAAGTTGAGACTCCTGAACCAGCTTTTATGAGGAGAGAATCTACATGACCGTGGTAGCAACCAGTAAATTTGATAATTTTATTTCGTCCCGTAAATCCTCTAGCTAATCGTATACAACTCATAGTTGCTTCAGTTCCAGAATTAACCATTCTTATTTTTTCAATAGAGGGCATCACTGTTCTTATTAACTCACCGATCGATGTTTCTGCTTCCGTTGGCGCTCCATAACTTGTTCCTAAATCAGCTTGGTCTTTAATTGCTTTTATTATTTTTGGATTGCTATGTCCTAAAATCATTGGACCCCATGATCCAATAAAATCGACATAATCATTGCCATCAACATCATGCAAATATGCTCCAGAAGCACTTTTTATGAAAATAGGAGAACCATTAACATTCCCAAATGCACGAACGGGCGAATTAACACCGCCAGGCATTACTGACTTTGCTTTATTAAAAAGAGATTTGGATTTAGTTGTTTTACTCAAAATTAAAATTATTTACAAAAAAACTTGCTGATTCAGCAACATCTTGTGAGTTAAAAATAGCATCACTTAAAGCAATCATATCAAAATTTAGCAATGCAACCTTATGAAAGTTTTCTTTGTTTATACCGCCAATAATTACTTTGCTAGAAACACTCAAGTTATTTATTAGGTCTAAGTCATTTTTTTCAATTGGGATAGCTTCCTTCTTTGTTAAAGAATTAGAAAAGGCGCCAAATGACACATATTCAGCCCCTTCCTTTATAGCTTTTTTAGCTTCCTCAATTGATGATTTGCAAGTTCTGCCAATAATAAGATTTTTGTATTTATTTTTTACCATTTCTACTGGCATATCGTTTTTTCCTAAATGGACACCATCTGCGCCTATTTCAATAGCAAGATGAGGATAGTCATTGATAAAAGCAATTCCATCCTTATTCTTAATTTGATTAACAAGGCTGGAGAAAAAATATTTAAGTTCTTCTGTAATTTCCTCTTTATATCTGATCTGAAAAACCTTTACTCCACATTCAAGACATATATTGATATCATCCAACAGTTTTGTTGTCTCAAAATTAGGAGGAGTTATTGCATAAATACCCTTTAATTTATCTTTAGCATCAATCACGATATAAAATATAACAGAATAAAATGGATAAAATATTAATTCTTTTTTCTACAACTGATGGCCATACTGTTTCGATATGTAATCGAATCGGAGAAATCTTATCTGCAACTGGATCTGTAATAATTTCAAGTCTAGATGATATTTCACAGATCGAATTAGAGAATGCAGACAAAGTTCTAGTTGGGGCAAGCATTCGATATGGAAAGCATAATAAAAATCTCTTTAGCTTTTCTAGAAAGTATAAAAGCATTTTAGATTCAAAAGAAAATGCTTTTTTTAGCGTTAATGCTGTAGCAAGAAAACCAGAAAAAAATGATCCAGGAACAAATCCATATTTAATTAAATTCCTTAAACAATCAGCATGGCAACCAAAAAAATTAGGAGTTTTTGCTGGCAAAATTGATTATCCTAAATATAAATTTATTGATAAGTACATGATCAGGTTAATTATGTGGATTACTGATGGGCCCACAGATATTAGAAAATCGTTTGAATTTACAGATTGGTCAAAAGTAGATGACTTTGCAAATGACATATTTAAATAAGTAATATTGTTTTTATTGAAACTGATACTATAAATTTATTAAGATAACGCTATGGAACAAAATACATCTATAAACGTAACTGAAAGTGCACAAAAAAGAATTCAAAATCTGCTTCCAGAGTATGAATCAAATGCTTTTCGTGTTTATGTTACTGGTGGAGGTTGTTCCGGTTTCCAATATGGCTTTAAATTCGATTCTGAAGAAGCTTTCGATGATGATGTAATCGATTTCGGTCACTTTAGAGTTTTATTAGACTCTCTTTCATATCCTTATTTATATGGATCCGAGCTAGATTATGTTGAAGATCTTTCAGGTGCTAAATTCATAATTAAGAATCCTAATGCAAAGACCACATGCGGATGTGGCGAGTCTTTTACAGTCTAGGCTCAATAAGCAAACCTTTTTCTAGAAAAGCTAAATATGCAAATGCTGCTGATTCTAAAAATTTTGCAGAGATTATATGATCTGTAAGCTTAAGAGAGGATCCAATATTTTTTTCTAATCTCTCTAAGAGAAAATTATTTTTCGCTCCGCCACCATGTAACAATATTTCATGAGGCTCATCAAAAGTATTACAAAAATCAGATATACATATAGCGGTTAGTTCACTTAAAGTTGTTAAAAGATTTTCAGGTGTATCTGAATTAAGCTCATTGAGACCGTAGTAAAAAGATTTATCATCAGCTCTGGGATACTTTGCAGCACGAATTTTCTCTAGCAAATTATCTAAGATCTTCTCATTTATCTGTCCTTTAGAAGCAATTTTTCCATCCTCATCAAATGGTATTCCAAAGTGACGCATTGCAACCAAATCAATTAAGCAATTACCAGGCCCGATATCTGTAGCTATTTTAATATTATTTCCATCTAAGTATGTGCCATTAGATATTCCTCCAATATTGAGAATGATCTTTCTTTTATTTGATTCTGCGAATAAATATTTGTGAAATTCTGGAACAAGCGGGGCACCTAAACCACCTTTTTGCATATCATAGTTTCTAAAATCATGGATTACATCTATTCCAACTTCATCAGCAATAAATTGAGCACATCCAATTTGAAAACTTCTCTCAGAATCATGAAACATAGTTTGCCCAGGGAATCCTATTTTAGATATTAAAGATATATCTATTTCTTTAATTAAATCTTTTATCAGCTCTACAGAGCTTTTATTTAAACTCTCTTCGAGCTCGACTACAATTTCATTATCACTTTTTTCTTTAAAACCTTTTCGGATAGCATCTTCATATTTTGGTTTATAGTTTTCTTCTAGATCCTTTGATTTCGAATGAATAAGCTTAAATCCATCACTAAAATCTACAACACATCCATCGATTGAATCAGCACTTGTGCCCGACATAAGGCCAATAAAATATTTACTCATAGGCTACTTCACTACTTTTCATGTCAAAAACCTGCAAAGCTTCTTTACTCTCTTGAACAATAGCCTTAAACCCCTCTAACTTGGACTTTTCAATTGGTTTTGCTGATGGTAGCTCTACCTTTACTGGGTCAGTTCTTTTATCACCAATTCTAAATTCATAATGTAAATGTGGTGCAGTTGCTAATCCGGAGTCACCCACAAAAGCAATAATCTGTCCTTGGGAAACTTTTGAGCCAACTTTTATTTTTGAATCAAATTTTTCTAGGTGAGCATAGAGAGTTGTTATATTACCGCCATGACGAATCTCAATAGTTCTTCCATAGCCGCTTTTCCATCCTGCAAATGAAATAACACCCTCTCCTGAAGCCTTTATCGGAGTATTCCTTCTTGCTGCATAGTCTACTCCGTTATGAGCTTTAATCTTATGAAGTATTGGGTGCATTCTATTTGGATTAAAGTGAGAGCTTATGTATGCAAAATCTAATGGAGCTCTTAAAAAAGCTTTTTTTACATTATTACCATCTTCATCAAAATACTGCTTACCAAGGTCTTCATCAAAATATCTATGCGCAGTATATCTTTTGCCATTATTAATAAATTCAGCAAAAACTATGTCGCCACTGGAAATTTTTTCCCCTTCTGAGTAGTCAGTTTCATAAATCACAGAAAACTTATCTCCATTTCGGACATCAAAGATAAAATCGATATCCCATCCAAAAATAAATGCGAAATCCATAATAATGCTGTCTGGCATATTCGCCCTGAGACCAGATTCATAAAAAGAGCTTTGAATCTCTCCTACACTTATGGATTGAAGTTTTTCGACATCTTTTACAATCTTTTCAATTAAGATATCTTCTTCAATATTTACTCTTAGGCTATTTAAAACATCTTTTTTAATTTCAATCCTATTTATTTCGTCATCTAGAAAAGAAAATTTAATTTCATCACCCGGTTTAATATTCTTTAGCTCGTTACTGCGATCAAGTTTAAGGATTTTATAAACAGTATTTAAAGGAACCCTGTAGTCTTCAAAAATAATTGACAAATTTTCTCCGTCTTTAACTTCATGAATTAAAGAAGTTTCAACACTATCCTCTTGAGGTTTAAAAAGCTCTTCAATGAATACATCTTCAATTGGTGGAGCCTCATTATTCTTTCTATCTACACTTAGAAGAACAATTAAACATGCTGCTACCATAAATGCCAATACGACATACTTAAAAGAGATTCTTTTATATTCAATCATTAGTCTTCTAAATTGAGGATTTCTGCATTACCACCAAAAGCAACTGTATTTTTAGTTATTGATCTCTCATCAACAAATTGAAGTAAGTAGTTTGGACCACCAGCCTTAAAACCAGTCCCTGATAAACCTGTGCCACCAAATGGTTGAGAACCAACTACAGCACCTACAATATCTCTATTGATATAAGTATTTCCAGCAATAGATTTATTAATGATGTCATCTGCCTTTGATTCAATTCTAGAATGGACACCCATGGTTAAACCATATTGTTTATTTTTTAGAGCAGTTAAAATTTGATCAAGCTCGTCAGTTTTATATTTGATGACATGAAGTATTGGCCCGAACTTTTCTTCATTTATATCATCAATCGTATTTAATTCAATTAAGGTCGGTGAGACAAAATTACCATCAGGAGCTTGATCGTGGCTGAAGACCTGATATCCATTTTTTGAACATTCTGAGACATATTCAAGAAGTATATTTCTTGATTTTTCATCGATTATTGGACCAACATCACAGTGGAAATCTTCAGGATTCCCAACACTAAGTTCGGCCATTGCGTCTTTAATCATCTTTACTAGATCATCAAAAATACTTTCATGAATAATTGCTAATCTCAAAGCAGAACATCTTTGTCCAGCGCTATTAAAAGAAGATCGCATTATGTCGTCAACAACTTGCTCATGAAGCGAGCTTGAATCTATAAACATTGCGTTGAGACCTCCGGTTTCTGCAATTAAAGAAGAGATGGGGCCATCTTTTTTTGCTAATTGAAGATTAATTTTCTTTGCAGTTGTTGAAGACCCTGTAAAGGCAACTCCAGAAACATGATCAAATGAAATTAATTTTGATCCTACTGAGCCATCCCCTTGGATTAATTTTAAGGCAGATTCTGGCACGCCATTCTTATAAAAAAGCTCAATCATCATAGTTGCAATTATTGGAGTATGCTCAGATGGCTTTGATATAACTGAATTTCCAGTTACAAGAGCTGCAGCTATCTGACCTGCAAAAATAGCAAGTGGGAAATTCCATGGACTAATGCATATAAAAGTACCCTTTGACTGATAAAAAAGTTGATTAGATTCACCTGTTGGACCATTGAGGTTATTGGGCTCGCTTAAAAGAGTTTTAGCATTGTCTGCATAATACCTAAGAAAATCGACTGCCTCTCTAATTTCATCATAGGAATCTTTATATGTTTTCCCAGCTTCGTGAATTAAGTAGTACAAGAATCTTGTAGAATCTTTCTCTAAACTATCGGCAATTCTATATAAAATATCTGCACGAACGCTGACTGGAGTGTTTTTCCAATCAGAACATTGTTGAAAATTTAATTCATCTTCTAAATCTGCAAAAGAGCAGCTGCCAATCTCACTACCATTCGCTATTGAATATCTTTTCTCATTTTTAAATTCGTCAATCTCACCACAAAAGTTTTTTGCTGCAACCTTTAAATTATCGAATTTCAAAAGGTCTGATTTAAGAGTTAAAAGATTCTTAGGTTCGCTTAAGTCATATCCAGATGAATTAACTCTTGGAGAAAAGATATCTGATGGATTAACAATTTTCTCATGCTGAAGCTTATCAATAGCTTTTTTTACAGATTTAACTGGATTTTCTGCTAAATCATCTGGACTTACTTCTTGGTTAAGCAAGTTATTCACAAACGAACTATTAGCACCATTTTCAAGTAACCTTCTTACTAAATATGGAAGTAAATCCTTATAGGGGCCAATAGGAGCATAAATTCCTGCTGAGGGTATACCCCCCAAAACTTTATCTGCCGACTTATAAAGTAGCTCCCCCATTCCAAAAAGTCTTTGGAATTCATATTCTTTTTCTTCGGCCATAAAGTAAATCGAAGCTACAGAATGAGCATTATGAGTAGCAAACTTAGGCATTAGATTATCTGACTCAAGAAGTT
>Ga0209433_10000438_pt1 | contig 12889 bp, 8 predicted proteins | sample METZYME_5_50m_FD_187552 | JGI IMG/M metagenome (GOLD analysis project Ga0209433, IMG submission 187552) | Marine microbial communities from oxygen minimum zone in mesopelagic equatorial Pacific - METZYME_5_50m (SPAdes) (version 2) | ecosystem: Environmental > Aquatic > Marine > Oceanic | place...
CAACTTGAAACATTACCAGTTGATCTATCAACAAAGTCAACTTCAAGCGGGAAAACACCGGAAGTTTTACTTGGAGAAAATGCTGCATTTAAAGGTGCCGTAGAAGTAAATCCTGGTGAAGTAAACATTCCTCTACCAAAAGTTCCAGCTGACATTTCACCATCATTATTCATAGCCAACATGTCTACTCTAACATTTGCTAAACCATCGTTTGATGGATTCCATACAACTGATGAGCTTGTAACATCATCGGACACCCAAACCCCAACTTCAGTAGCGATAGCAACTTGATTAAAATTATCTCTATTGTACAGCCCCCACCTTACAGGTATATCAGGAAGGTCCCCTTCAATATCAACCCATCCATTACCACCACCACCAGAAATAGTTTCATAAATTGAATCTATACCATAGTTTGATAAAGTAATTAAAATTTGATTATCATCTTTACCGACATCAATTGAAGAAATATATCCTGAAGTATTTGATGGGCTAATCTCTGTTATAGCATAGTTGTCAGTATTAGCATCAGTTATTTTAAAAACCCTACCTCCAGCAGTACCAACAAATAGAACACCACTTGTATGAGGTGAAACTTTATAAGCAGACGCACCTGAACCTAAATTAATATTTATGAAATCATGAGCTGAGAGTTGTGTGTAATTTTTTTGCCTTAAAATAGTGTCATTGGAAAAAGTTACATACATAGCTTTATTGACAGGATCAATTACGCTTGGATTGATAAAGAACCCTGCATCAGTTCCGTCACTTGCTACAACATCTGAATAAAGGCCAAAGCTTGTACCACCATTAGTACTACGAAAAATATTTCCGTATGTAGTTGCTCCAAATTGATAGCTCGGATCAATTTGATCAATGTGAGCATAACCACCGTCACCCCCAATTACTTCATTCCCAACTACTTTACCTGCAACATTTAATCTCCAGGTTCCATTGTCTTGAGTTCCACCTAAAACATAGCTATCATCAGTTGGATGAATAGCAGTAGAATAAAATTGTGTAGTAACCATATTGTCATTCTTCATTGTGAATGTATTACCACCATCTTGAGTTAAAAATACACCACCGTCATTTGATACCAATATATTGTTACTATCTATAAAAATAATATTATGGTGATCAGCGTGAACGTAAGGTAATGGAAATCCATTCCCTCTCCATTCAGAAATTTCAGTCCATGTTGTACCTGAGTCGGTTGATTTATGTATGGAAAGCGCACCGGCAGCATATACAGTATTAGGGTCGTTTGGATCAATACCCAAAAAGCCCCAATAGTCCATGGAACCTTGATAGTCTCCAAACGGATTTCCGTTCTCATCTTGACCAATATTACCTTGGGTCCATGTCGTACCACCATCTGAAGATTTACCAAACCAAGTTATATATCCTGTTGAAGCATTTTCAAACATCGCATAAAGAACATTTGGATCACTTGGGGATACATCTATAAAGGTTCTATCAAATTGCCCTAGAGCACCTGTATCAATTTTTGTAAATGTCGAACCATCATCAGTATAAAATATTTCACCTCCACCATCTCCAAATGTATTTACTCTTGTTCCAACAAGAAGTCTATTGTTTGAATCAATCTCTAAATCAGTAACGTGATGATTTGAGTTCGTGGCTATTTCTCCAAGAACTTCTGTCCAGGTAGTACCGCCATCAGTAGATTTTTGCAATCCATTAATACCTGTATACTCTCCTTGAGATAGAGATCTTCCGCCTCCAGCATAAACTGCACCAATACCACCTTCGTCCCTTACAATAATTGTATCAATATATTTTAGTCCAGTTGAAGATGTTAACTGAGTCCAATTTGCTCCTCCATCAGAGGTTTTCCAAATTCCAAATCCTTTAAGACCACTACCTCTTTTCTCACCAGTACCAACGTAAATAATATTTGAGTCAGTCGGATCAGAAGCAACACATGTAATATTCAAACTATCCCAAAAATCTGAAACCTTTGTCCATTCGGAGCCAGAACTTTCTATGTTTGTAATAGACCAAAGACCACCACTTACTCCTGCAGCCCAGACTTTCTTATTTGAATTATAATTAGTATCTAACATGAGCGCTCTTGTTCTACCAGCTTGTTTGCTTGGACCGCGTTCAACCCAATTAATTTCACTTAATCTATTAGCATATGTTAAGCTATTTAATTTTGCATCTTTGATTTTTATAGCTTCTAATATCCTTTCAGAAGGGACTGTGTTAGAGCTAGGATCTCTTGTCATTAAAAAGTCATGATAGTTTTTTAAATCGGGTCTTAATCTCTTAGGTAGGCTTTTAACGTAACTTCTAGAAAATGATTTATCACTTAAATATTCCTTTAGATATGCTTCATTCTTTAATCTTTTATTTTCGTAATAAATGTTTTTTGCTGGTTGATAAACTATTAATCCAAGCAAAGTAAAAGCGACTATGTATTTAATTTTTCTCATAATTTTATTCTACGTATATATAAACGTTATCCTTACCATTAAATGTCATCTCAGCACCATTTGCATCAAGCATGTAGTTTCCTCCACCTGCAGCTCCAGCAGCATCATCACCCCAAAAAACACTGGTATCGGTAGAACCATCAACTGTAAAATTAACAGTAGCAATAACACCATCTCCATCTGAGCTAGGTTGATCGCTTGAAAGGGAAGATGTATAAATAATAACTCTACCAACTCCTGGATTACTTGTAATTACAAGTAATGGGTCAGTGTTGCCTTTTAAAAAATCTCCTGCAGTAATATCACCTAATGTTAATAAGCTATTGTCGTATCGAAGCGTAGCTTGTGCTGCAGCTAAGCCAGTTACTCCAACAACCTCTACATCAAAAGATATCGTAGAACCAGTTGTTGTTTCTATATATTTAGGATTAAGCTTGAAAGCAGGAGTTTGAAGATCCTCTACAATAATATAGGATGATTTGGTTTCAACTGTTTCTCCTCCATCACCAATGGCTGTAAGTGAAACATCGAAAGTGCCTGAGCTTTCGTATGTATGTCTTGGGTTTTCTTCTGTACTTGTATTACCATCTCCAAAATCCCATGAAGATGAAGAATAATTTGATGACCCATTTACAAAATTAACATTATGTGGAACAATACCAGAAATTTCATCTTCAGTGGCTGTAGAAAATTCAGCTATTGGTGCTGTTGCTAATACAGTAATAAAATCTGTTTTAGTATTAGTATCGGTTCCACCTGGACCAGTTGCTGTTAAAGAAACTGAATAAGTTCCTGCATTATTATATGTGTATGCTACAGTTGCTCCTGCTGCATCTAAACTTCCATCATTATCAAAATCCCATTGATGAGCTGAGGTATTTGTAGATGTAGATACAAAAGTAACAGATAGAGGAGCATTACCAGTTGTCGGAGTAGCAGTAAATATAGCGACTGGTGGATCATTTGTTGGGCCAGTTCCACCTCCAGTGTCGTCTCCGCCACCGCCACCGCCACCACCGCCGCAGCCTATCATCATTATTAATAAAAGTGGTAATATTTTTTTGAGCATTAGCAAATCTACATCATATTTTGTTTTTTTTACAACTGAATATTTGTGATTTTACTGAATTTTTTTAAATATTTTGATTCCCCTTGATTTTAAATAACTAAGCAAGAAGTCCGTACATGTTGAATTTGATCCAACAATTTCAGGAGGGGAAACACCTTTATTATTATACATATCATTTAAAAGCATATTTACTGTAGCTGTAGCAGTATATCCTGTAGTTCTTGCCATAGATGAAATTTTTGTCTTAGAACAATATTCGTCATACAAGTGATAATGAATCTTTTTTTCTCCTAAAATATCTATATCTAGAACTGTAAATTCACTTTCATTTTCACCTAATTTCCAATCCATGAAAAGTTTTTTTGAGGTTTCATCAATATTATTGTCATCAAACAATCCATCATCTGACATCTTTTGAATTAAATTTGTATGTCCAGGAAATCGCAAGGTTTTTTCTTTCATGTTTGGTATGTGAGACATCGTTTTTAATAAAGATCTTAGTCCGTCCGTATTAAAACCTTCAAGTTTTCCAACATCTTTTACATCCATCATTTCAAGATCTGAAAGAGCTGGTTTGATAATTACTTCACCATTATGCATCATTCTTGCTGGTCTTGTGTACTCTTCAATTACATCAATTGGTGAAAATGGTGCTTTATAAAAAAAAGGTGGTTCAGGATTTTTAGGTAAACCACCAACAATATAGTTAAATGATTGTATTTTTAATTTTGAGTTCCAATAACCCAATAGAAAGTTGGGTATGCCTGGAGCAACACCAGCATCAACTACTGCACAGACATTTCTTTTAACAGCTAAATCATTTAATTGTAGAGTATCTTCTGGTGAAAAAGAAATATCAACGACGTCTTTTTCACAATGAATTATTGTTTCCAGCGTGTTGTACCCTAAAAAGCCAGGTACAGCAAGTAGTACAATATCAGCTTCTTTTATAAAATTACTTACTGCATTTTTATCTTTAACATCGAGTTCAAAAATATCGATATCGTTATTTATACATTTAATATTTTCTAAAAGTTTTTTATTGTTATCTGCTAAATGAACCTTATGATTTTTTGCAAGGTCGAGTGCCATTGCTTTTCCTACAAGACCGGCACCAATTTGGAAGATATTTTTCATGAAGGATTGCGGGATAGACGGGACTCGAACCCGCGACCTCCGGCTTGACAGGCCGGCGTTCTAACCAACTGAACTACTACCCCAGAATTATTTCTTTAATAATGCTATTGGAATTAAAACTAAATATCCAAATAATAGAAGCAGAGGAGAAATAACTAAGCTTTGAAAGCTGTCAACTTCTCCTAAATACATTATCAAATAACCCATAATTATAACGAAAACTCCAACACCAAACAAAACATAATTTTTTCTTTTGTAAGGCCATGTAAGCTGGATATTTTTTTTATTTTCTTTGGTCATATCAGGAAGTTAGTTTTGATAATTATTCTTTGCAAAAATATTATTCCATCCATTGATTTGGATTAATAAATAAGCTAATTTCTTTGCTTCATATGAAATTTATAAATATGCAGTCAAATGATTCAAAATTCTACGGTTTATCTTTAATTATCATTCTTCTAACTTTTTTCTTATCGACAAATACACATGTAATAAGTAAACAATCTTTTGTAATTGAAAAAGGCATGTCACTTGATAGTGTTTCTACTATGCTGCTTAATCAGAAAATAATTAACAATAAAAATTTATTTAAAGTGAAGGTTATGGCTAAAGGGCTTTCATCAAAAATCCCTGCTGGTACTTTTGTAGTTGAAGGAAGAGTAAGTGACAAATCTTTAATTGATACGATTTTTAAAGTTGGACCTGTTAAAATAAAGTTAGTTCTTCCTGAGGGACTTAATTCTAAACAAATCTTTACCAGAATAAATAACCTTTTTGATACTAATATTAATTTTCCAGATTTGATTACAGAAAATAGTTTTGTTGAGATTCATAATATACAATCTAATTCTGTTGAAGGTTATTTATACCCTAGTACCTATTATTTTTATCATAATACATCTCCACAAGAAGTGATCAATACTCTTCTATTAGAATTTTGGAAACAATTTGATAAAAAATTACAAAATAGAGCAATTGAGCTAGGATTTACGGTGCATGAAGTATTAACTTTGGCGTCGATTATCGAAGGGGAAGCAATGCTTAATGATGAAAGAGCAATTATCTCATCGGTTTATCACAATAGATTAAAAATAAATATGAAATTACAAGCAGACCCAACAATACAATATATAATACCAGGTCCACCAAAAGCTGTTTCAACAAGAGATCTAAAAATTAAATCACCTTATAATACTTATATGAATTATGGATTACCTCCTGGCCCGATTAATAATCCAGGCCTAGAATCTATAAAAGCTGCATTATATCCTGCAGATACAAATTTTTTATTTTTTGTGGCACAAGGTGATGGTTCTCATGCTTTTTCAACAAATGAAAAAGATCACGAGAAAGCCAAAAGGATTTATAAGATAAATAAAAGAAAAAATAGATGAAATTATCTGATCTAAATACACAACAATTAAAAGCAGTTCAAACTGTAAATAAACCTGTTTTAGTTTTTGCTGGAGCAGGAAGTGGAAAAACAAGAGTATTAACATATAAGGTATGGCATTTAATAAAAGAAAAACTATTTAAGCCCCAAAACATTCTTGCTCTTACTTTTACAAATAAAGCAGCTTCAGAAATGAAAAGTAGAATCCAGCAAAGTATTTCGAGTAATGGAGTGAATGTTGGCACTTTTCATTCTGTTGGAGCGAGAATGATGCGCAATCATATTTCTTTACTTGATGAAAATTTTAATTCCAATTTTACTATTTATGATACAGTTGATCAAAAGTCAGTAATAAAAGAAGTACTTGAAGAGCTAAATCTTTCTGAGTTCAAAGAATTAAGTGTAGGTTTTTTAAAAGTTCAAATTGATCAGTTCAAAAATTCTGATATGACAGTTGAATTGGTTGAAAAAAAGGCCCAGACATTTGAAGATGAAAAAATTGCTGAAGTTTACAAGGGTTATAATGATAAGCTAAAATCAAACAATGCTCTTGATTTTAATGATTTGATAATTTTTCCTATCAGACTTTTAAAGCAAAACAAAAAAATATTAAAATATTATCAGGATTTGTGGCAATACATATTAGTTGATGAATTTCAAGATACAAATTCTCCGCAATTTGAAATTGTTTCACTATTAGCGCAAAAACACAAAAACATTACTGTTGTTGGCGATGACGATCAATCTATCTATGGTTGGCGAGGTGCAAATATTGACAACATCTTAACGAATTTTCAAGATACATTTCCTAAAAAAATTGAAATAAAATTAGAAAAAAACTATCGTTCTACGCAAAGAATTTTAGATGGTGCCTGGTCCGTTGTATCTAACAATAAAAATAGAGCTGAAAAAAAATTATATGCAACTAAAGGTGAAGGAGAAAAGATTTCATTAATCTCAACAGGTAGTGATGAAGAAGAATCAAATGCAATTTGTGATGCCATAAAATCAGAAATCAAAATCAATAAAAATACATTTAAAGATTTTGCTGTTTTATATAGAACAAATGCCCAATCACGATCAATTGAACAAGCTATGGTTAAGGAAGGGCTTCCATATAATATAGTAGGTGGAACTAAATTTTATGATAGAAAAGAAATTAAAGATGTATTAGCATATTTGACACTTGTATCAAATAATAATGATGATATTGCATTAAAAAGAATCATCAATTTTCCAGTTAGAGGAATTGGAGAAAAATCCATTAATATGTTTGTAGACTTAGCTTCAAAGAAAAAAATATCATTGTTTGAAAGTCTAAAATTTTGCAGAGATATGAAGTTAAGAGGTAAACAACAAGACTCTATTGAAAATTTTCATGCATCGATTTTAAAGTTTAGTGGTTTAATTGAAAAACTTGACCCTAAAGAGCTTGTTAGGGCATTATTGGAAGAATTTAATATTGAAAATTATTATAAAAATAATCCAGTAGAGCAGGATAGATATGATAACATTCAAGAGCTAAAACAAACCGTAGATAAATTTTCTGATCAAACAGGGGGTAATCTTAATGATTTTCTCCAGGAAATTTCCTTATTTACAGACATAGACGAATGGGATGATAAAAACAATACTATTACCTTAATGACAGTGCATGCTGCCAAAGGTCTAGAGTTTTCTACAGTTTTTGTTTCAGGATTAGAACAAGGACTATTTCCATTAATTAGAATAGATGATACCGAAGATCAAATGGAAGAAGAAAGAAGGCTTTTTTATGTTGCTGTTACTAGAGCCATGGATAGGGTATATCTTCTAAATGCTAAGTACAGAAGACGTTTTGGAGCAGTTAACAGCACTTCATTTGTTCAGTCTGATTTTTTAAACGAAATTGATGAAAATGTTGTTAAAGTTAAATCATATAAATCGGTTTACACGCGTAGAGTTGTAGGAACTGGTTCTTCCAAAAAAATTGAAATTTCAAGAACAGTAACTGAATTTGATGACTTTCAAATTGGTGATCAAGTGCAACATAATCTATTTGGAGTTGGTACAATTTTAGTTCTAACAGGTTCCGGTGAAAATCAAAAAGTTGGTGTTGAATTTGATGGTGGATTAAGGAAGAAATTAATCGTCAAATATGCACGTTTAAAAAAAATAGATTAAAAATTCAATTTAATGTAATTTAAAAAAATGAAGAATTTAATACCATGCAGGTTTCATGTTGAAGTTGAAGCTGTTTTAAAAAGCGAAGGTTTAAGAGCAACAAAACAGCGTTTAGATATTTGGGATGAGTTATCATCTACAGATAAACACCGTGATATCGAAACAATATTAAGAGATCTCAAAAAAAATAAAATCAATGTTTCAAGAGCAACTCTTTATAGAACAATTGATGTTTTTGTTAAGCACGATCTTTTAACAAAAATTACATTAGACAACGGTAGATTTTTGTATGAGCACAACAAGAAGACTATCACACCAAAGCATGACCATATTTTGTGCGAGGACTGCGGAGAGATTTTTGAATTTTATGATAATACAATCTCTTCTATCGAAAATAGAATAGCTGAGGATTTAAATATAAAGCTTACAAAAAGAGTTCATCAGTTATCAGGCAAGTGCATTGATGGTAAATGCAACCATTCAAGAAATTAATTAAATGAAATCAATTCAAATCAAAAACTTAGTTTCAGAAATGAAGCTTCAGGGCTTTTATTTATGTATTGAAAAAAGATTGCTTAAGAAAAAAGATGGTTCTTCTTATTTGAATTTACTTTTTCAAGATAAAACTGGAGTGATAAGGGCAAGAATTTGGGATAACGTTCAAAAATTATCTAACAAATTTGAAAATGGTGATCCGGTTGCAATAAAAGGAAAAACCTATCAATACGGAAGTAGTTTGATGATTAAAGTTGAAAATATTTCTAAAGCAACGGAAAAGAAATATCAAAAATATGGGTTTAATGCAACTGATTTAATTCCAAAGTCAAAAGAAAATCCTAGCGATTTATGGAACAAGCTTTTAAAAGAAGTTGATAAAATTTCAAAAAATCATTTTAAACTTTTAACCAAAAAGATTCTTAATGATCATAAAAAGAAATTTAAAGTTTACCCTGCAAGTATATCTTTTCATTATAATTATCAAGGCGGTTTAGTAGAACAGACAATCTCCATTATTAAAATTTCAAAAGTTATAGGAAAACATTACTCAATCGATAATGATTTGTTATTGACCGGAGCATGCTTACATCAAATTGGAAAATTATATTCAATTAATCTTGGCTCTTCAGAATTCAACTTAAATAAAAAGTCTTTATTAGGTAATGCAATACTCTCAAGAGATATTGTAAATAAATACATTGGATTAATTAAAAACTTCCCAAAAGAGGATAAATTAAAGTTAGAACATTTGATTCTTTCATATCAAGGAAGGAAAGAATGGCAAAGTCCAGTTGAACCTCAAACTGTTGAAGCAATTCTTTTACATACAATCAACTATATGGATTCTCATATTAACGTTATGAAAAGAGATGAAGACAGTATTTAGGTCTTTTCTTGTATTTTTAAGTTTTTCACTTGCTCAGGAATCAATATCCTATGACATTTCAAATCAATTTGGTTATCAAATAAAAAATAATTTGATACAATGGAATAATGATCAAGAATTTGAAAATATTTTAGTTGATAGAAGTTCAAAAAATTTTACTAATAAATTTCATTCCTTCAATTTTAACGAATTTCCCGCTGATTCAATCTATACAAAAAGTAAATTTATTTATGAATTTGGAGATTACGGTTTTGATGCATTAAATATCGGTCTTAAAAAAAATAATGAAATGAATAGCTTTCAATTTTTTGCAGGAAAGAAAAGTTTCTTTGGTAATTATTCTGAATTTTCGGATGAAGATGGTAGTCCGCTTAGTTTATTTTATAAGTTTGACTTTTCAGTAAAAGTAAAAAATCATTCAGTATATACATCGGCTGGTTATTTTAGGGAGAAATCAAATTTCCGATTCAATAATCCATTTGGATTAGATTCATCTAATAATAAAGAGTTTTCTGACTTTATATCTTTAAAAGTTGGAGATGCATTCAAAATAAATGATAATCATTATAATATTGAGCTAAATCATATAAGCAAGTTTGATTCAATTAATATTGCAGAATATAATCTTAACAATAGAAATGATTTAAAACGAAACTTGTTAAATATGGAAGTTCGTAATGGAAGATGGTTACATTTAAAAGCTGTTGTAGATAACAACTATTACATGAATGAAATTTCATCAAAAGGTTTTTCAACAAACCTAGTATCTTTATCAAACAAAAATAACTTTTCTGTAGGAGATATTACATACGGAGTAGATTTCTTAGAAGATGATATATCACCAAAAATTTTGATTAACAATTCTTTTGGAATTTTTAATATTAGTGTACAGTCTATAAATAAGCCAAATAGAGTATTAAATGACTTATTTTCTTATCAAGTTATTGATGAATTTTCTGGAAGAAAATTAGAAAATTGGAATTCAGTAAATATTGGTTTAAATATTGATAGAAAAGTAAGTATATCATCGCATATAAATTTTACTCAAGCAAATGATATAGCTATTTCCCAAAAACCTCGTGAGATGTCTGTTGTTGAAGATGATAAATATTTAAATATTAACGACAACATTACATCATTAGAAACCAGTATATCATTTCCAATAAAATTTGGTCAATTTGATATAACTCATTATTACAATTTTTATGATAGTGCAATTAGTTCTAATAGATCACATAGTCTTAACTTAGAATACTTATACAATTTATCTTTAGTATCAAACAAATTAGGTATAGAAGGTAAGATAGGGCTTCAATATTTTTCAGAAAATGATTCAGATTATTATTTTGATTACTTTAGAGATATTCCAGTTAAAGGTAAAAATTATGTACTTGATGATTTTTACAATTTATATCTCAAAATGGATGTTTCAATTTCTGATGTGATATTGACCATTCGTTTAAAAAATGGTCTATATAAGTTTTTTGAAGAAGATGACTACTCACCAGTTAATCATGAACTTTTCAATCCAGTAAGTAGTCTCTTATCTTTCGGAATAATCTGGGAATTTGACGATTAAATAATATACTCTAAAGTTAAGTTTATACTTCTGCCAGGTTCAGGATAACCAAGTGTGGATTCATATTCTTGATCAAGTGCATTATCGATAGTAATAGTCGCATCAAGAATACTTTTTCCATCCATAGATAAAATACTCCTTGTAGCTGCTATACTTAATAATGATAAAGCTGGACCAATAACTTCATCACTAAAAGAGGATTCATATTGCAGAATTCTTTCTCCGGTTTTTTTATAGTGCATTGCTAAACTTGTTTTTTTATTTAAGTTGTATGAAAGCATTAAACTCATTGATGAATTCGGAACATATAATAAATCTTTATCCAGCTCTTTATCTTTTGATTCATATTTGTTGTAAGCGACTTGCATCTCAACTTTTTCAAAACTTTTTAAAAAAGTTAAATTCATTGAATTTCTTTCTGCAGATGAAATATTTATTGGAATATATTTAAATGATTCATCTGGTTGCCAAACAATTAAATTATCATAGTTTTTTAACGATGTAGAAAGTGAAATTTTTCCTAAAAATGAATTGCTTGTTACCTTAAGAGCAACATAATCACTTTCTTCAGGTTTCAAATCTGGATTTCCACCACTATATAGTCCATCAGGCCAAAAAAGATCATTCATTGTTGGAAATTGAAAAGACGTTCCAAAATCAAAATTGAAATCAAATCCCATTTTTTCATTTGAAAACTGATCAACAGCTTCTAAACCAAGATTGTAAGTGGTTTCTTTATTTCCAGGCTGTGAATCATATCTTAATGATGGTAGAATTTTGAAATTCTTTTCAAGATCAACATAAGTTACATTTACGGCCATTGATGTAGTATCTATTTCACGTTTTGCTAAATCTGTGCTGTCAACTCTTTCAGACTTTTCTATTAGGTTTAATTCATATGCAACTGATTTACTAAATTTTTGCTTTAAATTTAATCCAAACCTTGATGTAGTTAGATCATGTTCACTTAATACAGGAAATGATTCATTTGGGTCATCATAGACTTGATTATTTTTTGATCTATTCATAGATAATTTTAACGTTCCTTTATTGATGAACCGTACTACAGAAAAATCGTTTAAATCAAATTCATCTGTTCGAGTTGCTAAATTTGATGGAAAAGTTGTACTTCCTGAAACCCCTCTTATATTTTCCATCATTAAGGAACTAAAGTTAATTAAAGTTTTTTCATTAATTATAAATTCACGGCCAACACTAAGAAAAAATTGATCAAGATAGTTATTTTCCCTTTTTTCTTTTTCTTCAGTAGTGGTATTCAAAAACTCGTAATTACCATCATATTCCGTTTTTCCAAAAACTATATTTCTACTACCTCTATCAGTTCTAATATTGTAAGTAGCTCCATATTGATTAAATCCAAAGTCTCCAGAACCATAAATAATTTTATTTGAATTAACATTATTATTTATGTTGATTGATCCATCAATTGATCCAGATCCAAATCTTGTTCCTGAGTTTAGTCGATAATTTACAGACTGAAGTGCAAAGGACGGAAAAATTGATAAATCAACTTGTCCATTCATTGCATCTGTTAAATCAACTTCATTATATAATACTTTTGTATGTCGTGCAAATCCACCATCAAAAGATGCTGATGAAACACCTGCATAACCTCCACCAGTTCTTATTTCAATTGAAGGAATTTGATTAATTGATCCACCTTTTGAAAATTTGCTTAAAG
>Ga0209433_10000439_pt1 | contig 12881 bp, 12 predicted proteins | sample METZYME_5_50m_FD_187552 | JGI IMG/M metagenome (GOLD analysis project Ga0209433, IMG submission 187552) | Marine microbial communities from oxygen minimum zone in mesopelagic equatorial Pacific - METZYME_5_50m (SPAdes) (version 2) | ecosystem: Environmental > Aquatic > Marine > Oceanic | place...
AACAGTATTATCAAAGGTTCCTATGCCGACTGTTTTGATATGTAAAGGTTGTAAATTAGTGAGACCTGTTAGTGCCATTATGTTTTAAAACTATTTATGATGGTTCGTTTGGCCAAGTGACTGAACTATCAATTAGCAAACCTTCCACATCATCTATCTTTGGATCTATACCTGACTGGGCTGGTAGATCTCTCAATTCTTGACGATATGTTTGATATTTTGTTTTAAGTGAATCTGGTACATCAGAACTCTGTGACCAATCAGTTTTAGACAATTTATGATTTCTTACCTCTCGTAATCTTTCCATTGGTTCTATTGCAAAGAAAGCATCATATTCTTTTTTAAAATCTTCATAACTACAAGTTGGTTCACCTAGAATATTTTCATTCGCAACAGTATTAATGCCAACTTTAATCTTTATATTTTTCTTAAAAGAAGTTTCGTCTATAACATCTCCGTAAATACAGTAACTTGGCATTGATAATTTTACCATTGCTTTTTTTGCTGCGTTACTATTTAAATTCATAATACTATTTTTAGATATTTATTATGTGATATCATACTCAAAAATTTGTATTAAATTCTGCTCATTCGTATGATAGTAATTAATTGTGGTGGATGCAGCTCCATTATATGCTTGTAATTTCATGTCAATTGATGCTGCTGCTGTAACAAAAGAGAACATGGCATGTTCAGTTCTATGTTTATATCTTTCATCGTATGCAAAGTTACCTAACAATCGCATATTAATCCAAACTTGTTGAAATCCTGATCCATTTGCAGCTACGATACGACAATACGCATCAGCAGATCCAGTAACAGATGCATTATTCCAAGTTTGGAAAGCATGATGAACAACAAGTCGTGAACCGACCTTCTTAGGTTGATAACCACTGACAATTGTTTTTACGTCTGAGAATGAACCTGTTTGAGAATTATTGACGCTACCAGTTACATTTGCTTCGTAATAATTAATAAGAGGGTAAAATTGATTTCCATCTTTAAATAGTTTACCGTCACCTCTTACTGAAAATTGATTTCTTTTAGCAGCACCACTACCTGTGTTTGCATAAACAGCAAAAGTGTTTCTAGTTGTGGTTACACCATGTTTTTGATATACTTCAAATCCATTATTATTATCAGAGCATTGTGATATAAATTGATGACCAGATACAGAATTGTTTATGAATGCTTGTAATACACCATTTGTTCCACATTGAATTACTCCACCTGATGTAATGCGAAATCTTTCAGATCCACCATATTGAAATATATGATCTGCTGCCTGATATTTTAAATTACAATATGATCCAAACGCAGTTGTGGTGGATAATATTTGATTTACATTAGTGCTTTCAGGTTGTAGTGTTACTCTTCCATTCGTTCCATCATCAACATAAAGATAAGTAGCACCGACTGTCGCTCTTGTTATTCCATTCGCTCTAAAATTAAGAGTATTACCATTATGATTATACACCACCCCACCAATGTCATTATCCCCATCATCACCAAAGAAAATATTTCCCGTATTATTATTACCAGATACGATAGTTAAACCTCTGGTACCAGAAGTTGAACCAAAAATAGCTGTATCTCCATCTCCACTCGCACTAAAGTTAGTATTTGCTACTCTTAATCGTCCACTTGAGTCGATGTTAGCATAAAGTGAACCTGTTTTGCTTCTAAAATAATGAGAATCAGCATCAATATAAAGTCCATTTGCATCATTACCAAATGATACATATCCCTCTCTATTTTCTAATCTAAAACTATTACCATTCAACCCATCTGAAAAATGATGAATATCAGTTGCTGGAGTGACGGTTCCCATACCAATCTTTCCATCAGATTTTATATAAATTCTATCGTGTCCGCTTGTATCAAATGAAATTTCATCATTTGCAGGGAAACTAATTTTTGTATTTGTATCACCAGTATGAACTATGCTTTCTGCCAGACTTATAACACCTTGAGCATCTATCGAACTTCTTGCTGTTATAATACCTATTGAATCTACATTTGTAACATCTTCATAAGTCAAAGTACCACCAATCGATACCTCTCCAAGGTTAAGAGGATCTTTTAAGATTGAACCTGATACTTTTGTTAATGCCATATATCTTTTTGACTATTTAGTTTCCCTCAAGATTTGTTACTCTTACTCTGAGTGCAATATTATCCTCTTCTAATTTTTCAATTCGTTCCATTGCTTCTTGCAATGCTTTTATTGCTTTCATATAAAGAATTGAATATTTAACCTCTTTTGTTGTTGTTTCTAATGTTTCATTTGTTTCAGGATCTCTATCAACTAATTCAGAAATAAGGTTAGGACTTATAGTTTCAATTTCCTGTGCAACAACTCCTAACATTTTAGTGTCAGGTGTATCCTTAAAGTTAAAGTTTCTAACTCTTATTGCCTTTATATCATTCCATTGTGATTTTGCATCAACAATATTTTCTTTAAGTTTAATGTCTGAAATACCACCATAACTGTTATTTGCACTTCCAACACTACCATTATTCAATACTCTAAATCTTACTGATCCATTACCTGTACAATATAATGATTCTCCATTACCAGTACTACTCATCTCAATGTTAACACCAAGACCAGCATGATGTTCATTTCTGAATACAACAATTCGCTTACCTGATCCTGTCTGAATAAACTGATGAAATTGACTAGATGCTGGATGAGTATTGCTACTAGCCCAATTACCAGCCAAACCTTTTGCAGCAAAAAATCCTTCAGCAGTAAGTACTGCATGCTCCTCTGATCCAGAACGAAAGCGAATATCATTAGTTGCTCTTAGTCCTAAATCAGTTGCAGCTCCAAGACCTAATCCTTGTCCACTTCCTACCCAAACTTTTGTCGTTCCACTTTCTTGGAATCTTATAAATGATCCTCTAGCATCAGTAGTGGTTATATTTAATACACCATCTGTTGTTCCATATAATGTAGCATCTGCATGTGTGATTTTAAGTCTCTGATCTGTATTGACAGTGAATCGAAAAGAGTTATCTGAGTGTTCATAATTTATAATTCCAATATTAGAATCATCTGTATCACCAAAATGTATAAAACTTCCAGCACCAGAACCTCCTTGTATTGCTAATCCAGCATATGAATTAGTTCCACTATTTGTGAACGCAGCAACTATATTAGAATCAAATCCTCCTGTAGGTGCTGAATAGGATTTACTTGCATGCAATTTAACTGCTGGCGAATTTAAACCAATACCAAAATTACCATTTTCTGCGATGCGAACTCTTTCATCAGTTCTATACAAAGCATTTCCATCTGCAGTGTTTCTTGTATAGAAACCGATAGCACCACCCGAACCATCACTACCAGATATTGTTTTTGCAATAAATCCAATACCTGCTCTTACCCTGCCTTGTTGAGATTTAAATCCAGCAGTGATTGGTATAACCTCTTCATCTGATGCTCCTATATGAGAAAGTCTTATACCATGATTTCCTAATGAACCATTATTAGCGTCCTCTACTGATGATGCAATATCAACTTCTGCATAAGGACTTGCTTCATTGACTCCAAGTTTACTTCCAGTAAAAACTAAATTTGCTTCACCATTTAATGCAGCAGCACCAGTTGCAGTCACTACTCGATTATCAACACCATTTGCAAGTGATACACCGGCAGAGATACCAGTTAAGTTAGAACCATCGCCCTTAAATGATGTTGCTGTAATAATACCTGATGCATTAATGTTATTAACTTCAAAACCATTTGAATGTAAATTTTGAGTATTAAATTGAACACCTTGTGTATGTCCAATCGTAAGTGCAGTTCCTACATTAATAACATTATTGCCACCATCTATTTTAGTATTAACACCAAATGTCGCAATACCAGTAACAATAGGGCCTGTATCAGATAAAGTAACTGTACTTAATCCTGCTCGACTTGTTAAACTGTTTGTGCGTATCTCAGATGTCATATTATTTTTTAGTTATTTATGATAATAAATGAACACTAAAGTAACCCTTATTCAGACCTACATTGAAGTTAGTGTGAATATTAGTATAAGCAACTTCCAGATAATCACTAGCTGATAGTTCCATAACAAGTGAAAAATTGAACGTAAATTCCTCTCCAGATACACTTCCTACAGTTGACCAACCGAACATATTAGTATAACTTGATCCATTAACTCTTAAGTAGTAAGCTATACCATCATTAGCATCGACAGCAGCTGCACCATTCAAACTTCCAGATAACAATGAAGAAATAAAATACCTTCCAGCGACAGGCACTGTAATTCTACTGTTTGTCCTTGTAGAATCACTACTTCCACCATTTGAAACTGTCATTCCCTCATTATGATCCGTCTGATGATATCCAATCGGCACATCAGTATTAGCAACATTAAGTGAAATAGAGCGAGGTTCCCATAAAGTGACAGATGGTTGTTTTGGTTTTGTCACATAACCACTTGAACTTATCCTCATCCTTACTGGTAGAGGTGTGGTTGGAGAACCATAAAGAGGTTGAGTATGGAAAGTTAAATCACCACCATATGTACTTCCTGTGTTAGTATCTGTAAGATTATAACCAATCGCAGTCATTTTTACTGCGGAGTCATATCCAGAAATCAATTCAATTGACTTACCAATTGAATTAGCTCCAGACCAAACTCCCTTGACTGTAAAATTCTGTATCGCTAAATTATTTCCACCAGTTATTGTTTTACTTCCAGTTTGAATTACACCACCTGATGTGATGCGAAGTTTTTCACTGCCACCAGCAGCAAGTCGTAAAGTATCATCAGAATGATCATATTGAATAGAACCTTTATACTCAGAATCACCAGAAGTACCATCACTAAAATAAACAGTGCCCTTATGTCCTGTCCCAGTTCTTAATGTTATACCTGCATGATCGGAACTTGCAATGGTTAAATCTTCACCATAAGTTGCAAGTCCTTTTGTAGTTGTATTGACCGAAAGATGACCACTTGAGTCGATGCGAAGTCTTTCATCACCACCAGTATAAAATCTTGTGAAATCACCAGTGGTGTGTTCAAAGACATTATTATAGGTTCCATTATGATATGCTCTAATTCTTATCCCAGTATGATTAGAACCGCTTGTTATTGTATCAATATATCCGTATCCACTTCCACTATCTCTATAAATGTTTAATGAATAATTATTTGATGTTCCTGATAATGGTGTTGAACCACTTTGCCAAGATACAACACCATCTGAGGAGATGCGAAGTCTTTCATTTGTACCACCATTTGTAGCAAAAGTCAATGCATTATCACTGTGATCATAAATTATATTTCCTGCATCATTGTCGGCATTATCACCAAATAATATGCCTTGTTCTTTATTATTAGGAGTTCTAAATTGTATGTAAGAATGAGAACTATTATCTAAAATTAACACTGAGTCTGTGTTAGCTGTCGCACCACCACTAGTTCCTTTTGTTATTGTGGTTATACCAGATATTACAGCACCAGAATTCGGTGTCAATGCGATATTGACACTACCTGCATCAGGACTTTGTAAATTGTGGGTTTTTAACGTTGACATTAGCGTCTCATCGGTAGGTGTCTATTCTTATCTTTAATTTCCTGTGATGTTGCATCAATGATTGGTGTTGCATTAGTCATGGATTCGTAAGGAAACTTTGCCTCCATCGCTCTGACATATCTAAGTTCGCGAAGTGCTGTCAATTTATCTGAATCACTACCATATTTATCGATGACTAATTGCTCTGCATTATCAAGATATTGCCACATTGAATCGTTTGGTGTACCATCACCACAGTCAGTGCATGTCACAGAAGACATATCATTTTTTAAATGTTCAAGATACTCTTGATAATGTCGATTACATGAATCTGTTGGAATACCTAATTTTAATTCTGTATCCTCTACATCTTGATATATTGATTTGATTGTAGTTCCATCATCTTCATAAGAATGATGACTCCTAATTTTGTATTTTGCCATAATTATAATTCAGAATCTAAGGTTAATGCGTTAGTGCTTGTGGTTTTTGACATAAGACAATACATTCTATTATGTGTTAAACTGTGGCCAGGAAAATCAACCGTGTAAATATTTGAGTCTGAAACCCAACCAGCTCCACTGTATGCTAATGCTGGTGTGCTAGTTGATTCACTGTTGTAACCAGCGTCACCAGTAAAAGTACGATGACCATTACAAGCGACAGTTGGCATTGCTCTCATTGGGACAGGTATAACAATTCCAGTTCTTGCTGTATTACTTTCAGCTCTTGCAACACCAAAGTGATGATGATCACCGTAAGCAGTAAATCTTTGAAAATATCTTTTGCAGCGTTGAATTTCTTCTCCTACACTGCGGTGCTCGAACGGGGTGGCCACTGATCCAACTTCTACTTGAATATTTGAGATATCAAGTGTCCATCCACTTCCACTAGTATTTGTTCCTTGTCCAAAACTAATTTGGAAAAAACTTCCAGCACCAATTGTTTTACCTGAAATAGATGGCACGGTAAATGTTAATGAATAATATCTAAAAGTAGAATCATTTTGTAGATACGGAGTTACTTGTTGTGCTATATCAACATCAGTTGATCCACCACTCCCAAAATTCTGTGTCATCCATACTGCTAAATTTCCATTGACATGACCTCTTGCCCAGAAAGAAACAGTTATCTGCCCTTCAGGAAGAGTTCTTACATCTTCAATTCTCTGTCTTATACCAAAATAATCACTTGATCCACCAGAGTTTGCTATGAGACGAAGGTAATATTGTGATCCTGAAAAGTTTGCCTGTGATCCTGAATGTTCTTGCCTTGAACATGTTCCTGATCCACCAGAAAGACCAAAGTACCATCTGTCAGCTAAATAACCACTCGATGTTGAACTGGTGCCTCTTTGCCAAATAGCAAACGAGCCATTAATAAATTTGTTGCGATGTGAATATGGAGTTGTGCGTGTGAGTCCTTCACCACTACCACTGAATGATGTTGCAGTGCATATCCCATTTGTAACTGTTCCTGTATCTGTGGTATAAAATTTTTCACTATTATTAAAATATAAATGACATCCCGATGTACCGGTGGTGCCACCTGTGACAAATGAAGCAACATATTGGTTATCTGCGTTATTCTTTATCTGAGTTGTACCATCATTTAAAATATTTAAAGTGCTTGTATTATTTTTTATCCATGATTCAATCCCATTGTGATAAATTTGTAAATCCGATGAATCTCCAAAAGATAATTTTGCATTATCACCAAACTCAAATTGATTATCTGAAGCATCCCATAAGACATTATATGATGCTCCATTAAAAGTAACATCACCAGTAATATTTAATCCTGCAAAAGTCGTAATACCAGTAAAAACATTATCTGTATTACTTAATAAAACTGTACCAGAAGTTGGTAACGCTAATGTCAAGTTACCAGCATCCGCTGCTGATGATATTTCAACATATCCGCTATTACTACCAGTGAGTTTTATCTTTGACATTAATATTTTTTAATTTTTAGGTGGCAATACCAATTACACCTTCGGCATATGCTGCTTCGATTACTGCTGTAGTTCCAACTGCTGTAATTGCTTCACCTTTGTTTATTTTAAACTGTGTATATAAATTAATTATTTCATCAGACGCGATTCTTGCACGATTTTGGATTGCATTTTCAATCCAATCTTTTTGATCAACCATTACATACTGAAGTGCTTTATATTCACCTGTTGTAATGCCAACTGTATAACTTGTATGTATCATTTTTTAATAAAGTCTTTTGTTTATTTATGCGACTAAAAATCCACTCCACCAAGTAGGTGTTCTATTTATATCAGAGTAAATATTTCTTGTTCCACTACTACTAACGACGTAACAGTATATCTCATAATAATCATTTGTACTCAATTTAACAATCCAACTTGCCATCATACTTGCACCCGGATTCCTATCAGTACCATCACTATATCGAGTTGTAGGTCTGTACGTCTTCGCTCCTGTTGATGCTCCATTACATCTACCGTCTATCTCCATATAGGTTGAGTAGTATGAATATACACCAACATTAAATTGATAATAACCTGTTACTGGTGCAGTGAATCTATTATTACTGGTATCAAAAGAGGTTCCTTGTTGATTTGCAACATAATTAAAGTTTATTTTAAATCTTGATGCACTGTTAAAAGCTTGATCTCCGTTCAGTTTTACCTCAAAACAACAATGGTTTGGTTTTGTTATTTGACCAGTTTGAGTTATTACAAAATCATCACCATTAGAACCATTATCAATAAAGAACCTTCCATCACTATCAAGAATTCCATAATAGGCATTATAATTATTAGTTCCAGAACTACCTTTTAGACTCGTACCAACCCAGTTTCCAGTTGATGTACTTTCAAGATGCATCTGGCCTGGATCTTTAATTGTAAGTGCTCTTACTGCAGTAGTTGTATTGATAAGGAGTTGTCCACCTGATGTGATGCGAGCTCTTTCTGGGCCACCAACTCCGATTCCAAGGTAATCACTTCCATGATTATACGCAATATATCCTGCACCATTATCAGAATTATCTCCAAATCTTATTTGTTGTTCTGCAGTATGGGGAGAGAGAAATTGTAATACATTATAACTACCATCAGATTCGATTGTTAGATTTGCAGCAGAACTAGCAGCAATACTTCCAGCAGAACCATTATGAATATGCAATAAAGAATCTGGAGAGGTAAGATTACCTATAGAGACTTTACCATCTGAAGCGATGCGAAGTCTTTCATTACCACCAGTTTGTAGTGCTAAAGAATTATTTGTTGCATTTATTCTTGATACACCATTACCAGTATTAGTTAAATTTATTCTTGCACCCATATTGGTGCCATCTGCTGTTATTTGTACTATATCATCATAACCACTTCTACCCGTAATCGCTAACATTTGACCATTAGAAGGAGTCACGTTAATGCCAACTTCACCAGTTGATGTGATGCGAACTTTTTCGCCACCATTAATGTTAAAACCTAATACTCCTGCTGCTGGTCGATTTATATTTGTATCTGCACCTATATCAATTCCTGCATTACTAAAATGAAACTTTGAAGTAGAACTCATAGAGATACTACTTGCAAATGATACTGATGATATACCAGTATCTGCTTCGATTGTATTTACAACTAATTTACTTGTCATACGATCCTCCACTCACCCTTAACGGTGACAGTATATCCCGGTGAAATTTTTGTCGTACCTGCACTGACACCATTTGTTCCTGAAGGTATTGTGACATTTTCATCAATGGTATTTTTAAATCCTTTAATCACACCATAAGTATCCAACCATTGTTTTGCTTGATTCGCAGTGACAATATCCTTAAACTCAGTGGATGTTGACCTTGAGTCAATCGTGTTTACTATTAGTTTTGTCATACGATCACCCACTCTCCATTGACTGTTACAGTATTACCTGAACTAATTGAAACAGGGCCTGTTGACAATCCATTTGTACCTGAAGGTATCGTAACATTTTCATTTATTGTAGCACGATTTGTTTTTATGACACCATAAGAGTCCACCCACTGTTTATCACCATTTGCTGTGACTGTATCCTTAAACTCAGTCGTTGAGGTTGAGTCTATTATGTTTGCTCTTAAAGTTGACATAATATCTTTTTAATTATTTATGATGGTTTTGGATTATCTGATTTTACTTTTGCAATTGCGTCTTTCCAAGTAGAAGTACCATTTACACTATCCCAGTATTGCATATCTAATTGCTCTTGAATAGATGGATATTGGGAAACTCGATTCGCTATATAGTCAGCATCAAATTTTGCAACGAAATCATCGTACAATATTCCATTTTGGAGAGTAAAATCCTTTCCATCTTCATCCTTTATGATACGATTTAAATTAAAATCATCGGGAACAACATATTCTTTGTAATTAGAATCCGCAGCAAGTTCAACATTTCTGTTTTTTGTATGAATACATAGTATTCGTTTTTCTGCGGGATATGTGTAAACGTAAACCATAATAGTAAATTAATGTGATGACCAACCAGACCAAGTTCCTGAGTATCTATATCTAGAATATATTGTACCACTAGTATATGGAATTGCAATTTGTGTCAGATTACCACTACCATTTCTCGATGAATACTCAAAGAAATAACATGAAAATAATAGTTTCCTCCTGGCCCATTAGAGTGAGATCCTAGTAATAAAGTGTATCCATTCCCAGATCTTGCATTTGTAGCGTCATTCCAATTCGTTGTGCCACCAGTTGTTTTTGACCCTAATAATCCAACAATTTGAGAATTACCTGTTGTACCATATAAATCACAGGATTGTGCCAATCGTGTAGTACCATCTGATGAGATGCGAAGTCTTTCTGTAGGTTCAACATTACCAGTTGAATCTCTTGTTGCAAAAATTAGATGACAATTGGTAGAGCTTGACCAAGTTCCTGTTTGAGCACCAATAAACGCTGCTGGTATAGAACCATTTTGACCAGAATTGTAGCGACCAAAACCGATTCCACTTTTACTATTAGTACTTCCATATCCATCTATTCTAATTAATTCCGCATTTAAGAAAGTAGTGTTAGCACCTGTATCACCCCTATTGATAGATAAAGTTGTAATTGGATTAGTCTCTCCTCCAATACCAATTTTTCCATCACCACGAACAACTAAATGAGCATTATTTTCATCATATCCAGTAGCATATAAAGTATAAGTTGAAGATGAATTACCAGATCTCAGAAAAATACCATTTCCACTTGTGCTATCACTTCTAAGTTGCATCAACCAATGATTAGCAGTAGAAGCATACATTTTAAAATATGGATCATAATCTTGACCTGTTATTGATATACCACCAACCTTGTTTGTTCCATGACCAAGGTTTCCAGCATGAATGTAACCACTTGATGTGATGCGAACTCTTTCTGTTGAATTAGTACCTATTCTGAACCAATTATCATTATGATTATATTGAAGATATCCAGCAAACTCACCAGATCCAGATGTTGCATTAGAGTAAAATATTGATCCTTGATGAGTACCACCACTGACTCCAGTTGCAGCACGAATTGTAATTCCAGAATTACCAAGCGAGTTATTTGGATCAGCAACTGTTAACATATATGCTGCTGCATTTGATGAAGGAGATGTGGTTCCAATCATCATACGGCCACTTGAGTCGATGCGAAGTCTTTCATTAGCAGCAGTTCTAGCTATAATTGTATCTGTTTCAAATCTTAGTCTTGTATCAGTATCTCCAATATGTCTTATGTCTTCAGCAACATCTAAATCACCACTTATTGTTTGACTTCCAGTTAACGCTAAAATTGATCCATTAAAAGTTAAGTTTGATTCACCATTTAATGCACTTGCACTTGATGCTGTAATAACTCTATTATCTACACCATTTGCTAATGATACACCAGCAGAGATACCAGTTAGTTGTGAACCATCACCACGATATGATGTTGCAGTAATCACACCTGCATTTCCTAATTTGATATTACTCCCTACATCTAATGCTGCTAAAGTTGATATGCCCGCTGTGGTGTTAAAGTTTACACCATTAAGATTTAAACCTGCAAGTGTTCCATTTGAACGAAATACATTTATTTCATTCGCTTGCGCAGTGATACTTGTGATTCCCGAAACACTATTGGGTCTAATTACAGTCATTTATTTACCTCCATTCTTTATTTATTATACCACAACAAGGGTCGATCCAGTTGCTATATCTATTGTTGCTCCTGCTGCGACTGTTGTTGGGCCAATAAGTAAGGCATTTCTACCTGTTCCAATTGAAACTGACGTATGAATATTAGAGTCAAGTGTAAGAAGTCCTTCTTGAATTGAAATGTTACCACGAACTTGAAGTGCTCCCTCTGATGTTGCAGATCCTGCCACTGTCGTTGTGTTGATACCAACAATTTTGTCAGTATGAACACCTACTGCATTAGATCCCCATGTTCCTCCAGCTCCTGAAGCACCACCTGCAATACTAATATCAACTCTATCGGAGGAAGCATCATATAAAAATGTATTACCAAGACCAATAAAGTTTAAAGTTTTGACTGGGCCACTTACAACGCTGTTACCACCTGAAGATATACCAAGATTAAAACCACCAGTTGCAGTAACAACACCAACAGCATTGATACCACCAGCAAGAACTTTGATACCTGTTCTTGCGGTTACAATACCAAGTGAGTCTACATTTGTTACATCTTCATATGTGACAACACCAGTAAATGTTGCACCAACAGCAGTAATATTTCTAACAGTGATATCATCAGAACTCGTTAAGTCAACATCACCTGTTCTTCCGAACACTGATGTAACAAAATTTGTACCACCACTTGCTGCACTACCAGAAAAACCAATATGTCTTACTTGAATTGCAATACCAGTTGCGGGAGCACTTGTGAATGATAGAGTATTTTCAGTTACGCTATATGATCTGGTTGTAGACGTATCTGATGGATACTGAACAACACCATCAAGAGTCACTAATATATTTCTTGCATCAGGTGGTGACTTCGACATTGTAAAGTTTGTCGTGCTGTTGTCACCTGTAAAATTATCAATTAAATTATCTGATATTTCAAATGATGATAAGTTAGTTGACATGATGCTGCCAAATACTTCATCAGTTGTTGCTGGTGCTGTTGAAAATACTAAAACAGAATCAGGAGCGATACCAATACCTGAAGATGGAGATGCAGAATCGTGTGGTTGTTGGAGGACACCGTTGATTGATATCATCAATTGTGATGCACGAGTTACCTTTGCATGTGTCCCACCATCATGTGTAATTTTAAACTTAGTATTCACACCATCAAACGCTACATTCAAAGTATGCGAAGATCCTGCACCA
>Ga0209433_10000440_pt1 | contig 12854 bp, 11 predicted proteins | sample METZYME_5_50m_FD_187552 | JGI IMG/M metagenome (GOLD analysis project Ga0209433, IMG submission 187552) | Marine microbial communities from oxygen minimum zone in mesopelagic equatorial Pacific - METZYME_5_50m (SPAdes) (version 2) | ecosystem: Environmental > Aquatic > Marine > Oceanic | place...
GATTTTGCTGATAGAAGCATGGAATTAATTAGTTATAACGCGATATATGCCTCAACAGAGTTAGCAAAAGAGAGAGGTGCATATGAAAGTTTTGATGGCTCCCTATGGAGTAAAGGAATACTGCCAAAAGATTCATTGAATATCCTCGAGGAAAACAGAGGTAGTGAATATTTAAATGTTGACAGATCAGAAACATTGGATTGGGAGACACTAAGAAAGAAAGTTAAAAAAGATGGAATGAGGAACTCCAATGTTATGGCGATTGCACCTACAGCAACTATCTCAAATATTACTGGTGTAACACAATCAATCGAGCCCACATATCAGAACTTATATGTTAAATCCAACCTTTCAGGAGAATTTACAATTGTTAATCCACATCTTGTAAGAAAATTAAAAGAACTAGACTTATGGGATGATGTAATGATTAATGATCTGAAATATTTTGAAGGAAGCTTATCAGAAATTTCAAGAATACCAGAAGACATAAAAAAACTTTTTTCTACAGCATTTGAAGTAGAGCCTAGATACATCGTTGAATCAGCAAGCCGAAGACAAAAATGGATAGATCAAGCTCAATCACTAAACTTATATATTGGAAATGCTGATGGTAAGAAATTAGATATCACATACAGAATGGCTTGGTACTCTGGACTGAAGACTACATATTATCTTAGGTCAATTGCAGCAACATCAACAGAAAAATCAACTGTTCAACAAGGAAAATTAAACGCAGTGAGCTCTGATGCAGGTCAGTCTTCTGCAAAAGAATTAGGAGCACCCGCTCCAGTTCCAACAGCCTGCTCTCTGGATGATCCAGATTGTGAGGCATGTCAATAAACTAAGGAGAAATATTATGTTAAATTGGGACGACTATGGAAAAGAGGAAAATTCAACTCCTCAGGCATCACCACAGGTAAACAATGAGGTGGTAAAACAAACAGCAGAAGCAGTAGCTGAAGAAAAACCAGCTGTTCAACAACCAGTTGAAACTGATGCTCCTCGAACTAATGAAAATATTGGTGAAGGATCAAGAGCAGAAGCTGCTAGAAAAGCTGTAAATGAAATTGATGAAGCAGCAGGTAACGAGGAACTTGATGAGATGATGGCAAATGCTGGTCGAGTTCAGGTTGATCAAAAAATGATGATTAATTGTAAAGCTGATCTAAATCAACTAGTGCCTTTCAAGTATGACTGGGCATGGCAAAAATATCTTGATGGAAGTGCTAATCACTGGATGCCTCAAGAAATTAATATGACAAACGACATTGTCTTATGGAAATCTGAGGATGGGCTAACAGAAGACGAAAGAGTTATAGTCAAAAGAAATTTAGGCTTCTTTTCAACCGCAGACTCACTTGTAGCAAATAATCTTGTTCTTGCACTATACAGACTAATTACGAACCCAGAATGCAGACAATATATACTTAGACAAAGTCTTGAAGAAGCAATTCACACACATGCGTATCAATATTGTATTGAGTCCTTGGGTATGGATGAGGGAGAAATCTTCAATATGTATAGAGAAGTTCCATGTGTTGCAAGAAAGGCATCATGGGGCTTAAAGTATACTCAAGAAATATCAGATCCTGATTTCAAAACAGGAACCGAAGAAACAGATAAGCAGCTATTAAGAAATCTAATTGCTTTTTACTGTGTATTAGAGGGTATCTTCTTCTATTGCGGATTTACACAAATACTCTCTATGGGAAGAAGAAATAAAATGACGGGAACTGCAGAACAGTTTCAGTACATACTTAGAGATGAATCTATGCATGTAAACTTTGGTATTGATGTGATAAATCAGATAAAAATAGAAAATCCTCACTTATGGGATGAACAAATGAAATCTGATGCGGCTCAGATGATATTAGAAGGTACCGAATTAGAGATACAGTATGCAAGAGATACAATGCCAAGAGGCGTGCTTGGTATGAATGCTTCTATGATGGAAGAGTATCTCAAGTTTATTGCTAACAGAAGACTAACACAACTTGGTCTAGAAGAAGAATTCACAGGAGTAACTAATCCGTTCCCTTGGATGTCTGAAATTATTGACCTAAGAAAAGAAAAGAATTTCTTTGAAACAAGGGTTACAGAATATCAAGTTGGTGGTGCATTAAACTGGGAATAAAGACTTGAAATTATATTCAAGTCCAGTAGCTCCAAGTCCTCGAAAGGTTCTTATCTTTATTGCCGAAAAAGGTATTGAAAACATTGAAGTTAAGAACCTTGATCTTGGTAAGTTGGAGCATAAAACTTCTGAATATAAAGAAATTGCCCCAAACTCTCGAATACCAGCATTGGTATTAGATAATGGAGAGGTAATACTTGAAACAACAGCCATATGTAGATACTTAGAGTGTTTATATCCTGATCCTAACTTGTTTGGAATTGATGAAAACGAAATAGCACAGATAGAAATGTGGTACTCAAGAATTTCATTTGAACTTATGATGCCTTTAATGTTTGGGTTTAGACATACTCATCCACATATGAGTGAACTTGAAAATCAAAATAACGAATTTGGATTAGCTCAAAGAGAATTGGCAATCAAATCACTAAAATATTACGATGAAATAATTGCAGATAAAGAATACATTGCCTGTGGTAAATTTTCATATGCCGACATTCAGGCAGTAACATCACTTCAGTTTCTTGTCAGGCTTAATAAAATAGATATAAACGATTATGAAAATTTATCTAATTACGTTGATAACATCGCATTAAGACCTAGTTTTGCAAAATAATTATTTATTTATTAATTCAAAAAATTTAAGAGTCTGCTCCCCTCCGTTTTGAAGAGCTCTTGCGTCACTCATATCAGAAATTTTATCCCAATTAGCTTCAATATTTTCAGGTGTCATATCTTCGGCCATTCCCAAAGATACCCCCATAGTTTCATGTATAAATATCCTAGAAAAAACTCCTGCGCCAGCAGCCATAATTGCGCCATTAGGAGCATTCTCACTTGATAGATAAATAACTGCAGGAGTAACAAATTCAGGTTGAAGATTTTTACCGAAGTCTTCAGGAATTAAACCCTCAGTCATTCTTGTGTAAGCAACAGGCGTAATTGAATTTGTGTAAACATTTTTGCCTTGGCCTTCTATTTTTAATGTATTCATAAGTCCGACCATAGCCATTTTTGCAGAGCCATAATTCGTTTGTCCAAAGTTTCCAAAAACACCACTAGAAGAGCTTGTAAAAACGATTCGTCCATATTCCTGTTCTCTCATTATTGGAAAAATTGTATGTGTACAATTTAAGCTGCCTTGAAAATGAACATCCATGACTAAATTAAAATCTTCCAAAGTTACTTTATGAAAGCTTTTATCTCTAAGAATGCCAGCATTATTCACCAAAATATCAATTCTTCCCCATTTCTCCATCGTTTGACTAACCATGTCTTTGACAGCCTCTAGATCAGTAACACTTGCTCCGTTAGCCATTGCATCACCGCCTTCAGATTTAATAATATCTACAACCTCATTTGCTGCATCGCTAGCTCCACTTCCATCAACTGTTCCACCGAGATCATTCACAACAACTTTTGCTCCTCGTCTTGCTAACTCAAGAGCATGTTCTTTCCCAATACCGCCACCGGCACCTGTAACTATCGCAACCCTATCATCAAATCTAATTGTCATGTCTTTTCTCCAATATAATTAAGAAACTTTGAATTGAATTGTTGATATTTTAATCAAAAAAAATATCATTTACTACGATACAAAACTAAGGATTACAAATTGATTTAAGAATATAATATATATTCAGTTTTTTTAAGGATTTTTAATGGACAAATCTATAAAAGTCGTTGTTACAGGTGCTGCAGGTCAGATTGCATATTCTTTGATACCAAGATTAATCGATGGGAATACATTTGGAGATAGGATTGTTGATTTAGCGTTAGTAGAGATTCCTCAAGTCGTTGATAAATTAAAGGGTTTGGTAATGGAATTAGAAGATTCATATTTCCCCCAAATGGGAAAAGTTACTTATACCGATAATTTTGAAGAAGCATCAAAAGATGCTGATTGGTTTTTGCTTGTTGGAAGTATACCAAGGGGGATCGTTTATAACGGTAAGAAAATTGAAGAAAGGTCAGATCTTTTAAGTATTAATGGTGGTATTTTTGTTGAACAAGGTAAAGCTATTGGAAGTTATGGAAAAGATAATGCCAAAATTTTAGTTGTTGGAAATCCTGCAAATACTAATGCATTTATTGGGAAACATGCAGCAAATAATGATAATCAACTTTGGATGGCAATGACGATGCTTGATTCTAACAGAGCAAAATCAATCCTCGCAAAAAAAACAAATAATAATGTATCCGATGTAAAAAATATGATTATCTGGGGAAATCACAGTCCAACTATGTATCCTGACTCAGAAAATGCTCTTATATCTGGAGATCTGGGCAGCTCAGTAATTAATGATATGAATTGGATTGAATCAGAATTCATTCCTACTGTCCAACAAAGAGGCAAAGCTGTAATAGACGCAAGGGGCGCTTCCTCTGCAACATCTGCTGCAAAAGCAGCAATTGATACTGTTATTGCATGCGAGAATCCTACAGAGCCTGGCAATTGCTTTAGCGCCGCCATTGCAAGTGACGGAGCATACGATGTACCTGAGGGAATTATTTGCGGTTATCCATTAATGACTCTTGATGATGGCACAATTGAAATAAAAAGAGATATTTCTTTATCTGATTTTGCAAAAACCAAATTTAAGGTATCCATAGATGAGCTTCTTTCAGAGAGAGACGCTGTTAAACATCTCATGAAATGACAAAGAAAGAAAAAATCCTTCATAGCTATATTACAAATATCATTGCGGATGAAAATCCAAAAAATATTTTTATTTTTACAGCGCAAGATATATCTAAACTAATAAAAAGAATAGAAAAGCTCAACATAGAATCTTTATCTATAGGAACTAGTATTGAAAAAGTATCAAATGAAAACTTTGATTTATTTTTAATTCTTGATGATATGCGAACATCTGAATCCAATATCGGAACAATTAAAAATCTTATAAGTCACAAAATTGCAATATTCACCGACTTTAGTAATGATGATGAGACTAATGAAACTATGCTAAGGCTCGGATTTCAAACAGAGCTGTTTGATAAAAATAATAAATTAAAGTGTTTTTCATATAACTTAAAAACTTACAACAATAAAAGAACTTGGAATAATCCTAAGGGTTGGGCAAACCCAGAAAATTTCGATAAGTTTAGATGGTAATAATTTTAAGTTAAGATTTTAATTGGGGAAACAATAATACATCTCTTATAGATGACTGATTAGTTAATAGCATAACTAACCTATCAACACCCATTCCGACACCTACTGCTGGTGGCATACCATGTTCAAGGGCAGTAATATAATCTTGATCATAGTCCATAGCCTCTTTATCACCAGAATCCTTTGCAGCTACTTGTTCTTCAAATCTAGAGGCTTGGTCATCAGGATCATTTAGCTCACAAAAACCATTAGCAAACTCTTTTCCACCGATAAATAATTCAAATCTATCAGCATAATCAGGATTTTCTTCGTTTCTTCTAGATAATGGTGAAACCTCAACAGGATATTCAGTAACAAATGTCGGATCAATGAGCTTGCTTTCTACAGTTGCTTCAAATACCTCTAAAAGAATTCTGCCAATACCCCAACTTTTTTCAACTTTTACTTTGTTATTGGTTAAAATATTTTGAAGTTTTTTCATATCACTTAAGTCATCCTTGTTTAATTCTTTATTAAATTCGATAACTAAATCTGTGAGAGTAGATTGTTTAAAATTATCAAGGTCAATTTTAATATCTCCCCACTCAATTTTTGATTTACATTCAGCTGCCTTAGCAGCATTCAAAATAATATCTTTTGTTAAATCCATCTGATCTTGCATACTGGCATAGGCTTGATACCACTCCATCATTGTAAATTCAGGGTTATGTTTTGTAGATAAGCCCTCATTCCTAAAACTTCTATTAATTTCAAACACGCGATCAAAACCACCTACTAATAGTCTTTTTAAATATAATTCAGGCGCGATTCTTAAATAAAGGTCTTGTCCAAGAGCATTATGTTGAGTTACAAATGGTCGTGCTACTGCTCCACCAGCTAAGGGATGCATCATTGGCGTCTCAACTTCCAAATAGCCACATTCATTCATTTTTTTTCTCAGAGAATCAATAATTTTTGTTCTTTTGATAAAGACTTCTTTTGTTTCATTATTTGTCATCAAATCTAGATATCTTTGTCTATATCTTGCTTCTATATCTGTTAGGCCTTTAAACTTTTCTGGCATTGGGCGTAATGACTTTGTTATCATTTCCAAATCCCATACATCAATAGTTAATTCATCAGTTTTGGTACGAAACAAAGAACCAGATACTCCAACAATATCTCCTAGATCCCATGTTTTAAAATCTTCATATACACTTTCATCAACATTATTTTTTGTTACGTATATTTGAATATCACCAGATGAATCCCTTAATGTGGCAAAGCTTGCATTGCCCATAACTCTTTTTAAAACAATTCGACCTGCTACAGAGATATCTTTTATATTCTTTTTCGCTAGATCTTCTTTTGAAATATCGCCATATTCTTCATGAAGATTCAATGCATTATTTTTTGGCTTAAAAGAATTGCCGTAAGCATCTCCTCTGTCTCTTAGTTGATCTAACTTTTTACGTCTCTCTTCAATGAGGGCTTTTTCGCCACTTATATTTTCTTTATCCATTTATACGCCTGCTTTTAAGGATGACTTCATGAAATCATCTAAATCACCATTTAAAACTGCTGTTGTGTTTCCTGTTTCATAATTTGTTCTCAAATCCTTGATTCTTGATTGGTCCAGAACATATGATCTTATTTGACTCCCCCAACCTATGTCTGACTTACTGTCTTCAAGAATTTGCTGTTCTTCATTTTGTTTTTGTAATTCTAACTCGTAAAGCTTAGATTTTAATTGTTTTAATGCATTTTCTTTATTTTTATGTTGAGACCTATCACTTTGCGATTGAGCAACTAGTCCAGTTGGTACATGAGTTAATCTTACAGCTGAGTCGGTTTTATTAACATGCTGTCCACCAGCTCCTGATGCTCTATAAGTATCTACTCTTAAATCTGCTTTATTTATGTTTATCTCAATGGAATCATCTATTTCTGGTGAAATAAATACTGAAGCAAAGGATGTATGTCTTCTATTTCCTGAGTCAAATGGAGATTTCCTAACCAGCCTATGTATTCCAGTTTCAGTTCTCAGCCATCCATATGCATGATCGCCGTCAACATACAGTGAGGCTGACTTTATGCCAGCAACATCACCATGAGATATTTCAACCAACTCAGTAGTAAAACCCCTACTTTCTGCCCACTTTGTATACATTCTTAGCAGCATTTCAGCCCAATCTTGTGCTTCAGTTCCGCCTGATCCTGATTGAATCTCCACAAATGCAGATGATGAATCCATTTTTTTGCTAAACATTTTGCTAAATTCAAGCTCTTCAAGTACAGCCATAATTTCATTTCTTTCACTTAAAATATCATTTATAGAGCTATCATCATTTTCTTCAATTGATACCTCTAACAAGACAACTGAATCAGAAAGTTTTCTTGATACGTCATCAAACATTTTTATGCTTTTTTCTAATGTTGTTTTTTCTTTACTAAGCTTCTGTGAGAGTGCTAAATCTGACCATACTTCTTCTTTTGACAAATTGTTATCTATTTCATTTAATCTGGTTTTTTTGTCATCGATAAAAAGAACATTATCTTTAATGTCTTTCAATCTTGCTTCCATATCAGATAATGAAAGTTTTAATTCTTGGAGATCCATAATTAACTGTTTTGTTGTATAAATTCAAAAATTGAATTATCAAATGGGCTTAATTTAAATGAAATTTCTTTTTTATCGAGAACCTTTTTTAAATTTTTGGGTATGGTTGTCAAATTAATGCCAGCTTTTTCTAGGGCATTTGGAAATTTTGCAGGATGAGCAGTTGAAAGAATAACTGTTTTATTTTCGAGTCTATCATTTAATTTAGATACAGCATCAGCACCTACAGCAGTATGAGGATCCATTATATAGCCTAAATTATCGAAGTAATTCTTCATGCATTTGAATGTAGAATTATCATCAACACTAAAGCTCATAAAAAGACTTGATGACTTTTTCCAGATGTCTTCATCTAAGCTGATGCTTTCAACGGGAAATTTGGAATATAAATTTGAACATAACTCTGAATCTCTGTTGAGGTAAAAATCATAGATTAATCTTTCAAAGTTACTCGCAACACTAATATCCATACTTGGTGATATTGTTTCACTTACTTTGTTTTTAGAATAATCATTGTGTTGAAAAAATCTATCTAAAATATCATTACTATTAACTGCAACGACTATTTTTGATAGAGGCATTCCCATTTTTGAAGCTGCGTAACATGAAAATACATTACCAAAATTACCTGTTGGAACTGAAAAGTTTAATGGTTCTGAAAATCTGTTTGTCTTCAATGCAGCATAAAAGTAATAGCATATTTGACCAATTATTCTCACCCAATTAATTGAGTTTATTGCCAATAAATATTGCCCATCTTTTAAGAAAGATCTATCCTTAAATCCTTTTTTTACTACATCCTGACAATCATCAAAAGACCCACTAGCAAGAATGGGAAAAACATTTGGTTTATTTACTGTTGTCATTTGTTTTCTTTGAATATCTGACATGTTGCCGTCTGGGATAAGAATAAAACTTTTAATTGCACTAAATTCCTTACAAGCATCAATCGCTGCTGATCCGGTATCACCGGAAGTAGCACCAAAAACTATAGCTGTCTTATTCTGATCTTGTAATGTCTTGTTAAAGAATGCAGCAGCGAGTTGTAATCCAAAATCTTTGAATGCAGCTGTTGGACCATGAAACAATTCCAGCACTGATAAAGATTCGTTTATATCGACAATATTTATGTAATCTTTTTCTTCAAAATCATGCCAAGTATTATCAAGGACCTCATGCACTTCATCGGTTGAAAACGACGAATTTGTATACATGGGCACTATATATTTAGCTACATCAATAAAATTATTGAGACCTTTCAAATGGTCTATGTCTACCTGCGGCCAAGAATCTGGCATAAAAAGACCGCCATCATCTGCAAGACCTTGCATTAAAATCTCTTCAAAAGTTTTGTTATTGTCATTACCTCTTGTGCTATGAAATAACATTTTATTGTGCTTCGATCCTTATAGATCTTACTGTATTAACTGAATCTAACTCTAATAAATTATTAACTAATTCATGATGATCTTTTTCTTTGAGAAGATCCGTAATAATAATAATTGGCACTAAGTCATTATTAAGATTTTCTTTTTGACTAATTGACTCAATACTGACACCTTTGTTTGTAAAAATAGATGAAATAGAAGGCATCGCATCGGATACATCACTAGCTTCAATGTAGAAGTAATATTGAAAATTTAAATCAATAAATTTAACGAGCTCAATGCTCTCATTAATATTATTAACATCTTTAATTTTTGAATCTGATAAATAAATTAAGTCGGAAATGACACCAGACGCAGTAGCCTCTTGTCCGGCTCCTGATCCTGCAATATGTAACGTGCCAAGCAAGTCAGTTTCCACTTCAATTCCGTTCCTAACTCCTTTTAAATTAGCAAGATATGAATCAAGCTTTACGAGAGCTGGATGAGCTCTTAAATCGATCGAATTATTTGTTAATTTCGCGACTGCAAGATGTTTAATTGTGAAACCCATTTCATGAGCATACTCAAAGTCACTTTTATGAATTCCATTAATGCCCTCAATATAAAAATCTTTTGGAGGCAAGGAACTTCCAAAGGCAAGTGACGACAATATTCCTATTTTATGAGCGGCATCAGTACCTTCAATATCAAATGACGGGTCTGGTTCTGCGTATCCCTTTTCTTGGGCAAGTTTTAAGGTTGGTTCAAACTCCATGCCTTCTTCCATATTAGATAAAATATAATTTGAGGTGCCATTAAGCATGCCTGAGATTTTAGAAATTTTACTTGCAGCTAACTCTTGATTAAGAAGTTTTATTATTGGTGTTCCTGCACAAACAGAAGATTCATAAAGTAACTTCACTCCATTTTTGTTTGCAACACTAAAAAGCTCGTCTCCATGATTAAATATAACTGCCTTATTAGCGGTAACTACATTTTTTTTATTATTAAGTGCTTTGAGAATTAAATCACGTGCAACATCAACACCCCCAATTAGCTCAACAAGAACATCGATATCATGATCCATAATTTTAAAAATATCTCTTTCAATAATTGCATTGCCTGGATCACATTTAGGATTGTCTCTCCTTGCCCCGATTGCAATAATTTCAATTTCTAGATTACATCTTTTTTTTATTTGATCTGCATTAGTTTGAAGAGTTTTAAAAAGACCCGTAGCAACATTTCCCCAACCGCATATTCCGATTCTTAATTTGTTCATTTTTAACTCTTAAGTTTTTTAAGCAAATCTTGTGGTGAATAGTATCCTGGCATAAGTTCACCTTCATTTGTGATAATTGCAGGAGTTCCTGTGATACCCAATTTTTTACCTATAGCATAATGTTTTGCTACTGGTTGAGAGTCGCAAAATTCAAGTCTTGGTTCTTTTCCATCTTTTAGGCTAGTGAGGACTTTTTTTGTATCCTCTGAACACCATGCACCTACCATTTTTGTAAATGTATCAGTACCCAAGCCTGATCTTGGAAATGCTGCATATCTAATGCTAATTCCTAAGTCATTATATTCTTTCATTTGTTTATGTAATTTTCGACAGTATCCACAATCTACATCAGTAAAAATAGTTAAACTATATTGTTCTTTTGCTGCTTTAAAACTAATTAATTCACTTTCCTGAATTTCCTCCATCAATGATCTTCTCTTTTCAAACACATCCATGTCAGTTAGATTTTTTATAGTGGGTTCAAGACTCTTATATGATCCATAAGAATCTGCGCCTACGTATGACGTCTGAAGATCTATCTTAAACATCTGACCATATAAAAAATATCTTCCATCTTCAGAAACATAAATAGGCTGTATGTCACCAAAGTAAACTTTATAGATACCAGGAAATTCTGACTTTTCGATTGACTCAATTTTTGAACCTTCTGGAAGTACTAAAGATATAATTTTTTCAATTTGTTCTTTGTAACAATTCTCATGTTTACATCTATCTAGATTATTTTCACTAAGGGTAACTTGCGACAAAATATTTATTGAAGTCAGTAATAAAAGTGAAAATGCGAAATTATTTTTAAGCATATTAACCTCTTGGATGGTGTTTTTTAAGAACATCACTTAACCTTTGTTTTGCTATATGAGTATATATTTGAGTAGTTGATAAGTCACTATGGCCTAAAAGGAGTTGAACAGATCTTAGATCGGCCCCCCTATTTAACAAGTGTGTTGCAAAAGCATGTCTTAAAGTATGAGGAGATATTGAATTTTTTAAATTCTCCCTGACAAGGTAAATCTTCACTCTTTGCCAAAATGCAACTCTAGTCATTTTTTTTCCTCTATTTGAAAGAAAAATTTCTTTTGAAGAGGATTGCACTCTTTCGCTTAAATATGCTTTCAATGAATCAAGGGCTGTTTCTCCAAAAGGAACTAATCTTTCCTTAGATCCTTTTCCAAAAACTTTTACTACACATCTTTTCATATCTACATCAGTCATTTTAAGATTTACTAACTCAGAAATTCTCATACCTGTAGCGTATAACATCTCAATCATTGCCTTATCTCTATTCTCAATTTTATTAGCAACATTAGGACTATTAAGTAATTTATCAACTTCATCCTCAGACATTGACTCTGGCAAATATTTTTCTTGCTTGGGTGTTACTACGTCATTAAGTGGAGAGTTTTTTATAAAATTTCTTTTAACTAAAAATATATAAAATGATTTTATTGATGATATTTTTCTATTGACTGAGGAGCTTTTCATTTTTTTTTGAAATAAGAATGAAATGTATTGATTAATATGCTCCTCCTGAAGATTTTTATATTCAAGATCTTTGTTAATTAACCAACGAAAAAAAGATGAGATGTCTGCTTCGTATGCTTTTACTGTGTTTTTTGAAAGTCCTTTATCTACTAAAAGATAATTCAAAAAAGATCTAAGGTTAGAATCTTCCTTGTTAGTTATTTGCATTTTGCTATTCTAAACGTTCTTTAATTCTTGCAGATTTACCGGATCTTTCTCTAAGATAGAATAACTTAGCCTGACGAACATCACCTTTTCTTTTTACTTTAATAGAATCAATCATTGGGCTATGAGTTTGAAAAGTTCTCTCAACACCAATTCCACTGGAAATTTTTCTCACTATAAAAGAAGAATTCAATCCAGCTTTTTTAACACCCATCACAACCCCTTCAAAAGCTTGTAATCTTGTTCTCTCACCTTCCCTAACTTTCACTGATACAACAACTGTATCTCCAGGCCTAAATTCAGGAAGATCAGATTTCATTTGTTTTGATTCAAATTCATTAATTATTTGTGAAGGAGTTTTCTCTTTAAGAGAAACTGTAAGCTTTTCTTCAGCAGATGCTTCTTCTTCAGCTGGTGTCTCTTCCTCTGCAGGTGCTTCCTCTGCAGGTGCCTCTTCCTCTGCAGGTGCTTCCTCTGCAGGTGCTTCTTCAGCTGATGTCTCTTCCTCTGCAGGTGCTTCTTCAGCAGGTGCCTCTTCCTCTGCAGGTGCTTCTTCTGCTGGGGCTTCTTCCTCTGCAGGAGCTTCTTCTTCAGCAGGTGCTTCTTCTTCAGCAGGAACTTCTTCCTCTACAGGAACTACTTCTTCA
>Ga0209433_10000441_pt1 | contig 12831 bp, 12 predicted proteins | sample METZYME_5_50m_FD_187552 | JGI IMG/M metagenome (GOLD analysis project Ga0209433, IMG submission 187552) | Marine microbial communities from oxygen minimum zone in mesopelagic equatorial Pacific - METZYME_5_50m (SPAdes) (version 2) | ecosystem: Environmental > Aquatic > Marine > Oceanic | place...
TAAAAATGTTTGAAGAACCTAAATCAGAACCAAAATCAGAACCTAAATCAGAACCAAAATCAGAACCAAAATCAAAACCTAAATCAGAACCAATTATAAATAAATGTAACAACAGAAATCCAGCACCACCATGTAAAGCAGGAAAATACGCGAAAACGCGTAAATTATCCAATGGTAAAACTGAAAAATGCTGCTATGTAATTAAGAAAAAGAAAACAAAAAAATGTACTAATAGAAATCCAGCGCCACCATGTAAAAATGGTAAAATAATAGGAAATAGAAAATTATCAAACGGCAAAACCGAAAAATGCTGTTATAATTCACATTATTTAAAATATATTAAGAAGAATAATTAATTATTTATTAATTGCTTATGAGTTGTGATTATGATATATTTGGTTTAGATAAAGAGTCATCTACACTAAATGATGCAAAAAAAGCTTATTATAATCTTGCTTTATTGGTTCATCCCGATAGAAATGCATGTATTAACAAAGACACTGCAAAATTAGAAATGAAAGTATTAACAAATATGTATAACAATATAAAAAAAGAATTAGAATCACGCGATTTGAATAATAAATATAAAGAATGTGATGATTTAGTAAATATTAGAGAAAAAGAAGTAGAAGAAATAGACAAATTCAACAATGATATGCCAAGTTTTATGGATATTTATTTAGAAACACATGAAGATATGAAAAAATTTCACAAATCTTTCGAAAACAATGTAAATAAAACTCAAGACGATTATTTGCTTAATTCTTGTGAAGGATATAAAACAATCAAATCAGAATATGAAGGAAAATCATTTGATAATTTATCATATAATCCTGAAATTGTTAACGATCCATCATTCGTTAATTTTAAAAAACCAAATTCAGAAATAATAAGTATTGATAAATTAGGAACAACAAATTATTCTAATGGTTTCGATTATATGGAAGCGCATGGGTGCCCAGATTTATTAGAAGATAGAATACCAAAAGAAAGTATAAAAAAATATAATGAATTAGAAGATTTGGAACATGCATTTGAGAAAAAACTCAAAGAATTGGAAATTATACCCTAATTCTTTGTGATAATATAAGGATATTATACAACTATTATGATAATAATGTCTATTATTATTTCTTTAAATAAAAAAGGACTAATGGGTATTAATAATGATTTGGCATTTACTAGCCAAACAGATTTGAAACGATTTAGTGAATTAACAAAAACAATAGGAAATGTTGTGATGGGTTCTAATACATGGAATAGTCTTCCAAAAAATAAGCGTCCTTTGCCAAATAGAATGAATATTATAGTTTCGAATAGTAATTATTTTAGAATCATGACAGCATCTTTTAATGATGTAAAAATATCAACTTTAGATAACGTTTTTAATATAGTTGATGAACCATGTTTTATTGGTGGTGCCAGTTTATTAAAATCACTAATTTCAAGCAAATATATGGAAAGAATAAAAAAAATTTATTTAACCGAATATGATGATGATAGTGAACCAAAAGATGGTGTTTATATCAAATTACCATATAATGATTATAGTATAACATCACAATATAAATCAGGAAACACGTTTGTATCTTCTTATAATAAAAATTGTGATGAATTTCAAAAATTAAATTATATTACTTTAACTAGAAATTCATCTTATGAAATTGTAGATATACCACCATCTAATGAAAGTTCTTTTTTTTCTTGCATAGACACAAGTTTTGAATCATTTTATAAATATAAAACTATTAACAATTATGAAAAGATTTATTTAGATTATTTAAAAAAAATAATAGATTTGCCATTGAGACGCACAAGGAATGGTAATACGCATTCAATGTTTGGTGTTCAACTTAAATATGATTGTTCGAATGGAATGGTTCCACTATTAACGACAAAAAAAATGGCTTGGAAAACTGTTATAAAAGAATTATTATGGTTTATTTCAGGAGATACAGATAATAAAACATTAGTTGAACAAAATGTCCATATCTGGGACGGGAACGCGTCACGCGAATTTTTAGATTCACGAGGATTGACAAATCGTGAAGAAGGTGATTTAGGACCAGTATATGGTTTTCAATGGAGACATTGGGGTGAATATTATATTGATAGCAAAAGCAAATATAGAGGTATTGATCAACTTAAATTATGTGAAGAAATGCTAATAAAAGATCCATATTCGAGAAGAATAATTATGTCTGCGTGGAATCCATCGCAAATAAATGAAATGGCATTACCGCCTTGTCATATTTTGATACAATGGTATGTTGATCATTCTAAAAAACTATGGCTTCAATTTTATCAACGTTCAGGAGATATGTTTCTAGGAATACCTTTTAATATGTTTAGTTATTCAATATTACTTCATTTAATGGCAAAAAAAACTAATTTGTTGCCAGGTGGAGTTGTTCATTGTATTGGTGATGCACATGTATATGAGGATCATGTGAATGCAGTAAAAAGTCAATTGAAAAATAAAATTAATAATTGTCCTAAAATTAATATAAATCATTTAAAAGAATTTAATGAATCAAATTTGAATGGTTTTTCTATTGAACAATCACCAAAAGACTGGGAAGATTATACAATTAACGATTTTAGTTTGGAAAATTATGTTTGTGCAAATAAAATTTCTGCAAAAATGAGTGCTTAATAATAAAAAAAATTTTTATTTTGTTTTATGTAAAACTTCAATAAAATTAGAGTGATTTGGTATAATTTTTCTATTTAATAGAACTAATAAAATTGATAATTCACATGGGAATTTATTTTTTTCATCGTACTCGTTCCCAAAAGATAAAGAATAATTACTATTTGTCAATATTTCGGATATTTTTTTATTTTTGTATTTTTTGCAAAAATGTAAAAAGGGATCTTTATTACAAAGGATTTTATTGTTATCACTTGCAATTGGAATAGCAAGTAATTTGTTTACAAATCTCCATTTACCTCGTTTAAAACACTTGTCTGGATTTACTAATATTGTTTCAAATAGATCATTCACATCATAATTAAATTGCTGGTTATCTTTAACTAAATTGTTCCAAATTTCCAGTAAATTGAAGCAATTATAAATTTCGTTTCGCAAACCATAAAATAAGAAATCGCTATTCAAATATACATTATTAATTCGAAATTCAAAATATTTATTTTCATGAAATTTATAGACTATATCAGGCCTTAGTCGATATACGGCAAAATATTCAAAATTATGTTTCTTTTCATATTTTTCCATCAAATCCCAACCTTTTTTGATTTTTGTGAATTGATTTTCTGTTGGTAATAATTTTTCATCATTTTCCACTTTAAGACTATCTATTGCTAATTTCGAATAATTGCAAGAATCATTATCATAAACAAGAAAAATGTCCGCTTCCAAAAAATTTATTATATTTAATATATTTTCATATGCTTTTTTGCATTGTCTGCCACTAATAATAACACAATTTCGATTTTTAATCATTATTGTCTGCATCGGATAATAACTGAATTTCGCTTTTAAATTATTGATATAATAAAAAAATTTTTATTTTGTTTTTGTTTTTTTAATTTTTTATTTTGTTTTTAAATTTTTTTGTTTTTTTTTGTTTTTGACTCTAGTTTTGGGTTTTCAGGCACTTTTTGTTTTGTTTTTTTTCTTGTTGTTCTTTTTCTTTACCTGTTTTACCTTTTTAGAATCTTTTACCTTGCTATTGTGAATTTTTACAATAGTCTTAAGGATTTTTTTCATCGTCTTCTTATGCTTTGCATAAGCCAAGCGATTCTCCTTTTCAATATTTACTGCAAGTTTCCTTGCAGAACGAATCGCATCCTTAGCTATTTGTTCGTCCAAATAGATATTCACTTTGCGAATCGCCTTTTCAGCATTAGCCTTATCTTTTGAAAGAGCAATTGTCCTTAGTTTTTGAATGTGCCTAGCCTTTGCATTACAAAGAATGTTGTCCAAACTTACATTCTCACTTCTAATTTCCAATAATCCGTGTTGCAAATGATGCCAAATGTTGGAGACAGCTCCGCCATTTTCAATGAAGTTTTCATAGTTTTTTGAATATTGGTATCCAAAATACTGTTCCTTCTTACTAGCACTCAAATTTTCCGGGTTAATTACAAACTTTAATGCATTAACATCCTCGTTTTCCTCTAACCATTGCTTAATAGTTGCTTTTTCATCTTTACTAAAGTAAGACTTTAAATACTTAATTGGCTCTTCTTCATTTTTTTTTCCTTTTTTCAAAGTGAACGTGTCAATCACAGTAGTGATTAAATTCGCCATCTTATGTGTATCTTTAGTAGTTCTTGCTAATATAAAAAGAATATGATTTTAGAACAAAAAAACTGTCATTTTTTTGACTTTTGTTTGGAATATTCCAATCAAATTTGAATAGTTGAAACAATTACGAAATTTAGTATAGCTAATCCATAAGTAGAATATTTCCACCAATTAATATCTTTTCGAATATTTGTATAATATTCTTCCCAATACGAATCCATTTGTTGATCTAGAATTTCTAATTTTTCTTCTTTGGTTAATTCTTTCCAATATGGTGGCGGTTCACATTCATCCATATCATCACCAATAGGATCTTCATATCTAGGAGTTAATGCAGGTGCATCTCTAAAACTTTTTGTTTTTTGTAGCAAACCATAATTCTTAGATTTCCCAATAATCTTATATGATACCATATTAATTAATTATAGAGACAATGTCTTATATAATTATACTATCACCATTATTGATAGTTGGATATGTTGATAAAGAATTTAATAATTTATCTCCTAATGTCATTCCAGGTACTTTTTGTGTAATTAGAGGCGTAGATTCATTATTTTCGAATATTTCATTTTCTTCATTTGTTTCATTTGTTTCATTTGTTTCATTGTTATTAGAAAATGCAAACGTGTCTTCTAAACTTTGATAATTACTATTATTTGTTGAATTATTGTTATTTTTTTGGTAATTCAATTCATTTATTATTTGAGATGATAAGCATCCGGTGCAGCATGTAGAAATAACACAAGATATATTTTCATGTAATATAGGATAATAATTATTAGCAAAAATATTATTTATTTTGATTAATCTAATGTCAAATAGTTGTGGTTTGAATCTATATTTTTCCATTAATAACATTCTTGAAGAAAATGCTGACATTCCAGGGCAAAAAAAAGATTCCATAAACATACTTATTTTTGGATAATTAGTGAAATTTTTTAAAAAATCAAATTGTACAGATGAATAATCTTGAAATAATGAATATTTATCCCAATTAGAATTTGGATAAATATGATTTAATACTTTATATCTAATATACGTTTGTGTACATGGACTTAATAATGGTATTGATGAAATTATACAAAATGGATGTAATAGCGATTCTTCAATATTAACATTAAAATTATTAACATTATTTGAAACCAATAACATATTTTTTCCAAAAATACCTTTATATTCATCATGTTGAAGTGTATCTGAAAAACATAATACCATAATAATTAGATAACAATAATAATTATATATTTATATCGCGTATAGTGAAAACAATAAAGAAAAAAACAAATAATATGTTATTTTTAAAATATTTAAAACAATACATATTTTTCATAAGTTTAACAAATGCTTCTAATGTACATAATATATGGAATATTTTGAAACATTCTAATAAAAATTCTTCATATTATGCAGAAACTAATGCTACAACAAATAGTTCAATTAATAGAAATATAAGTTCAAATATTGTTGAATCAGGATTAAAATCATTAAAACATACTATAACTTTATCATTGTTAACATTTATTCAATTATGTGCAGTGAATCCAGATAAATGTAAAAATATAATAAATAATTTATTATACGAATTTTCATTTAATTCTACATCAATACACATTGACCAATCTGTATTGAATTTTGCAGAATTTTATAAAGATAGTAGCAAAATAGGAATTGATTGGAATAATGTTATTGGAATGAATTCAACAATATTTGAAATAAAACAAATGTTGAATATTATTAGTTCAGAAGAATCTTCCGTCGCAGCTAGAAGAATTGGAGTTACAAGTCCAAAAAATATGTTATTGGTCGGTTCACCTGGAACCGGTAAAACTTTATTGGCAAAAGCAACAGCAAATGCAATCAATGCACCACTATTCGTAGTGTCTGGTTCAGAAATAGTAAAAGGTAAATATGCTGGAATAGGAATTGAAAGAGTAAAATCATTATTCAAATCGGCTAGAAAAGTAGCAAAAAAAACTAATAAAGTTATGATATTTATAGATGAAATAGATTCTTGCGGAAGGAGTCGATCAACAGACAGTTCTGCTGTGACGCGAGATGGTGACAATACTTTGAATCAATTACTAGTTGAATTAGACGGTTTTAATAATAAAGATGAAAATAAACCAAATATCATAATTTTTGCTGCTACCAATAGATATGACATATTAGATAAAGCTCTTGTTAGAAAGGGACGATTTGATAATATTGTATTTATAAAATCTCCAAATTTCGAGAACAGAAAAAGTCTTTTTGAACATTTTATAAATAAACATGTAAATCGTGTATCTTCAAAAGAAATATTGATAAAAAATAAAAATGGAAAAAAATATATTTTTCAATCATTTCCGAAGAATAAATTGAATATAACAAAATTAAAAGTCTTGGAACCAAGAAATTTTTATGGAAATCAATTTGAAGCAAAGATAAATGAAACAAATATTATTTTGTATGAAAATGATTTGTACAAACTTAAATTACAAAAAAATTCAAATATATTTGAATACGAAACAATTTATAACGGTTCGTATATAAATAATCAAGTTAATACAAATAACCTCGCAACAATGTCACATGGATTAAATGGTGCAAATATAGAATCTATTGTAAATGACGCAATACTTTTTGCATTATCTGAAAAACGTAAATATGCAACAAATTCAGATTTTGAAAATAGTCTTGAAAATCATATATTGGGAAAGCCTATTGATTCAGAAAATAAAATAGAACCAGATTGGAGAATTGCAGTTCATGAAGCAGGACACATTCTGGCATCCTTTTTATTAGATAATGTTAATAATTGCTTAAAAGCCAGTATTTTACCTCGATCAAAGGGAAGTTTAGGAATTACAATTTTGGAATCCAAAAATATCAATAATTTTAGATATTTAGAATTAAAAGATCAATTAATTATGATTCTTTCTGGAAAAGCTGCTGAGCATATATTTTTTGATGGTGATGTGTCTACTGGATCATATGATGATATTGACAAAGCGAAAAATTTAGCAAATCATATTGTAACAAAATACGGAATGCATGGAATAAAAAATGTAGTTAATGGAAAAAACAATAAAATAATTGCAAAAATAATATATGAAGCTGAACAAGATGCTTTAAATCTTATTAATGAAAATAAAATTATTTTGCAATGTATAGCAAACGAATTATTTGATAAAATAACTCTAAATGGTGATTATTTGTATAATACTTGTGTAAATAAAGTTAAAAAAAATAAAAATTTTTTAGAAATATTGAAAAAAACATTCTTGATTGAACAAAATAAGCAAACAAAACATATTACTACTAAACAAAGAAGAATAAACGCAATATTTTTCATATTTATTATAGTATTTGCAGCAAATACACAATAATATAATCTAAAAATTAAATATTAAGTATTTAATAATGGCAAATGTGATTCAATTTTCGATTTTATCTTTTGTAGTAATCGCATTAATAATATCAGTTGTTTATGGTGACAAAATTCAAAAAAGCAAAAGGAAGCATATTATAGGTGCCGGATTTCTATTGTTGGCATCTTTTATACATGCTTCTGCTATTACAATAGAATGCATGTACAATTTGAACTAAATAATTTATTTCTAGTAAATTTTTTCCTACTAGGCATTGTTTGTTATGGGCTAGTAAGAAAAATCCTACTAGTTTAATCGAATATCATATTGAAAATGATATTTTTTTACAAAAGTCAAAAAAATGACAGTTTTTTTTCTCTAAGATTAAGAAAACAATTAAATAAATACAACAAACAAAGCAAAGAGAAAAAGAAACACTATCCTTACAAAATGTCTTACTTCACGAAAGACGAAACTACGATGCTCAAGATGATCTTGACTGAAGAAGAGATTCCTCTAAAATTCAATCAGGATGCTGAAATTACTGGAAAGTTTGCCGAGAAGTACGAATCCTTCAAGGATTGTAGGACGTGGGCTGGATTTCTAGAGGCTGGTGGAGTATTTGCCGATCTAGCAAGATGCCTGAAGTCTGGTGATTTGGAAATCGATTTCGAAAACTGGGAAGATTGTCAAAATGCCATTGAGAATGCTAATGAACGTCATATTGAAAAGATGAAGATGAAGGAAGAAGAGAAGAAGCAAAAGGCAATTCAGAAGGCGGAAGAGAAGGAAGCCGCGAAGAATCTCAAGGAAAAGAACAAGCTGGACCGAGCTGAGGCTAAGAAGGTTGTAAAAATTGCTAAAGATGCTCTAAAGGTTTACAATTCTGAGATGAAGAAGTCCAAGAGTTCGCATAAGAGACAGCTCAAGCAGGTGTTAAAGCCAATGAAGAAGTTGGCGAAGGAGTGGAGAAAGAATGTTGATTTGCAAGTAAAGATGGATGCAAAGGCATTAAAGGCTGATTTGAGGGCTACAAAGGAAGCTATTCGAGAAGCTAAGAAGCTGTTGCGTGAACTTAAGAAACAAGAAAAGAAGAATCAAGAGGAACAAAAGCAGAATATTGTGATTGAAGATTCAGAAGATGAAGTTCAAAATCTAAGCCCTGATGTTATCAATAACATGAAAGTTGCAGATTTGAAGAATGAATTGAAGAAGCTAGGATGTGATGATGTAACTGGAAAGAAAGCTGATCTTCGTGAAAGATTGCTTGAAATGATTGAGTAAATTGAAAAACAAAACAAAAACTAAAAAAAACTTAAAAAACAAAACAAAAACTAAAAAAAACAAAAAAAAAATAAAAATTTTTTTTAATTTTTATTTAATTCTCTTCTTTTATTATATTTGTCAAATATTCATAAATCTGATAAGTGACATAAACATCATATGCAGCATAATAGAAATGCTCAGGATCGATCGGAGCCGACCATTTAACATCCGGATAATAAAATTTTTGATTTGGTTTTAATAAAACTGGACTTATGTTATTAATGTGTGACGCCATGGCTTTAAGATTGGTTAAATTTGGTAAATTACCATTCAAATGACAATGCATCCACATTTGTTGGATATCAAAATAATTAGGATTAGTAATTTTTAAGTGTTTTATGTCAGATTTTGCATCACAAAATATTAATGTTTTATCAGGATTATTAAGATATTTAACAATTTCATTTTTATAAAATTTGTAATTAAATAATAAGATTCTTTGTCCATCACTTATTTGGAGCAAGGCCGGCCCTTCTCCTTCGGCGTCTATTGCTAAAATATTTCCTAAATACTTTAGTTGATCAAATGCATTAGTAAATATAAGTGTGTTTTTTAGAGTTTCTTTTGCATGAATTATATATCTATTTTTGTGTGGTGGTAGTAATTTGTTTTCTTTTTGTTGTTTTCTATATTCTTTATAATTATCAATATTCAAAAATGATTTGTATTTTTCCAGAAAATTGTCAATTGCATTTTGTTTTTTCTCAACTTTTGTGTTACCACTGCCAATTGTAACTAGCAATTCTTGTGTTTTTGGAATTTTTACAGTTATCTTCATAGAATTTACTGAATTTTCCCATTTGAAATCATATTTATTATAATCGCAAATTTTTTTTAATTCGCCTAGATTATTAATATTCTCAAAAGTTGCCATTATTTTAAATAAATTGTACTTTTCTTTATGTTTATTTCATAATTAAACAAATACAAGTTCATTTTTTTTATAAATATTAAAAAAAAATGAATGCTAAATAATTATAAAAAATTAAAATGGTTAGTTTAGATGGAAGAAGCTGGAGAGCTAGTTGGCAAGAAAACGGAGACCTTAAACGAAAATCCTTTATTAATAAACAAGACGCAATAAATTGTGAAAATGAAAATAGAGCAAAAAACAAAGAAAGGAAACAAAAGAAAAAAGAAAGCAAAACAATACAACAAAGAAGAGAAGAAGGTTTATTAAGAAGCGGTCATAATAATGAATGTGAAAGCAAGGCGATTCGCAAATTAAAAGAATTATTAGAAAATAATTGGAATATTAAACTTATACGCGACGGAGCTCATAATGACATTGGCATTCAAAGGAAAAATAGTTGTACAAATAATTTATATTATGGAATCCAAATTAAATCATGTTCTAAGCAAGTAGCTTATGATACTCATAAAACACCTATAGCACAATTTAGTCAAATTAACCATTATCCAAATTCTCTTTTGATTTGTATTTGTTTACAACCATTAAAGATTTGGTTCTTTCATGGAAAAGATTTGTTAAAAAATTCACCTAAATTAGCTGAATCTCAAAAACCTTATTTCAAAACTGCGCTATGTTATGATGAAAATGAAAACATTAACAATTTAGAAACATTTTTAACAAGTTATTTGGAAAAATATGAAACACATAATCTTGATTATTATAATTTGCAATTAGACACTCATACGTTTCTAGAAGATTATGCAAATCGGTTATATAAAGCTCATAAAAATCTACCTATTGAATCTGTAACAAGAGGATTTAATGAAATTGAAAATTCTTGTGTAGATTATATTGATTTAAATAATTCAAGAATTCAAGAAAAAATTTGTTTTGTTAAAAAGAATATGACTGGATTTTGTGTAGGCTTACAAAAAACTAATGGTATGAATCTACAAAGCAAGTGCACTCATGGACCATATAATGAAAATGATTTTGATATATTAAGAGTGCATTTGTTATGTAAAGTTGATGATTTGGGTAAAGTTAGTTTCAAAAGAGAGACTTATCACATAAAATATAATGGAAAAGATTATGATAAAGCCATAAATCATATTAAGTCTTGTAAGCTATTTGGGTATTGGGATATTCCAATGCATAAACTAATAAGTGAAAATTATGTTTCAACAGAGAATCAAAAAGGAAAAAAAACTTTAATTGTATTCTTACCTGAAGAAGTTGCAAAAAAATATCATGAATTACCAAAATATATTGAGAAAAGAACTCCAATTTGGACTAGAGAATATTTTCATAAAGTTTATCCTAATACATGAAACAGTTCGAAGGTGGAGTTAGTAAATTTAATAGGTTGTCCAGGCCCTCTAGTAAGTCCAACGGATATATCCTACCATCTTTATCATGATCATAATCATTGAAAAATGTATTAACATAATAATCTACATCTTCATTGTTCAAACATCCATCATTGTTTGAAGAAAGTTCTTTTTCTGTTAATTCAGAATTGTCAATAGAGAATATGTAAGAATTATTTTCTTGAATCATTTTCTTATATTCCTCGCGAGTTAAATATCCATTTTCATCATTATCGTATTTTTGCATGGCATCTAACAAAGCTCTATATTTGACATTGGCAACATCAAGACCGGATAATGCGATTGTTGACATAATTTCTTGTCTTTTTGTTAGTTTCTCAGAATTACCTCCAAAAAGTGTATTATCTAAATCATTTAATAGTAAGTTAATGCAAGCCAAAGCCAATTCAACTTTCTTTGGGTATTGAACATTTTTTGAGAATAAGAAAAATTCAATTGCCCTTTCTGCCGAGTCAATTGCAATTTGCCTTGCTTCTAGATAATTAGCTGATGGCGTTGACACGGGCTCCGTCTCATAACAGTATTTTACATTATCAGTATTTAATATCATTTGGGATTTCACGTTCAATGCCGATACTTTTGATTTTAATAATAATGTTATATTTGCGACATCTTTGAAGAAATTTTTGTTTTTTGGCAAATTAGATAAATCAGTAACCGCCCAAGAATCCTTTGGTCTAAAGACATACCCAATCGAATCGGCACCAGTTGACTCTATCGCATTTGGTGAATAAACATCAAATTTGCTACATTGATTAATTCCAGCATTGTCTCCATGTGAATAAGCATTACAATCTTCATCGTTTTCGCAAGCTAATTTACACGCTTCGGGATCTTCCGAATCAAAAACTCCAATTTCATGAGCACCGGCCTGGGTATTGATGGATCCTTGAGGCGAATTAATTGGATTATTAACGCCATAAGGTCTTTTATTTAGAAAGAAAAATTCCGAAAATCTCAAAAAATCAAATCTCATTTCTTCGAATCTAGCTAATCCAGAAGATGGTGGTGGAATTTCGCCATTTTCATTTGATTTTTCTACATGTTTTCTATTTGAAGCCCCAGGTCCCGAAATTTTGACACTTACAAAAAAACTTGCTAAAAACAATAATAATATTACTGAAATAATTGTAATAAACATTTACTTTAACTTAGAAATAAATTTCTGAATTCATCAACCGAATATACAGGAATACCTAGAGCTTCAGCTTTCTTTGATTTTGTTGATTCAGTTTCGATATCTTTAGTTATTACTGCAAATGTCTTTGATGTTACAGAGTTAGAAATTTCTCCACCATTTTTAATAATATATTCTTCTAAATCGGTTACTTTACCTCCAGTAAATACAAACTTTTTTTCGAATAGTGGATTTGTTTTGTCAATTTTTGTGTTAATTGTGTTATTATTTGTTCTTTTAATATCTATTTTTGATTCTTTTGCAAATTCTTTGAATTTATTCATATTTTTTGAATATTGTTTTGCTGTTTTAGTTGAAAATCCAGGAACTTTTAAGATTTTTTCGTACAATTCTTCTTCAGTTAATTCGTCTTTCAATAAATTTGGATACATTTTTAG
>Ga0209433_10000442_pt1 | contig 12809 bp, 6 predicted proteins | sample METZYME_5_50m_FD_187552 | JGI IMG/M metagenome (GOLD analysis project Ga0209433, IMG submission 187552) | Marine microbial communities from oxygen minimum zone in mesopelagic equatorial Pacific - METZYME_5_50m (SPAdes) (version 2) | ecosystem: Environmental > Aquatic > Marine > Oceanic | place...
ACCGATTACACTTTAGCTAATGGAACACTCACCATAAATGCGGGTGCAACATCCGGAACTATCACAATAGCAGGAATTGTCGATGATGGTTTAGATGAGCCTAACGAGACAGTTATAGTTACCCTATCGAGTCCAAGTAATGCAACATTGGGAAGTGACGATGCTCACACCTATACCATCACTGATAATGACGCTGCCCCGGTGGTTGACTTTAATACCACCAGCTCAAGCGGTGCAGAATCAACTTCTTCTAAAGCCATCACGGTAGATTTATCAGCAACGTCCAGTCAAAACGTAACAGTCGATTACGCAGTTACAGGAACTGCAACTGGATCAGGCACTGATTACACTCTTGCAAATGGAACCCTCACAATAATTGCTGGGTCTACATCTGGGACGATTACCATTGCAAGCATTGTTAATGATTCTCTTGATGAGCCAGATGAGACAGTCATCATTACTTTATCGAATCCAAATAATGCCTCTTTGGGAAGCGATGATGTCCATACTTACACTATTAATGACAACGACAATGCACCGGTGGTTGATTTTAATGACACTAGTTCGAATGGCGCTGAATCTGTATCCGCTAAAGCTATCACAGTAGATTTATCAGCGGCATCTGGTCAAGATGTGACAGTTAATTATGCGGTTACTGGAACCGCAACAGGTTCAGGTACCGATTACACTCTAGCCAATGGAACCTTGACCATCAATGCAGGATCAACAACAGGGGCTATTACCATTGCAAGCATTGTCAATGACACTCTAGATGAAGCCAATGAGACAGTCATTGTTACTTTATCAAGTCCAAGTAACGCAACACTGGGAAGTGATGATGTCCATACTTACACTATTAATGATAATGATAATGCGCCGGTGGTTGATTTTAATACCACAAGCTCAAGTGCTGCAGAATCAACTTCTTCCAAAGCCCTTACTGTGGATTTATCTGCAGCTTCTAGTCAAAACGTAACAGTTGACTACGCAGTTACAGGAACTGCAACTGGATCAGGAACTGATTACACATTAGCCAATGGCACCCTAACTATAAATGCTGGTGCAACTTCTGGAGTCATTACTATTGGAAGCATTGTTGATGATTCGTTGGATGAAGCAAACGAGACAGTCATTGTTACTTTATCGAACCCAAGCAACGCAACTTTAGGAAGTGACGATGCTCATACTTTTACAATTACCGATAACGACAGCGCTCCAGTAGTTGATTTTGAATTAACTAGTTCTAGCGGGCTAGAATCTGTATCTACCAAAGCGGTCACAGTCGATTTATCAGCAGTCTCAGGACAAAACGCAACAGTCGACTATGCGGTTACAGGGACTGCAACTGGATCAGGCACTGACTATACCTTATCTAACGGTACTTTAACTATAAATGCAGGATCAACAACAGGAACTATCACAATAGCTGGGATTGTTAACGATGGAGTTACTGATCCAAATGAGACCATCATACTTACTCTATCAAGTCCAAGTAATGCAACTTTAGGCAGTGATGATGTTCATACATTCACAATTCTGGAGCCAGAAGGAGACAGAGATATATCTTTTGCTGAAGCCACTTCAAGCGGAGCTGAATCTTCATCTTCTAAACCGATCACGGTCAATATAACCTCAACCTCAGGAGAAAACGTAACAGTTAATTATGCAGTCACTGGAACCGCATCTGGATCAGGCACTGATTACACTCTGGCTAATGGCACAGCAACTATTGCTGCAGGCTCAACATCAACGACAATTACCATTGCTGGAATTGTTGATGACTCATTGGATGAGGTGAATGAAACCGTCATTATTACTTTATCTAATCCATCAAATGCAGATCCGGGCACCATTCTTGTCCATACTTATACCATCACTGATAATGATACTGCTCCAGTGGTTGATTTTAATACCACTAGCTCAAGTGGCTCTGAATCCGAATCTTCTAAAGCTCTCACCGTCGATTTATCAGCCGCATCTGGTCAAGATGTAACCGTTGATTATGCAGTGACTGGAACCGCAACAGGCTCCGGTACTGACTATACCTTAGCCAACGGAACCTTAACCATCAATGCAGGCACAACGTCTGGAACTATTAATATAGCAAGCATCATCGATGACTCAATTAACGAGGCAAATGAGACAGTAATCGTTACTTTATCGAACCCAAGCAACGCAACACTAGGGAGTGACGACGCTCACACTTACACCATCACCGATAATGACTCTGTACCAGTGGTTGATTTTAATGCCACTAACTCAAGTGGAGCAGAATCTGTTTCCTCAGCAGGTTTGACTGTAGATTTGTCAGCAGCCTCAGGACAAAACGTAACAGTCGATTACGCAGTTACAGGAACTGCAACTGGATCAGGAACTGATTACACATTGGCCAATGGTACTCTAACAATCAATGCTGGAGAAACAAGCGGGACTATTACGATAGGCAGTATTGCTGATGACTCACTAGATGAAGCCAATGAGACAGTAATCGTTACTTTATCAAATCCCAATAATGCAACACTAGGGAGTGACGATGCTCATACGTACACAATTACAGATAATGACTCTGCACCTGTTGTTGATTTTGAAGCCACCAGCTCAAGTGGTGTAGAATCAACTTCTTCTAAAGCCATTACTGTGGATTTATCTACAGTTTCAGCGCAGGACGTAACAGTAAATTATGCGGTCACAGGAACTGCTTCAGGCTCAGGTACAGATTACACCTTAGCTAATGGAACGCTCACCATAAATGCAGGATCAACATCTGGAATTATAACCATAGCAGGAATTGTCGATGACGCGGCTGACGAAGCTAACGAGACCGTTATTTTGACTCTATCGAACCCCAACAATGCAACTCTCGGCAGTGACAGTGTTCATACTTATACAATCACTGATAATGACGCTGCCCCAGTGGTTGATTTTAATATCACCAGTTCGAGTGGAGCAGAATCTGTTTCCTCAGCAGGTTTGACTGTAGATTTGTCAGCTGCGTCGAGTCAAAACATTACAGTCGATTACGCAGTTACGGGCACTGCAACTGGATCAGGCACAGATTATACTCTTGCAAATGGAACTCTCACGATAAGCGCTGGTGCAACATCAGGAACAATCACAATAGCTGGGATTATTGATGATTCTTTGGATGAAGCAAATGAGACAGTAATTGTTACCTTATCAAATCCAGGCAATGCGACTCTTGGAAGTGACGATGCTCACACGTATACAATTACCGATAATGATGCTGCTCCAGTGGTGGATTTTAATACCACCAGCTCGAGCGGAGCTGAATCGGTATCTTCTAAAGTCCTCACCGTCGATTTATCGGCGGCCTCAGCCCAAAACGTTACAGTTGACTATGCAGTTACAGGAACTGCAACAGGTTCGGGTACCGATTACACTCTAGCCAATGGAACCTTGACTATCAGCGCGGGCGCAACTTCAGGGACTATCTCAATAGCAGGCATTGTTAATGATTCTTTAGACGAAGAAAATGAGACCGTCGTTTTGACTCTTGCAAGCCCAAGCAATGCAACCTTGGGTAGTGACAGTGTTCATACTTATACCATCGCCGATAACGATGATTCACCAGTTGTCGATTTTAATACCACCAGCTCAAGTGGTGCAGAATCAACTTCTTCCAAGGCCATCACGGTAGATTTATCAGCAGTTTCAGCAAAAACTGCTACGGTTAATTATGCTGTCACTGGAACTGCGACTGGTTCAGGAACTGATTATACTCTTGGAAGTGGGACCCTCACCATCAATGCAGGGTCTTCAACTGGCACTATAACTATTGCTAGTATTGTTGATGATCTTATAGATGAAGCAAATGAAACTGTCGTATTAACGTTATCTAATCCTAGCAACGCAATATTGGGGAGTGACAGCATTCATACATACACCATCACTGATAATGAAAATACCCCAACCATCGACTTCAATACAAACAGTTCGAATGGTGCTGAATCTGTTTCATCCAAATCCATCACGGTTGATTTATCTGGGCCCTCTAGCGAAACGGTAACTGTAGATTACGCAGTTACAGGAACAGCTACCGGGTCAGGAACAGACTATACTCTTGTTAATGGGACTTTAAGCATTGCTGCAGGCAATACAACAGGCACTATAAATATTGAAAATATTGCTGATGATAGTGAGGATGAAGCAGATGAGACGGTTATAGTTACTTTATCTAGCCCCAGCAATGCAAATCTAGGAAGCAATGATGTCCATACTTACACGATTGCTGATGACGATGGTCTGCCTACCATCGACTTTAATTCAACAAGTACAACTGGTGCGGAAGATATATCATCGGTTGCCTTAACTGTTGATTTATCAGCGGCTTCGAGTAATAACATTACTGTGAATTATGCCGTATCGGGCACGGCAACAGGCTCCGGTACCGATTACACATTGGCGGATGGAACTCTTACCATAAGTGCTGGCGAAACATCCGGAACTATCACAATTGGCGGTATTGTCGATGATTTGTTAGATGAAACCAATGAGACAGTCATTGTTACCTTGTCTAATCCAAATAATGCTATTCTTGGTAACGATAGTACACACACATATACAATCAGCGATAATGATGGTACTCCATCAGTGGCATTTTCAACTTCAACTTCCACTGATTCAGAATCTGTTGCTACAAGATCAATATTCGTCGGTATTCCTTTTGCTTCTGCTTCGGAGATTCAAGTTGATTATTCTGTTTCAGGAACTGCGATAGGTTCTGGAACAGACCATTCATTTTCATCCGGAAGCGTTATCATCGAGGAAGGAGCAACCAGCGGAATAATACTTTTAGATTCAATCGTTGATGATTCCGCAGATGAAGCCGATGAAACAGTTGTCATTACTTTATCTAATCCAACTGGTGCAATTCTTGGGAGCAGCATTGTTCATACAGCTTTTATCACTGATAACGATAATCCCCCATTTGTTGATTTTGATAGCACGAGCTCAAGTGGAGATGAGTCAGTTTCTTCTGCCGGTTTAACTGTTGCTTTAGACACTATATCGAATCAAAACATAACAGTTGATTATGCAATCTCTGGAACTGCAACTGGATCAGGGGAAGATTACACGCTTGGTGCAGGAAAACTAACTATAAACGCGGGTGAAACCAGTGGTACGATTACCATTGCGAGTATTATTGACGACCCGTTCGATGAGCCTGATGAAACGGTAATTATTACTTTATCTAATCCGGTCAATGCAATTCTTGGGACTGATATTACCCATACTTTCACAATCATTGACAATGACACTACTCCGACCATTAACTTTAATACCCTAACCTCCAGCGGTGATGAATCTGCAACCTCTGCAGCTTTAGTCATAGATTTATCTGTTCCACCGAGTCAAAATGTTACAGTCGATTACGCAGTTACGGGCACTGCAATAGGTTCTGGTACCGATTACACTCTAGATGATGGAACGCTCACAATAAATTCCGGCGAAACAACTGCAACTCTTACAATCACGGATATTATTGATGACAAACTGGATGAAGAGAATGAGACTGTAATAGTCACCTTATCAAATCCTATTAATGCAACATTAGGAACTGATAATGTTCATACTTATACTATCAATGATAATGATAATTTTCCTACCGTAGATTTTAATATTACTAGCTCGAGAGGTGATGAGCCGTCTTCATCGATAAATGTTACGGTTGATATATCTGAGATATCTGGAAAGGAAATATCAGTTGATTATCAATTGACAGGCACAGCAACTGGTTCGGGAACTGACTATGATCTAGAAAACGGAACTTTAATAGTAGGCGTTGGTGAAAATACCGGCACCATAACAATTCCAGGTATTATTGATGATGACCTCGCCGAGGACGATGAAACGATTATTATCACATTGTCTAACCCAACTAATGCGGTCTTGGGTGATGACAATATTTATACACATACAATATTAGCTAATGATGATGATAAAAGACCCATCTTAATAGCAACCAACCCTCAAGATGACAGCACCAGGGTCCCTATAAATAGCGATATTATTTTGATTTTTAATAAAGCTGTTAATTGTGAATCAGGCAGCATAAATATTGAGTCTGAAGATAATTCTTCCTCTTATGCCGTAAATCTACCAAATGAAATTGTGACAGGTTGCGGTACAGAGAATATAACGATTAATCCACCTACGGATTTAGAGTACGAAACCGAATATTATGTATTAATTGAAAATACTGTATTTGAGGACGAATTAGGAAACTCTTATAAAGGTATTAGCGACAAAAACGAGTTTAATTTTAAAACACCCATCGAATTGACCGACCCGACCTTGAAGCAGCCTGTAATTGATAATGCAAAAGCCATGCTACAGATTGCAACACGATGGGTAGATCAAAATGTTAATGTAATTTCCAAACGTTTGAAGACCGCATCTCGGGAAGGCTTAAGAGGGCTAAAGGTTAATTTTGATAATAAGATACTTGATACAGTTAACACCTTTGGCGTAAGTGAATCTGATAATAAATTCGTTGAGCAGCCAATAATAGAGTTATGCACTATCAATTCTAGTGGCCCCAAAACAGATCAGTCTCTAAAAATAAAAGTTCATTTATCTGAAATTGCATCTGACGATATAGCTGTTGATTTCAACATTACCGGCTCATCTGACAAAGAAAATTTTTCTTTTGGTGAAGGGGTATTAAATATAGAAGCTGGGCTCAAATCTGCAATCATTATCATTGATGGTATTCCACAAAATAAATTTGGTTTTATGCAGGGGGATAGGAAAATATTTGTATCTCTTTTAGGCTCTTCCAATGGACGACTAGGTAAAAATGTAGTCTACACACATACGCTAACAGATGATCCAAAAGCATGGACTGACCCAAATGAAAATTATTTCTGCATATCAAATTTTGATAATTCCAAATTATCAAAACCTATGGCTGCTTATTCCTCTTACAATCTTTACAAAGTAGTAGCCAAACCTCAACACTATAGCCAGAACACTGAAGGCTTAAAACAAAACACCAATCAAGGCTTTGCGAATAACTCTGGAATTCAAATTTCTGATATGAGCAAAAGCCAAGAGGAAGCTGATAGTTCTCAAAATTTAGAGCAATTAGAGTCCGCTGCTAAAGAGTGGGCATCAGACCCCGTGAAAGTAACTGCTGAAGGTGAATTAAGAGAATTGCTCGGAGATTGGACAGTATGGATTGATGGTGAATTTGGAGAATTTACCCTTCGCAAAAATAAGAATAGTACAAGAATTCTAGACGAAAGGTCTTTTCATATAGGGATTGATAGATTAAATGATGGCGGGGATTTATTTGGTTTTGCTTTGGGCTTGGGGGAAGCTAAGCCGGTAAATAGAAACCATGAATCTCATGTTGAGTCTAGAAACTACAGCCTTTCAACCTATGGAAAATTCGATAATAAAAATAACGCATTACAATTTATTCTTGGTATTGGTAAGTTAGAATTTAACTCAGACCGAGTGGATGGCAAAGAGTTTCTTAAAGGCCAAAGAGAGGCAAATCAGATATTTGGATCTTTAGCGTTCATTCGTTCATTAAGCAATGAGTCTAGCAACTGGATCATTTCTCCTTACCTCAGAATTGATGCCTCATACACAGAATTTGATAAATATAGTGAAATCGGTGGCGAGACTGCATTAACTTTTGAAGAGCTAACACTATCAAATGTTAAGGCATCGATTGGAACAGATATCAGCTACCTTTTTGTAGGATCAAAATATAATTTAATGCCATATATGACCCTGGAATACGGCATAGATTACTCGGAAACTTCTAGCCAGAATATGTACTACAACGTAGAGGGGCCGAATATAAATTACATATTGCAGTTGGACGACGGAGTAAAAGCACATAATTGGGAAGTTGACCTAGGATTGATTCTTGAAATTGCCCCTGATATGACCACCAATCTTGGATGCAGATGGCAAGGTAGATCTGATTATGTATCTGATTTATCAAGCATATCCAATAATGATTTATCACAATCAGAAATTTGTTTTCTTGAGCTTATGCTGAGCCTTTAATCATAATGAACACAAAAAAAAGAGAAAAAACCAAAGCAAAGCTTTTAAAATCAGTCCGGCTGATTATTGCTAAGGGAGAGAAGGTCTCAGTAAATTCAATTACGAAAAAAGCAAAGCTCGCGTATGGTACTTTTTACAGATACTTCAAAGACTTAGATGAAATTTACTACGAGGCTATAGAAGAATTATTATTTGATCTTGCTAAAAAACTTCAGAGAGATTTAAAGAAAATTTATCCTGCACCTCTTAGAGTCTATGTAACATGGTATTCAGTGATTGATTTTTATAAAGATTTAAATACCGTTACTTGGTTGTTGGAACATCCCGGAAAAATTAATAAGGCTTTTCTCGATACACAACCAATGAGCGAAGCGTGGATTGAAGAAGCTATAAAAGATCCAAAGTTACCTAGCTTTACCAAAAAAAACGCAGATCATTATATAAAAGTGCGAACTTATCTTTTTTGGATGTATTCAAATGCTCTAAACGAGATACTTAAAGGCAGAAAAACAGTAGATGTTTATACAGAGTTAATGAGCGCTGCTAATATTTTCGATTTTTCAGACAAAGTCCATAAATTGTATATAAAAAAATCGATTAAATATTTTAATGATACAAAGAAAAATGCTCCTAAGGTTTTACAAGGATAGAGTTTGCATCTTTTCATATACTAGGTTTGGAGCCCATGTTTATGTAGAATAAATATTGGGGAGAGTTGGTCAATTGACAACAACGGTAAACACAAAAATAGACAGGCTTAAGCTGCCGGAAGTTAACTGGTTAGAAAAAGCATCTGATCCTGAAAAGTTTTTTAGAGACCTTTCTTACGCATTATCTGAGTATGGTTTTATGGTCCTCACTAATGCTCCAGGCTTTTCTGATGATTTTCAACAAAAAGCTTTCCAAGAGGTTCGGGGTTTCTTTGATTCCCCCATGGACTTAAAAAAAACAGCTCATATATCTAATACGCCTTATTTCCGTGGATATAGCCTGCCAACTCCAGCTGATCGTGGTCACGGACAAGTCATAGAGGCTTTTCAGTATGGTTTCGAACAGGAACCTCTGTGCGATTATGATGATAAGACTCAGCCTATTCACCTTAGACTTTTTCGCGGTCCAAATACATGGCCAGACAATCAATTATTGCCTGGTTTCAAGCCTTTAATAGATGATTTGAATAGCCGTTATCATCTTTTGACGCATGAACTAGGGGAGGCCATTGTAGAGTCCCTCGGCGAGGATATTGACGCTTTTCGTGAATATTTTAACTTTGACGATCCAGATCTAGCCGCCAGTCTAAACCATAATTTTAGTCTTGAAGCCTTTGCGGAAAAAGACAGAGATATGGTTCATCGTGAATATAGAAAATTTGCTAGTGACCGTGTAGGGGCGCATATTGATGGACCTCCTTTTATTGCACTATTAATTAATGACCGCCCAGGTCTTCAAGTAGTCGCTGGCGAAGGTGAGTGGATTGATGCTCCCGTAACCTGCAGAACAGCTAAAGGCGATTATCATGTTCCAGTTATTCCCGGATCTGTAATAGTGAATACTGGGGGAACGCTAATGCATCTTAGTGAGGGAAGATATTCTGCAACTTTACACCGCGTAAACACAACCTTGATTCCCAAAGGCGAGACTAGAGTTTCAATGCCTTACTTTTTGTTGCCTAAAATGGAGGGTGATCTCATACCTTTTGGAAAAACTGAGGCAGATTCGGTCGGAGCCGCGGGCTATGAGTCTGGTAGAGATAGGGGAGCTAATGCAAGCGTCAATAGAATGGGAACTTTCCCTCAAGTTACCCGTCGTTGGTGGACCGAAGAGTATGCCGAGTTACGTCAAAAGCAAAATGAAGAAGTTGAGGCAGAGACCCAGGCAGCTTTCAAACTTGCCAAAGAGCGCGGCGAACGTTTCAAAAAAAAATCAGAATAACTCCAATCTTTATGACACAGCATGAATTTCAATCCGGTGATGATGGGATAGTATCTTATAAGTCTTCCAATCCATTCGAATTTTTCCATATACTAAACTCGAAAAAATCAGAAGAGCAAAACATGTTCGGCTCTCTTATCTTCCCCGATGAAAAGAAAGCTAAGTACCCTCTGGTTATCTGCATGCACGGCAGCATGGGTTGGAGGGGTCATCATCACGAACACTCGGTGAATTTTTTAAATAATGGGTTTGCGATATTTAGAGTTAATAGTTTTGATGCCAGACAGGTAGTGTCGATTGTTGAGGATCAAATTCAGGTCACACTAGCTACCGTCCTAACAGATTGTTTTAACGCGCTCAGGATACTGTCCAAGCATCCCGACATCGATTCTAACAAAATTTTTATTGCTGGCTGGAGCCTCGGCGGAAGTACCGCTATTTATTCTGCTTGGGAACCGTTGGCTGAGAAATTAGCTCCCGAAGGAGAAAGATTTGCAGGTCATCTCGCATTTTATCCGGGAGCATTTATCTGGCCTGAAGAAATGAGATGGAGTCAATCACCTATACTGACTTTAATTGGCAAAGATGACGACTATACACCTGCAGTTTTGATAGAGGAATTATCTCCTGCCATTAATGAAAATGGAGGAGACAGTAAAATTATTCTATACGAAGACAGTCATCATTCTTTTGACTCTATTGATCCAGTTATTTTTGTACCAAATGCCATAGCAGTCGGCCAAAGGCACACATTTGTTGATAAGGGCGGCTCTCATTATCACAAAGATGAGGATGGTAAAAAGACTATGATGAATGAACCTCATGAAAGGGAAAAATTATTTAAAGATAGAGCAAAAATTGGAGCTCACTTGGGTTGTAACTGGAAAGCAAGAAAGTCATCAATGGAAGATTCTGTTCATTTTCTTCTAGATAATATAAGTTAACATAGGGCGAAAACAATCTTAAGCTAGAGAAGTAGCACTTGAATGAATCTAAGAGGGAGAATGATATGAGAAGAATAATTACTGGACATAATGCAGATGGTAAATCTGTGATCTCTATAGATGGTCCGCCAGCAAGGTCTATGGGAGAGAATGAGGGCGGTCTTTATGAACTATGGAATACCGACGGTTCAGGTTTTGATACCAAATCAGCCGAGGATAGGGCGGATATAGATATTAAGCTCTCTCCTGAAAAATCAGGAACAAAATTCAGATATTTTCAGATAAATCCAATTCCTGAAGGTGTTCCTCAAGAAGTCATAGAAGCAAGTACAGCAGCGGCTTTCGAAAAGATGGGTGCCGCCCATCATCGTGTAGATACTTCAAGAAATGCAGCAATGCATGAAACAGATACCATTGACTATATTATCCTTCTTAAAGGTGATGTTACTTTAATTCTAGACGAGGAAGAGGTCCGACTAAAACCACATGATGTAGTAGTTCAAAGGGGTACAAACCATGCCTGGGTTAATAATGGAACAGAACCTGCATTGTTAATAGCAGTATTAATAGATAGTAGCTTGGTCTGAAGTTGATTCTAAAACTCCCTTATATTTGTTGTATTATTGATTCTAATAATCTAAAGTTCATCGCCCAAATTTGAAAAAATGAGAACAACACAAGAATACTCTGACAAAACAGCGATAAGCCTATCGGTGATTTGCTTGTTGCACTGTTTGCTCATGCCTTCCTTTCTTGTGCTTCTCTCAGGATACATATCTCTTTCTTACAATAATGAATTAATACATTACGCCATTTTGTTTTTAGCAATACCAATAAGCGTTTATGCCCTTCTTACTGGGGCAAAAAATCACAGGACCTACACTTACCTAGTTATTGGACTGATAGGGCTTTTAGCCTTGATTATTGCAGTCACACTAGGCGTTCAGCTATGGGGAGAGTTTGCTGAAAAGTCACTTACTTCAATAGGGGCAATCTTAGTAGCCTTTTCTCATTTTAGAAATTACAAACTTTGTAGAGAAGCCGACTGCGATACCTGTCACTAATCAAGTTCTCTTAATTGGTCCTTTTAGTATGATGACCAAGTATCTGACAACAATATGCCTTGTAGGGGGCGGTGTCATTCCATTACTTGTAGATGTTAATACTTCACATTTATTAAATCCGAGCTGGGATTCGCATGCTAGGCTTCATGAGGCTTGGCGCCTTTCAGTTAATCTTCTTATTTTCTTTTTTGCAATTTATCTTCTTTGGTCAAAAAATAAGGAGGTTCTTGCAGCTTCGCTTAGTCTATGTCTTCACTTTGGATTTCTTATAGCAACAATTTTGATGCCTTTTTACGGTGGAGAGTTGGTTGGGGAGGGTAATCCAGAACCAGAGATATTTGACATACCTATTGGCTTATTCATGTTCAGCTCAATGTTTATTTTACAAGCTATAACCCTTGTAGTGCTTAAAAGAAAGGGTCTATCTTTGTCGGGTGACTTAAGTTAACTTAGCTTCTTCATCTATCCATTCATTTATCAGGTCTTCTAGAATGAATAATGGAACAATTCCTTGATTTAAAAGTATCGAATGAAACTTCTTCAGATCAAATTTATTGCCTAACTGGCTTTTGGCCTTATCTCTTAATTCTAAAATTTTTAACATGCCCATTTTGTAACTGGTAGCTTGAGCTGGCCAGACTATGTAGCGCTCAATTTCAACCCTTACCTCTGTATCGGACATTCCAGTTGTTTTTTTCATATAATCCATCGCCTTTTCTCTGGTCCATTTCTTGTGATGAATTCCAGTATCAACGACTAATCTATTTGCCCTAAACATTTCACTTTGAAGCACACCCAATTCATCGTAGAGATCTTTTGTCAT
>Ga0209433_10000444_pt1 | contig 12779 bp, 14 predicted proteins | sample METZYME_5_50m_FD_187552 | JGI IMG/M metagenome (GOLD analysis project Ga0209433, IMG submission 187552) | Marine microbial communities from oxygen minimum zone in mesopelagic equatorial Pacific - METZYME_5_50m (SPAdes) (version 2) | ecosystem: Environmental > Aquatic > Marine > Oceanic | place...
ATAAAAAAGTTGTACTGCTGTGCTTGGGAGATACTTCTATTTTGGCAAGTTCCTCTTACATAATTAATGAGATAAAAGAAAATTATCCACAAGTAAAAATAAATTTAATTCCTGGAATTTCATCAGTTTCATTAGCGGCAGCATTAGGTGAATTTCAACTCATTAATCAAGGGGAAACTTTGGAAATATTAGAATGCCCTGATAATTTTGATGATTTAATTAATTCAATGAAAAATAAAAAAAATTGTGTTTTAGCTATTATGAAAGTTGGTAAAAGATGGAAAAATGTCAAAAAGGTTTTGAAGGATAATAATATTTTAGATAAAGCTTTATTAGCCATAAATTTAGGTATGAATAATCAATTTATTGATAAAGCATCTAAGAATAGTTCTGATGAAATACCATATTTTTCGTTACTTTTAATAAGAATATAAAACAATATTTAGTTAGGTCTCAAAAGCATTTTATGACTTTTTACTTAATGATTGTATTTTTAATGGTTTTAAGAAAGTTAGAGAACATTAAAAAATGTATAGTTATATAAGAAACATGTTTAAAGGATAAGTTTATTTTGTCTCTTCCTTCAATAGCTATTATTGGGCGTCCAAATGTTGGCAAATCGACATTGGTTAATAGGTTGTGCCAAAGTAATATGGCTATAGTATATGATACTCCAGGTGTTACAAGAGATCGAAGTTATCAAATTGCCGAGTGGGGAGGAAGGGAATTTCAAGTTATTGATACTGGTGGTTTAGTTTTTGATGATGATAGTGAATTTTTACCTGATATTAGAACGCAAACTTTACTTGCTTTAGAGGAATCAAGCTTAGCTCTATTTATTGTTGATGGTGTGCAAGGACTTACTGATGGTGATCTTTCAATTGCAAAATGGTTAAGAGGAGGGAAACATAAAACAATAATTGTTGTGAATAAATGTGAGTCTCCAATTCTAGGTGCATCAATGGCATCTGAATTCTGGAAATTAGGATTAGGAGAACCTTTTCCGGTGTCTGCAATTCATGGATCAGGTACTGGAGATTTACTTGATTTAGTTCTTAATGCATTACCTGAAAAAAATAACCTTAATGAGAGAGATAAAATCTGCGTTTCAATAATTGGTAGGCCAAATGTTGGAAAATCAAGTCTGCTAAATGCAATGAGCGGTAATCAAAGAGCTATTGTAAGTGAAATAAGTGGTACAACTACTGATTCAATTGATAGTATAATTGAAGAGGGTGATAACATATGGAAAATTGTTGATACAGCTGGTATAAGAAGAAAAAAAAATGTAAAATATGGTCCAGAGTTTTTTGGAATAAATAGATCTTTTAAATCAATAGACCGAAGTGATATTTGCCTGCTAGTTCTAGATGCAGTTGACGGAGTGACTGAGCAAGATCAACGCTTAGCAGGAAGGATCGAAGAGCAAGGCAGAGCATGTCTCATAGTGGTAAATAAATGGGATCTTATCTCAAAAGATAGCTCCACAATTTATGATGTTGAAAAAGAATTCAGATCAAAACTTTATTTTTTGCATTGGTCAAAAATGATTTTTATATCTGCCTTAACTGGTAAAAGAGTTAAAGATTTATTTGGGCTCGCTTTATGTGCTGTTGATCAACATAGAAGAAGGGTAACAACTTCAGTTGTTAATGAGGTCATAAAAGAAGCAATTAGTTGGAAAAATCCTCCTACTAAAAGAAGTGGTAAACAAGGAAGAATATACTATGGAACTCAAGTAAGGAATAAACCACCTACTTTTACACTTTTTGTTAATGATCCTAAGCTATTTGGAAGTACTTATAGAAGATATATTGAAAAGCAATTCAGAATTAATTTAGGTTTTGAAGGTACTCCTATAATTTTAATTTGGAGGGGTAAACAGCAAAGAACTTTAGATCGAGAAATTACAAAAAAAGGAATTAGTTTAATTGATGGTTGATTATGAATTTTGTCACTGAATTATCTTTAGGGCAATATGTTGATGGCAATAAAAGTTGGTTAAGAATTATTGACTGTAGATTAAAGTTGATTATTCTTTCAATCTTTCTTATTAGTCCAATTTGGTCGGGACCAATTTGGAGAATTAGCTTAGCAGCAGCTTTGCTACTAATTACATTCATAAGTTTATTGCCTTTTAGGATTTGGATTAGATCTATTACTATTTTACTTTTTCTTTCACTTTTTATAGGAATATTATCTATCTTTGCGACATCAAATATTTCTAATTTAGATATTTTAATTAGAGATCCGAATGAATTAGCTATAAATCTTACAAATGATTCCAATTGGAATGTCTTTGAGATATCTCTTAAAAAAATTGGTTTTTTAAGCATCGGTCCTTATAGCATTTCCAGAAGAGCAATTGAATTAGGTATCAAAACTTCAACTCTTATTTTTACCGTTGTTCAAAGCGTTAATTTAGTTCTTTTGACTACATTAAAAGAAGATATAGTATGGGCATTAAGTTGGTTTTTAAATCCTTTAAGGAGATTCAAAATCCCAATTGAAAAATGGTTATTTCAACTACTATTGGCTTTGCGATTTATCCCTTTAGTTCAAGAAGAATTTCAAAATATCATAAAATCAGTTTCAGTGAGATCTATTAACTATAGGCAGTTAGGTTTAAAAAATTCATTTAAAGTCCTTTTGAGTATTATTGAAAGAATTTTTTTAAATATTCTGTTAAGAGTTGATCAGGGAGCTGAATCTCTTCTTTCAAAAGGTAACTTGCAAATAAAAATTAATAGATTTAGACCTCTAGAGAAACCAAGAATCTTGACTATATTCCTAAATTTTTTATCTATATTGTTCATTTACATAGCAATTTATCTCAGAAAACAGTATGGTTCTTTATAAATAACATTTTTAAAATTGAGTTCAGAGCGCTATCTAAATCACCCAACATTTGGAATGCTATATCAAGTCTCTCCTGCTAATGAGGACAAAGATTTATATGCGACACTATATGCACAGAAAATGTTTTTTTTGGTAACTATTAAAGAGCGAGAAATTTCATTTGAAGTAATTCCTTATTTAGATGCAAGAAATCAAGCAGAAATAAATTTACAAAAAGCCAGAAGGCAGTCTTCTGAAGATTTGCCCAAATGGGAAAATTTATTTAAACAAACTTTTATATAATTATTTGAAAAATTTAAATTATTTAACACTAAAAAAACAGTTACCAGAAAATGTTAATTTACTTGCTGTAAGTAAGTATACTAATTCAAAAAATATACAAAGTCTTTATGATTTAGGGCAGGAACATTTTGGGGAAAGCAAGGTTCAAGAAGCCCAAATAAAGCAATATGATCTAATAAGCAATCAAAAATTAAAATGGCATTTTATTGGAAAAATACAAAGTAATAAGATTACAAAAATAGTAAATAATTTTGATTATATACACTCTGTAGATTCCTTAAAAAAATTACAAAAAATATCTAAAGTTGCTATTGAACTTAATAAAACTCCAAAAATAATGATTCAAATTAAATTATCAGATGATCCAGAGAAAGGAGGAATGTATAGAGAAGATTTATTAAGTAATTTTGATGAGATTAAATTAATTAAAGGAATACAATTAATTGGTTTAATGACTATGAATCCTAAAGGACTTAGTTCAAAAGATAATCTCAATCTTTTTAAGAAATGTAGATCTTTAGCAGATTCACTTCAATTAAAGGAATGTTCCATGGGTATGTCCCAAGATTGGAAAGAAGCTGTTGAGGCAGGCTCGACATGGATTAGATTAGGTTCATTAATATTTGGAGATAGAATTATTTAGTTTTTAATTAGTAATATTAAGTAAATTTATTAGTATTTAACTTGCGATAATTCATAACTAACGTTATTTAAGTATAGGTAGCTTTCTTAATTGAATAAAATTACCTAGTTTGTTTTAACTTTCAAAATTCAAAGAGGATCTAAAGGTGTCACTTATTTCTAGATTAAAAGCAGTTGTAGCAGGCGATGACTATTTGGATGATGATTTTGATGAACTAGATTATGTCTCTGAAGATGAATTTAATTCTCAGAATTTATCTAAACAAAATAATAAAAATTTAAGCGCTCTTTCAAATTCTAATCCTTTTGAATTTATGAATAAATCATCAAAGGTTGTTGGAATGCCAGGTATTTCAAGTACATCTTCTGAGGTTAACCTTATTGAACCAAGAAGTTTTGATGAAATGCCCCAAGCTATTCAAGCACTGCGAGAGAGAAAGACTATAATTCTAAATCTTACAATGATGGATCCTGATCAGGCTCAAAGAGCTGTTGATTTTGTGGCAGGAGGAACTTATGCAATTGACGGACATCAAGAAAGGATAGGGGAAAGTATATTTTTATTTGCACCAAGTTGTGTAAGTGTCACAAGCTCTTTTCAAGAAGAGGCCTCTCCCTCTAATAAAACAACTCAATCAAGTCATATATCAAATTTAGAAACTAACTCTGCCCCTAAACCTGCCTGGGGCGAATCTAAATTATCAGCTTATTCATAGAAGGTGTCATATAAGCTAGGTGTAATAGGATTTGGGAATATTGCTAAAGCAATAATTACTCCAATACTTGATCAGAAAGTAATAAAATCAAATGAAGTAATATGTTTAGTAAATTCTCAAAAAAGTTTTGAAAATATAAAGAAGTTTTACAAGCATAATATTGATATTTTTCCAGTATCATCTGACAAAGCACATTTAGTATGGAATTGTCCTACTAAATTACTTTCTATTAAGCCTCAACAACTTGAAAATATTGAAGAAATTAATAGTAAAAAAAATACAGATAATATTCTTGTGTCTATTCTTGCTGGAATTTCTATCAGTAAATTAGAAAAAAAATTTCCTAACCATAAATGTGTTAGGGCTGTTACAAATATTCCAATTACCATAAGAAATGGTTTAACTGCTATTTCTTGGGGGGATAGAATTAATGAGGATGAAAAAAACTTTGTCAAAAACTTGTTTAAAAATTCAAGTAAGGTCTTTGAATTTAATGAAGAGTATCTTGATATTTTCTTAGCACTAACTTCATCTTCTCCTGCAATTATTGCATTAATAATTGAGGCTTTAAGTGATGGAGGATTACATGGAGGTCTTTCAAAAAAATTATCAGAGGAACTTGTTTTAGATATGATTCTAGGGACAATATTGTTGTTAAAAGATTCAAAAATTACTACCTCCGATTTAAAAAATATGGTAACTTCACCCGGGGGTACGACAATCTCCGCATTAAGAGTTTTAGAGGAGAAAAGTTTAAGATCTGCTCTTATAGAGGCAATAATTGCTGCTACTAAAAAAAGTAAAGAATTTAGCTGATCTTATTATTAATGCATTTCCTTATAAATTTTTTCTATAGAGTTAATATTTTTCTCTATAGAATATTTTTCTAAAATCCTCTTTCGACCTCTCTCACCAAGTGTTTTTAGTAAATTGGGGTTATCAATTAGAATTGGAATTATAGTTTTTAGTTGAGTTGTCACATTATCAGTTGAAATTACAATCCCCGCTCCATTTTCTAATACTTCACCATCAGCCCCTGCATCAGAAGCTATACAAGCTGTTCCTGTAGACATAGCTTCTAATAGAGATAAAGATAATCCTTCTACTAAGCTTGGTAGAAAAAATGCCTCAGCAATTTGCATAATTGCAACTCTTTTTTCAAGATCAGATTCTTCTCCCCACCAAATCAAATCATTATTTTCTTTTTCAGAAAAATTATTTTCAAGTATGGGCTTCATTGGACCATCTCCGACGATTAAGAGTTTACAATTATTTTTCTTTATTTGGCGCCAAGCTCTTAGAAGAGCTTCAATATTTTTTTCGTTAACGATTCTTCCCATGTATAAAAAAATTCTATAATTACCTAGTTTTCTTTTAATTAATAAATATTTTTGGGTGAAAGATATTGCTGGTTTCCAAATATTATGATCAACCCCATTGGGTATTATGACTTGTTTACTTTTATTAATGCCAAGTTTTTCTAAAACATCTCTTTGTAATGATGAAAAGACAATAACCTTATCATATTTATTTAATGATGGAGCATAAAGTTGGTAAGTTAATTGTTGTGTGCTCGCTGTTAAATTTCTAATTTTTGAATCGAATGCAGGATGAAAAGTTGCAATTAATGGTACTTTCATTTGTTGGCAAATTTCAGGTAATCTGAAATCTAGCGGGGATAAAGTTAAACTTGCATGCACAATATCGGGGTTAAGTTTTTTAAGAGAATTTTTTAGTTTTTTTTCTGCTCTGGGTGAAGGTATAGTGTAAACTTGTGATTTTATAAGATATGGAAGACTTACTTCTGGATTATTCGCTAAAAATAGATCCTCTGATTCTTCTTTATTATTTGGATTATCAAAATGAATAAAGCTTACTTTATATCCTCTTTTTCTTAAATGCTCTGTTGTTGTTTTGCTATAACTAACGTTGCCGCAAAATGGTGATTTCTTCCCTAGCCAAGCTATATGAACCACAGAATTCTTAAATACTACATATTAAATTAATAGCAAAAGAGATAAATTTAAAATTGTAAAAAAATAATATTTAAATTTTATTCATAAAATTCTCTTAAAATTTTCAATGATGATAGTTCTTTTCCTAATTGAGCGGGTATCCAATTGCTAACTACTTTTAGGATTTTCAACCATACTTTTTCAGGGCCTAATAGTTCTCCATCCTTCTTAATTGGTAATTCTGGAAAGAATAACCTTTGCATTAATGCAATTTCGGAGGCATTCATTTTAAGGAGACTTCTACTATCGTCTGTTATGGAAAATCCCTCATTTGGTATAAAGTAACAACTCCATTCCCAATTTCCAATGGGTGGGTTAATTTGTTTTCCAGTTTTACAGCAATAATGAAGTGGTAAACTTAAACCTCCAATAGCAAGAAGATGAATTAAAGATTGTATACTCATTGCCAAAAGTATATATTCATTCTGATCACAAAATTTAAATTCGCTTATTCGTTCTAAGTGAAAAAGAACTGTAGATAAGTAATTACTTTGAGTATCACTGCTACCTATAAGTAGATATGTCAATTCTGTTATAGCTTGAGCCGCAGCCAGACATTCTATACTTGAACCGACCTTACTATAACTTTTTATAATTTTCAGTTGGCTAACTTTTTTGAGACTTTTTCTTCCAACAATTTGAAAATCTAAAAGCGTCAAAGGAGTTGCACTAGAAAGACTGCTTTTGGGTTTTCTTGCACCAGGTGCAGCTAATCTTATAATCCCTTGTTCATCAGAAAGTACTGTAATTAGGCGATCATTCTCACCAAGTGGGGTTGATTTTATGCATAAACCTCTTAATTTATTATGAGAATTCATGAAAGTGATTTTAAATCTTTAAAAATAATATGAAAGTCTGATGTCCCAATTGAACTTGCTCCACAATTAAGAATTTCAATTACTTGATCTAAATTTTTTATACCGCCTGAAATTTTTAATTTACTTTTATCTCCTATTAATTTTAGTATTTGATTAATATCTTTTTTATTCATATAAGGTCCAAATCCATCTCCAAATTGAAAATTTACAATGCCCATCTCAAGGCATATATTGATTGCTTTAGATAAGATTTCGTTGTCTATCCTAAGGTAATTAAAAATTAAAGTAATAGGTATGCCAGATTTGATTAATATTTCAATCTCATTAGCAAAATCTTCCTCTTTAGAATCTGATAGGTAAAAAAATCTTGGTAAAAATTCAATACCATTTGCACCAAATTCTTTAGCATAATTGACAATTTCAGAGAGGAATTTTGAGGGCATATCTGCAAGAGGATATGAAATCAAGGCGTTTATTTTACAATTTTTATAGTTAATTGAATCCTTTAGGTATTTTAAAAAATTTAAAGAAGTCGATATATTCCTAATATTGTATTTCATTATTAATTCACAATTATTATGAAAAGTTTCTTTTGATAAATAAGGATTTAATAAAGTTGCATGTATTACTTCATTAAAATCATAATCATTTTCTGACATATAGAATTTATTTTGATTGGATTAATCCATAGCCTCCATGATTTCTTTTGTAAATCACTTGCAGATTATTATTTTCTATATTTCTGAAGAAGTAAAAATCATGATCTATTAAATCAAGTTGTTTTCTAGCTTCATTGATTGAAATGGGACTCATCTCAAAATACTTATTTTTGATAAAGGGATCAGGTAAATCTCCTTTGATACCATCCTTCAAAAAATCTTTTTCTTCTAATTTTGGATAGGAGCTCTGTTCAAAATTAGATATTTTATGGGTAGTTTTGTTGTTATGAATTGATATACTCTGTCTCTCTTTATATTTTCTTAATTGTCTACAAAGTTTATTAGCTACAAGGTCTATACTTGAATACAGATTATCTGACTTTTCTTCGGCTCTTATAATTATTCCATTAGCAAAAATTGTTACTTCAGCATTTTGACAGGAAACCCTAGGATTTTTTTCTACTGATAGATGAATGTCTGCTTCTTTAACGATATCCTTATAATGATGAGTTGCTTTTGTAATTTTGGATGTTGTGTATTCTTTTAAAGGTTCAGTAAGTTCAAGATTTTTACTATGAATTAGAATTTTCATAATCAATAATAGTTTCTGCTTCTTTTTTAATTTACATAAATATGATTAATAGAACATCAATACTTAAACAACCTAATAAAATTTCATATTTTAATGAGGTATTAAAAATACAAGAGTATTATCAAAAGTCTATTATTCAGGGTCATTTTTCTCATGATTTAGTGTGGATAGGAGAACATCAACTTTGTTATACAATTGGTAAAGGTGGTAACTACAAAAATATTTTATTTTCTTTTGATAAAAATAAATTTAACCTTTACAAGGTAAATAGAGGAGGGGAAGTTACTTGCCATATGCCTGGACAAATAGTTGTATATTTAGTATTCAATCTTAAAAATTATAAAAAAGACCTCAATTGGTTTTTAAGAAAAATTGAACAAATTATTATTAATACTCTTAATTATTTTGAAATAAAAGGGTCTACGAAGAAAGGATATACAGGCGTTTGGTGTGAAGATAAAAAAATAGCCTCAATAGGAATTGGATGTAAGAGATGGGTAACAATTCATGGCTTTGCTTTAAATATTGATTGTGATTTAAGTAATTTTAATAAGATTATTCCTTGTGGGATTGAGGGTTGCCTTATGACAAAAGTTTCAGAATTTCATCCAGATATAGAAACTTCTGTAGTGAAAATGATTGTTAAAAAATTTATTGAGTCAGAGTTTAATTTAAATTTTGTATCAGAATAAATTCATTAATAATTTTCATCACTGTTTTTAATTATCGATATGAAAGATCTAGCTTATTTCTCAGCTAAAAAGGCATACAATAAAAATGATTCTTTTCTACAAAGTAGAGATTTTATAAACAAGCTTGATCATGTAGATCAAATGTGGGAATATTTAAGTCAAAGAAATGGAAATACTTTAGCTGTTAAAAATTTAAGAGGAAAGCATAAAGAGGAATTTAACTATAATCAATTAAATAAAAAAATAACAAAAGCATCTAAAGGTTTTTTTAATCTTGGTTTACGAAGAGGAGAGGTTGTAGCTCTTATCTCTGAAAATTCTCCTAGATGGTTAATAGTAGATCAAGCGATAATGAGAATAGGTGCTACTGACGCTGTAAGAGGTTGTAACTCTCCTTCTATAGAAATTGAATATATTATTCAGCATTCAAAATCAGTCGGTTTGATAATTGAATCAAGGTCAGTCTGGGAGAAATTAACTATCAAAAATGAAATCCTAGAAAACTTAAAATTTTTAATAGTGTTAGAAGATGAATCTTTTGGGGATTTTTTAGGTTGGAATACATTCTTAGAAATTGGTAATAAAGATACCTCTGAGCAGTACGAAAAACTTATTGATAAATGTAGTGCAGAGGATATAGCTACTATTCTTTATACTTCAGGAACTACAGGCAAACCTAAAGGTGTACCTTTATCGCATGCCAATTTATTGCATCAGATAACAAATTTAGCTTGTATTGCAGATCCTAAACCAGGAACTTCTGTACTAAGTGTTCTTCCTATTTGGCATTCCTATGAGCGTAGTGCGGAGTATTTTTTCTTTTCATGTGGATGCTCACAATTTTATACAATTCCAAAATTTTTGAAGGATGATATCAAGCAAGTAAGACCATCAGTAATGGCTACTGTTCCAAGGCTTTGGGAAGCTATATATGATGGCTTTTTTGGTGCTCTAAAAAAAATGCCCAAATTGAAAAAAAATATGATTAGATTATTTCTAAGAAATAGTTCTTCTTATAAAAAAAATTTAAGAAAGATAAGAAATATTGATCTTTATGAAACAAGTTTAATATCAAAGTTAATTTCATTATTTTTAGTAATAAAAAGTTTCCCATTTCATCAGCTCGCATCATTGCTATTGTGGCCGAGTATTTTAAAACAACTTTGTGGAAAGAATCTTAAATTCCCAATTAATGGAGGAGGTGCTTTGCCTGACCATGTGGATCTTTTTTTTGAGTCATTGGGCATTAATGTTTTGGTAGGATATGGATTAACAGAAACTAGTCCAGTATTAACATGCCGAAGAACTTCATGTAATGTTAGAGGGAGTTCAGGACAGCCTTTACCTTTTACAGAAGTGAAAATTATTGATGAAAATAATTCAATATTAAAATATAGAGAAATCGGCAGAATTTTTGTTAGGGGTCCCCAAGTATTTGAAGGCTATCTTGATGATATGCAAGCCTCTTTAGATGTATTATCCATTGAAGGATGGTTTGATACAGGAGATCTAGGATTCTTGATTCCAAATGGATCTCTAGTAATCACGGGAAGAGCTAAAGATACAATAGTTCTATCAAGTGGAGAAAATATTGAGCCTAATCCTTTAGAAATAGAAATCTTGAGTTCTAATCTAATTTCTCAGGTACAGCTTCTAGGACAAGATCAAAAAAATCTTTCTGCATTAATAGTGCCAAATATTGAATTTATAGAGAATAAATTTTCTGAAAAAAATATTATACAAATAAATCAGAATTTTGAAATTAAAAAGTATTTTAAGTCAGAAATAAATTCTTTATTAAAAAATAGATCTGGTTCAAGGTTAGAAGAACAAATAATTGACCTAATCTTTGTAGAGCCATTTTCTTTAGAAAATAATTTATTAACACAAACCCTTAAGCAAAAAAGAAAAGAGATAGAAAAAAAATATGATCTTGAAATAAAAGAAATGTATAAAAAACAAATTAAAGGTGAAATTATCATTTAATAACTAATTAATATATAAAAATAAATCTTTATTGTTTATGACTCAGAAAGAAACTCTCACTATTAAACGTTCAATCTCTATAAAAGCAGTAGTAACCACTACTTGGAAAGAGGATGCTGAAAATGAATTAAGTAAAGCCATATCTGGAACTGATCAACAATTATCTCAATTAGAACAAGAGGGACAGCAGGTTGTGAGTAACATAAGATCTCAATCTATAAATCCCTTAGACCCTCGAGTTCAAGAACAAGTAGGACAAATACAGCAACAAGTTGCAGGGAAAAGGAATGAATTAGAAGAACAAAAAAGAAATTTACTTCAGCAGCAAAAGCAAGTACGTGAATTAAAGTTAGATGATATTGTTGAACAAGGACAAGTTGATAGTTTTTGCGAAGTTTCTGTTGGGGATGACCTTATAAAGAAGATGCAAGTCTCAATAACTGTTAAAGATGGAATAATACAATCGATAGAAAATCTTTAAAAAATTTAATTTTATGCTTACAACTAAAATTACATTTGCTTTATCGGATTGGATAAGGGAGTGGATTAAAGAAAGGAATGAAGCACCCTCTCTTGAAAGTTGTATAAAGTACGTTGAATGGAAACTAGGTAACTATACACTTACCGAAAGCGATAGAATTAAAATTGAGACGATATTGTTGTATGAAACATTAGGGTAAGTATTATTATTATTTAACCTATTGGAGAATAATAAAAGATTTGGATAATTATTCAAAAATTTTGCTAAAAACTTTTTATTCAATTAAGTAATTATTAAATTCTTTTTTTTCTATAGTTCCCTTATTTACATGTTTTCGTATAATAAAGTTAATGGTTTTAAAAGCTTCCCAGGTTGAAAATTATAGAGACTTTCTTGGTTAAGCTATCAAACTACTTGCTATTATTAATTTTTTATGTCTCACGAAATTTTTATGCCAGCTCTTAGTTCTACAATGACTGAGGGAAAAATAGTAGAGTGGTTAAAAAATCCAGGAGATAAAGTTGAGAGAGGCGAATCTGTATTAGTCGTTGAATCAGATAAAGCTGATATGGATGTTGAATCTTTTCAAGATGGTTATTTAGCAGCAGTATTAATGCCTGCAGGAAGTACAGCTCCTGTTGGGGAGACTATCGGTATAATTGTCGAAACCGAAGATGAAATACTTTCTGTACAAAAAAATAATAAAACAGTAAAAATTCAATCAGATGAAAATAAAAAAGATATCCAATTAGAGAATAAGAGTGAAGAAGTATCAGTAAAATCTGCTAAGACTGCAAAGCGAGAAGAACCAAAAAATAATAAGGTTGATGAGAAAATAATTAAAAATGAATCACTAATAGATGCCTCCATTGCAAATACTTCTTCAAGAGTAATTGCATCTCCTAAAGCGAAAAAATTAGCATCGCAAAATGGAGTCGATTTAACGAAAGTTAGAGGTACAGGCCCTCATGGGCGAATACAAGCAGAAGATGTACTTAAAGCTAAAGGCCAACCTATATCAGTTCCTTGGATTGGTG
>Ga0209433_10000445_pt1 | contig 12766 bp, 12 predicted proteins | sample METZYME_5_50m_FD_187552 | JGI IMG/M metagenome (GOLD analysis project Ga0209433, IMG submission 187552) | Marine microbial communities from oxygen minimum zone in mesopelagic equatorial Pacific - METZYME_5_50m (SPAdes) (version 2) | ecosystem: Environmental > Aquatic > Marine > Oceanic | place...
CTTGAGCCTGGTGAGCCCAAAGATCACAAAACCTGTAATGTTTTTAATCTTTATACAAATTTTGCATCAGATGAAGAAATAGCTGAACTTAAGGAAGAATATAATAATGGCATATCTTGGGGTGACGCTAAAAACAAGCTTTTTGATAAGGCTAATGATTCTCTATTACCAATACGTGAAAGATATTTTGAATTAAAAGAGCAAAAAGACTTAGTAAAAGATCATCTTTCTGACGGAGCAAAAAAAGTTCGTCCATTAGCGCAAGAATTCATTGAAGAAATTCGTTCAAAAATAGGTATCTCTTAATAAAGTGAAGAAACCAATGTTCTGGCTAAAATCAGGGCTTTTTGCCGTTGGTCTTGGTATGTCATTTGTTTATGCAATCATTCCACCATTAGCAAGGGACTTAGGACTTTCAGAAATACAAGCTTCATTTATTTTTTCTTTATCTGCTGTAGCTTGGGCAATGACGTCTGCACCATGGGGGAGAGCGTCTGATAAATATGGAAGAAGAAATATAGCAATACTTGGATATATTGGATATTCAATATCCATGATAATTCTTATATTGCCAATATATCTAGCAGATAAAAATATTCTAAGTGCTGCATTTGTATTTCCGCTTTTAATATTAGGTAGAACAATTTATGGATTATTGGGATCAGCTACAAGACCTGCATCATTTGCTTATATTGCTGACATTACACCCAAAAGCAAGAGAACAAAGAAATTTGCAAGGTTTGAATCAAATTTTCTTTTAGGCACATTGGTTGGTCCACTTTTAGGTGGGTATTTATATTTGATATCAGCATTAGCCCCTTTTATTTTCTTTTCTATTTTAGGAATCGTAGTTGCTATGGGCGTATTCTTTACACTTGAAAATAAGCCTATGGAGGTCACAGAAATCCCAACAGCTAAATTATCTAGACTTGCGCCTACCGTATGGCCTTATTTAGTTTTTGCATCAGTGTTGAGTCTTTGTTCAGCATCATTATTGCAATCTATTGGCTTTTATTTAACTGATAACTTTGACAATCTCGAAGATATTACTTTATTGATAAGTTTTACGTTTGTCCTTTTATCTATATCAACAATTGTTAGTCAAAATATGTTCACTAGCATGTTTAATCTAAATAATTATAAATTACTGATATACGGATGTTTAATTCTTACTGTTTCATATTGTGTAATGGCTATATCAGACTCAATTGCAACATATTTTTCTTCTATTATTCTTCATGGTGTGGGCTTGGGTATGGTTAGACCAGCAAATTCATCTGGACTTTCAATTGCTCAACAGCCTGAATATCAAGGAGAAGCTGCAGGACATCTGGGTTCTGTTTTACCCATTGGCCATATACTTACTCCTATAGTCGCTATGCCTTTATATATTTATAATAGCTCACTGTTGTATTTTGCAAGCGGAATTTTATGCTTTATTTTGTTTGTTTTTATAGTATTACACCCAATATTTAAATATAGATATGAAGACTAGAAAAGGACTGTTACTTATAAATCTTGGAACACCTGATGATCCAGGATATTTATCTGTTTTTAAATACCTAAGACAATTTCTTATGGATCCTAAAGTTATTACTGTTCCATACATTCTCAGATTTATTTTAGTTTCAATTATTATTGTTCCTTTCAGGGCTTTCAGTTCTGGAAAGATTTATAAAAAAATATGGACTGAAAATGGTTCACCTCTCATTGTAAACACGTCTGCATTAGCTGATAAAGTGAGTAAAAAAGTTCCTCACATAGAGGTTGAATTTGCTATGCGATATCAATCTCCATCTATCGAAGATAAATTAAAAAAGTTAATCTCACAAAATCTTGATGAAATAATAATACTTCCTTTATTTCCTCAATATAGTACTGCAACAACTGGATCCGTTTTTGATGAAATTTCTAGAGTTCTAAAAAAACAAAGTGTTACACCGTCTATAAAGTTTATCAATCAATTTTATGAACAAGAATCATTTATAGATTCTTGGGAGGATAAGCTGAAATCATTTGATGTTGATAAGTATGATCATATCTTATTTAGTTATCACGGATTACCAACTAAAGCAGTTGATGATATATATGATGATTCTCTCTGTGCTGACAACAATTGCGAAAACAAAATTACTAATGAGAATAAATTTTGCTACAAAGCAACGTGCTATGAAACAACTAGACTTATTGCTAGTAGATTTAATCTTCCATCAGAAAAATATACTGTTTCATTCCAATCTAGGTTAACAAAAAACTGGATTGAGCCTTTTACGGATGAGGTTCTTGAGGATTTTCCTAGTAAAGGTATAAAAAATATACTTGTTCTGTCTCCAGCTTTTACAGCCGATAATTTAGAAACATTATATGAAATAGATGATGAATATAAGGAGTTGTTTATTGAAAATGGAGGTAAATCATTAACTATGGTACCTTCATTAAATGATTCGTCTAAATGGGCTGATTCAATAGTAAAAATTATAGAGTCATAGGGAGGAAATATGTTTAAAGATGATTTACTAAAAGATAAGAGGATTTTAGTCACTGGAGGGGGAACCGGTCTTGGGAAAGAAATGGTAACTCACTTTGCAAAACATGGTGCTCAAGTTTATATTTGTGGAAGACGTGGAAATGTATTGGAAGATACAGCTAATGAGCTAAAAGAAAAATATGGTGCTGATGTAAAACATGAGCCTCTAGATATTAGATCACCACAAGATGTTGACGATTATATAGGTAGAATTTTTGATGAAGGTCCTCTTGATGGTCTTGTAAACAATGCAGCAGGTAATTTTATTTCTCCAACAAAGGATTTATCTTCAAGAGGGTTTGATGCAATTGCAAATATAGTTTTCCATGGAACTTTTTATGTAACTCATTCAGTTGGTAAAAGATGGATAGAGCAAAAATGTAAAGGATCAATAATTTCTATATTAGCTACATGGGTATGGACAGGATCTGCTTACGTTGTTCCTTCAGCTATGTCAAAAACTGGATTAGATGCAATGACAAAATCATTGGCCGTTGAATGGGGTCCATATGGAATTAGACTGAACTCTATTGCTCCTGGGCCTTTCCCAACAGAAGGTGCATGGGCCAGATTAAGTCCAAAAGGAGATATAAGTGAAGATACCTATAAAGCTATTCCTTTGGGAAGAGCAGGAAAAATGGAAGAATTACAAAATCTAGCAACTTTTTTAATGGCTGATGGTTGTGAATATCTTACTGGACAGACTATTGCCCTAGACGGTGCTCAGTATTTAAGTGGCGGTGGAACTTTCTCTAATTTATCAGAACTTTCAGACAATGATTGGACTGAAATAAGAGATATAATAAGAAAAGCTAACAATAAAGATAAAGTTAACAGATCTTAATTTAGCTTGGAGGATATTATGGAAAATCAAAGGTCAATGGAAGAAGTTCTGGAACTTCAAAGAGAACATTTCTTGAATGAAGGTCCGCCTTCGTATGAATTACGAATTGATAGATTAGATAGAGTCCAAGATATGGTTATTCAAAATAAAGAAAGAATAACTGAAGCATTAAATGCTGACTTTGGGACAAGATCACCTAATCAATCTCTAATATCTGATGTTTATGGTGTTCTACCTGCATTTTCCCATGCAAAAAAACATTTAAAGTCCTGGATGAAGGATGAGAAGAGAAAATCTAACTTTCCATTTGGACTAATGGGAGCTAAATCATATATCCACAGAGAGCCGCTTGGAGTTGTTGGAATGATATCTCCATGGAACTTTCCAATGTATTTATCTCTTGCTCCTTTAGCTGGAATCTTTAGTGCTGGAAATCAGGTAATGCATAAGCCTAGTGAATTTACTCCTATTACTTCTGAGCTTTTAAAAGAAATTTGCGATAGTGCTTTTGATGAAACTGAATTTGCAACTTATTTGGGTGGTCCTGATGTTGGCGCCGCTTTTACTCAGCTTAAGTTTGATCATTTATTATTTACAGGTAGTGGTAACATCGGTAAGCATGTAATGCGAGCTGCTTCTGAAAATTTAGTCCCATTAACACTGGAACTTGGAGGAAAATCTCCAGTTATAGTCAGCGATTCTTCAAATATTGATATAACAGCAAGGAGAGTAATGTTTAATAAGACTCTTAATGCAGGACAAATATGTCTAGCGCCTGACTATGTTTATGTTCACGAAACAGAGAAGGATAATTTTGTTGAAGCATGCAAGAATCAAGTTAATGAATTTTATAGCGATCTTAAATATAACCCTGACTACACATCAGTAATAAATCAGAAACATTATGACAGATTAAATGGTCTTCTTTCAGATGCTAAAGATCATGGTGCAGAGCTTGTGGAAATTAATCCGGCAAACGAGGATTTCTCCCAGCAAGAGTCACATAAAATTCCTCCAACACTTGTTTTAAATCCAACTGATGAAATGCAAATAATGAAAGAAGAGATTTTTGGTCCCTTACTTCCAATAAAGACTTACAAGGACATAAATGAACCAATTAACTATATAAACAAAAATGATAAACCATTGGGCTTATATTATTTTGGTAACAATAAGAATGAAGAAGCAAAAGTTGTAAACTCAACAACCTCTGGCGGAGTTACTGTTAATGACATTATGGGACATATTCAACAAAATGAATTGGGTTTTGGAGGAGTTGGTCCATCTGGAATGGGTAAATATGATGGTTTTGATGGATTTATGAACTTTTCTAACAATAAACCAATTTATAAGCAAATAGGATTTGGTTTAGATAAATTACTTGATGCTATAAGACCTCCATATAAAGGTAGTATAGAAGATGTTCTAAAAAAACTATTAAAGTAATGCTTAAACTTTCAGCCTCTCTTGGCCTAAAGTATTTTAGATCAAGCAAAGGAGCATTCGTATCCTTTACTTCCATTATGGCTATTATGGGTTTAACTATCGGTGTGGCGGCTCTCATCATTGTTACTTCAGTCATGAATGGGTTTGAAAAAGAACTAAGAGATAGAATTTTAGGTGTAATACCTCACGTATTAATTCATTCAAAAGAACCCATTTCTAATTATGAGTTACTAATTGATCGAATAGAGAAAAATCCAGATGTTGTCGCAGCAGCGCCATTTATTCAAACTCAGGCATTGATATCTATTGGTAATAGATCAAAGGGAATTGCTCTAACTGGAATAGATGTAAAGAAAGAGTCTGAAGTTTCAATACTTCCCAATAATATGTTGATGGGCTCCTTAGAATCATTAAATGATAACGAAATCATTCTGGGATATTGGTTAGCAGCTCATTTAGGAACTTCTGTTGGTGATGAGGTAAATATAACAACTTCAGAAATGAGATCATCCATAATTGGATCTTTCCCTAGAAGCTTTAAATTTATTGTTTCTGGTATTTTTGAATTAAAGGCTGAGCCTGATCAGAATTTGGCTTTAATCTCTCATAAGTCTGCTCAAAAAATTAAAGGATTTGGGGATGCAACAGAAAATATAAGATTAAAGGTTACAGATATTATGAATTCAAGAGTAATTGGTTCAGATATTGTTTTAGAAATATCTACTCAAGACGAAATATATGCATCATCAACCTGGGAAAAAACTCATGGAACCTTATTTCAAGCGGTCCAATTAGAAAAATTAATAATAGGTATTCTGGTTTTCTTAATTATTGGTGTAGCTGCTTTTAATGTTCTCTGTACTACAATTATGAGTGTAAGATCTAAAGAAAGAGAGATAGCTATTCTTAAAACAATTGGTGCATCAGACTTTACAATTGTAAGTATTTTTATCTTTCAGGGTTTATATATATCAATGTTGGGTATCATTTCGGGTCTCATATTGGGGATATTAATTACATTAAATCTTGATCCTTTAATTAACTTTATTGAAACATTAATTAATAGATCATTATTGGATAATTACTTTATTAATTATTTTCCATATGCATTTAACTTTAATCAAATAACTTTAGTTCTACTTTCTTCATTTCTTTTATGTTTTATTTCTTCTGTTTGGCCATCATCAAGAGCAGCTAAATTGAATCCTAATGAGGTTCTAAGACATGAATAAAATTTTTACAGAAGATTTATCAAAAACTTTTATTACAGATGGAATTAAGAATTCTGTATTGCGTGAAATTAATTTCTCTATATCTCAGGGAGAAACATGTTCGATAATAGGTGCCTCAGGATGTGGCAAATCTACATTCTTACACCTTTTAGCTAAATTAGATGATTATTCGTCAGGAAGGATTTTCTTTAATGAAATAAATTATAGTGATTTAAATTCAGATTCATCAGCAAGCTTAAGGTTAGATAATTTTGGTTTTGTATACCAATTTCATCACCTTCTTGAAGATTTTAATGCCTTTGATAATTGTAAAATTGTTCAAGACTTAAACAATAATAAAAATAATCCAAATATAGATGAACTCTTAATAAGTGTTGGCTTAAAGGATAAATTTAAATCTTATCCGTACCAACTTTCTGGCGGGGAGAAACAAAGATTAGCAATTGCAAGGGCTTTATCAAACAATCCAAATTTTCTAATTATGGATGAGCCCACTGGAAATCTTGATAACAAAACATCCAAACTTATTCAGGATTTAATACTGAATATTTCAAGAAACAATGAGATAGGGATCATTCTGGCAACTCATGATTTAAATTTTGCTAATATGATGGATACAGTTTATGAAATTTATGATGGGGGCTTAAGAAAAGTCAATGAGTGATATTTTTATAGCAGGTGGATGGTTTATGTGGCCTCTATTAGCTTGCTCTATAACTATAATCTCAATATCTATTGAAAGATTTTGGATGTTACAAGAAAGACTTGTTTCTCCATCTGGTCTAGATAAGCAGGTTCTAAATTTAATTGATAGAGACCTTTTGGATGATTACCAGGAGAGAGCAATATCAGACATTTCATCATTAGGAGATCTTTTAATAACTGTTCATAAATATAAAGAATTATCTAGAGATCTACTTGAATCTAAATTAGAGGAAAAATCTATTGAAATTAAATATAAGCTTGAGAGAAATCTTTCAATGCTTGGAGTGGTTTCAACCATTTCTCCTCTATTAGGTCTCTTAGGGACAGTTGTTGGAATGATAACTGTTTTTTCAACTTTTCAATCTTCAGGTGCAGCATCACCTGACTTATTAGCAAGCGGTATTTCTCAAGCGCTCATCACAACTGCATTTGGTTTAATGATTGCAGTTCCAGGACTTATTTTACATAGACACTTTGAGCAAAAAGTTAATAAATTAATGATTTTGTTACAAAGTAAAACCTCATCATTTATTGATAATTTTTAAATGAAATTTGCGCTAACATCAAATAAAAATCCGAGTATAGAGATTACTCCACTAATCGATATTGTATTTATTTTAGTTATCTTCTTTGTTGCAACCTCAAAGATAACAGATTCACAATTTCTTGATTTAGACCTGCCAACTACAGAATCATTTAATGTAGAGACATCTTCGCTATCTAACCAAATTTATATCTTTAATGACAATACTGTAATCTTCAATAATAAATCATACCTTGTTAATAATGATGCTTTAAAAAATGCACTTTTAAATGAATTAATTGTCGAAGATACAATTATTCTAAGTATAGAAGGGGATGTTACTCATAAAATAACTATAGAACTTATGGACTTTTTACAAAAAAATTCATTTTCTGATGTTCAAATTAGGACTTTATCAAAATGAAACAAAATTCATTAAAAAGATTATTTTCTTACTCATGGAGATATAAATGGTCTTTCCTAATAAGTATTTTTGGTTTTATTTTATTTGCATCAGCTGATATAGCAGCAGTTGAGTGGATTAGGCAAATTATTGGTTTCATTAATGATAACTCAGAAGATAAACAGCAACTTCTTGCTTTATCTTTAATTGGTATTGCACTTGCACGAGGATTGGGTTTCTTTATTGGTAATTACTTTATGGCTAGAGTAGGATTTGGAGTTGTTTACCATCTTCGGGATGAACTATTTAAAAAGTTACATCAGCTACCAAAAAAATATTTTGATCAGAATCAGTCTGGTCAATTAATTAATAGAATTACATTTACAACAACCCAAGTATCTGGTGCAGCATCTAATGCAATTAAAACCTTAGTAAGAGAAGGATTTTTATTAATAGGTTTATTCTTTTATATGATCTATCTTAACTGGAAGTTAACGTTACTTCTTATTGTTACTGCACCTTTAATTGCAATAATTGTTTATTTTGCCGGTAAAAGATTAAGAAGACTTGCAAAAAAAATACAAACAGCAATGGGCGATGTTACTCATATTGCATCAGAAGCCGTAAATGGTCATGTTGAAATTAAATCATTTGGTGCTGAAGAGTACGAAAATAGCAGATTTGCAGATGCTAATTCTTCAAATAAAGTTCAGAATCTAAAACTTGAAGCTACAAATAATCTAGCTACACCAATAATCCAATTTTTAGTTTCTATATCCCTTTCCCTAGTTGCATATTTTGCATTAGGTTCTTCGTTGGGAATAACGCTTGATGCAGAAACCTTCGTAGCATTTTTTACAGCGGCAGGCTTGATGGCAAAACCAATAAGACAGTTATCAAGCATTAATGGGGTTATACAAAAAGGTTTAGCTGCTGCAAATGAGATATTTGATCAATTAGATTTTGATGACGAAGTTAATACTGGAGATACAACAAAACCTATCGAAGGTGTTATAGAGTTTAAGGATGTTTCTTTTGGATATACAGGAGATAAAAATATATTAAACAATATAAATTTAATTGTTAATAAGAATGAAACAATAGCATTTGTTGGTAAATCGGGATCGGGAAAATCTACATTAGCTAATCTTATTTCTAGATTTTATTCGGATTACACTGGACAGATATTAATAGATGGAATTCCAAACAATGAATATGATTTAAGTTTTCTTAGAAAATCCATATCAATTGTTACTCAGTCACCAACTCTATTTAACGACACTATAGAAAGAAATATAGCCTATGGTGATGACGAATTTGATACTGAGAGAGTAATGGAGTCTGCCAGATTAGCTGGATGTTTAGATTTTATAGATAAATTACCAGAAGGCATCAATTCAGAAATAGGTGATGATGGTGTTCTACTGTCAGGCGGTCAAAGACAAAGGCTTGCTATAGCAAGAGCTTTTTATAAAAACTCTCCAATTATTATTCTCGATGAGGCAACATCTGCTCTTGACACTGAATCGGAAGAATTAGTGCAAGAGTCACTTGAAAAATTAATATCTGATAGAACCACGATAGTTATAGCTCATAGATTATCAACCATTGAAAATGCTGATCAAATAGTAGTACTGGATAATGGTTTTATTTCTCAACAAGGAAAGCATTCAGATTTACTTGAAGAAGAGGGCATATACGCTTCACTATATAAAAATGTTCCAATTGAAAGTAAGAAATCATCATCTACATCCTTACAAAAAGTTTCATATTTACAGCCAATTGACGATGTTGAAAATAATTCCAGTTTCGTAATAAATGCTTGGTATCAAAAACATTTATGGCTCTATCTACTCTTACCATTCTCATGGATTTTTACTTTTCTAACTAATAGACGAAGAAGAAAATATCTTAAAAACCAAATTTCGTCATTTAAAACAGATACTCCAGTTGTTGTTATTGGTAATATAAATATCGGTGGAACAGGTAAAACACCTCTAGTTAAGCATATTGCTTCAAAACTAAAAGAGAGGGGTTTAAAGGTTGGAATTGTCTCAAGAGGTTATGGCGGTAACTTCTCAGGAACACTTAGAGTTGATGATAATACTGAATATAAAAAATCAGGTGATGAAGCGCAAATGCTTGCTAATTTAAATGTTCCTTTATATTTAGATAAAAATAGACCAAGAGCAATTCAAAATCTAATAAATGAAAATGATTGTGACGTAATTTTATCTGATGATGGTCTTCAACATTATAAAATGTATCGTGATATTGAAATTATCGTCATAGATGGATCTAGAAGACTTGGAAATGGTTTAACATTCCCAGCTGGACCTCTAAGAGAATCATCAAAAAGATTAAAAACAGGAAACTACATTATCAATAATGGTGGACCAACTGAGGATGGTGAAATTCTAATGACCCTTCAGCCAAGTAAATTTGTGCATTTAAATACAGGTAAATCATATGATATTGATAAATGGCCTATGCATAATCAGATACATGCGGTTGCTGGTTTAGGTAACCCTGGTAGATTTTTTGATACCCTATCACAACTAAATTTTGATATCGAAAGACATCCATTTCCTGATCATCATCAATTTGAAGAAAGCGATCTTGAATTTCTTGATCATCATCCAATAATAATGACTGAAAAAGATGCAGCTCGATGTAAGAATTTTGAAAATCCTAGAATCTGGTATTTAACTGTCGAGCCAAATATAGAAGAATCATTTATTAATGATCTAGAATCAAGAATACGATCTTTACCAAGCGATGAATGATTTTATCGTAATAATTCCTTCAAGACTTTCTAGTACAAGACTCAAAGAAAAAGCTCTTCTAGACTTAAATGGAAAGAGTTTGATTGAAAGAGTTTATCTTAGAGCCATTCAGAGCAATGCAAAAGAAGTTTTCATAGCAACTGATTCAAAAAAGATTGAGGATCATGTAAAAAACTTTACACCTAATGTCATCTTAACCTCAAAAGAGCATGAGTCTGGCACTGATAGAGTTCATGAATGTGCGGCAAAATTAGATATTAGTGATGACATGGTCGTTGTTAATGTTCAAGGTGATGAACCATTTATAGATCCAGAAACAATAAACAAAACAGCAGATATAATTTTTAAAAATAAAAATGCATCTGTTGGTTCAGCATGTACGTTGTTTAAAGATAATGATTTTAATGATCCCAATAATGTTAAAGTTTATTTATCAGACTCAAATAGAGCTATAAATTTTTTACGAAACGTTGATCCAATCGATCTCGCAAAGAATAAAGCAAAGTATTTCCAACATGTAGGTATATATTCATACAATTATGAAACTTTAAGTACTTTTGTTTCATTACCCAGATCTAAAAATGAGATTTCTGAAAGCCTTGAGCAATTGAGATTTTTAGACAATGGACATGAGATCTATTTAGTTGAAATTGAAGAATTAAGTATAGGAATTGATACCGAGACTGATTATAAAAAAGCTTTAAAGATTCTTAATAAAAATGACTAAATACGAAATAAAGATTAAAAACTCTTTAAATCTTCCTTGTCACACAAATACGCTATATGAAATTGAATCAACTGAAGATCTTCTTAAAGTTGATTACAACAAATATGATGAATTATTGATTATAGGCGAATGTACAAATTTAGTTCTTCCTACAAAACTAAATAAAAAAGTAATTAAATCAAAAAATACAAATGTTAATAAAATATCATCAACCTTGTATAGAGTTGGATCTGCAGTAAATTGGAATGATTTTGTATTAAGTGTTATTGAAGATAATAGATTTGGTATTGAAAATTTAATAGGTATTCCCGGATCTGTAGGTGCAGCACCAGTTCAAAATATAGGAGCATATGGAGTTCAGGTTTCTGATTTTATTAAAAGCATCAATGTTTATGACTTTGAAGATAAAACTTTTAAAAAACTTCTAAAAGATCAATGTGACTTTGGCTACAGATCTTCAATTTTTCAAACTAAACCATATTTTATTATTGATATTGATTTTGAATTTAATCACATTGAAAAACTGAATATGAATTATGAGGGTATAAGAAACCTTATTACTACTAAAGAAAAAGATATAACATCTATAACCTCAAAAGAACTAGGTGCGATTATCTGTGAGTTAAGGGATTCAAAGCTGCCTAACCCTAAATTAGTACCAAATGCTGGTAGCTTTTTTAAAAATCCTATAATTAATGAAAAGGATATTTCATACAAGAACTTTAAAAAAGAAGATTTAATAATATGGGATCAAGATAAACCAAATGTAAAAGTTGGAGCAGGAAGACTTATTGAACTTATTAAAAGCACTTTAAATCATGAAGCTATTGATAATTTACATTCATGCCATGCACTAATAATTACCAACAAAAACAATATTAGTTATGATGACATAATAAAAATCTCTCAAGACATTCAATCAAAAGTCTACAAAGAGTTTAATATTCTCTTAGAGATAGAACCAACGATTATATAGAAATGATTTATGCAGCTTTAGCTCATTTATTTGCTGTTATGAGTCCAGGACCAGATACAGCAATAATTATTAGAGAGGTTTCACTTAATAAAAGAAGGGGGGGATTATTCTGTGCTTTTGGTATTGGAGTTGGAATATTAATTCATTGTTACTTGGCAATATTTGGCATATCAACTCTATTAGTTTCAAATAATATTGCTGGTGACCTAATATCTATGTTTGGGTCTTTTTACTTAATATTTATAGGTATCTCATCATTTAAAAGTGAATCGCAGACATCTAAAAAATCCCAATTAATGTCTAGCAGCTTCATAAATGGATTTATTACAAATATCTTTAATATAAAAGCTTTTATTTTCTTTATTTCATTATTTTCAATCATTCTTAATGATGATATTTCATCTATTGGAAAGATCTTTATTCCTATCTACTTTGCAGTAGCTACTTCTTTATGGTTTTCATTCTTAACCATAGTTCTTACACACGATAATATTCAAAAGAGATGGGAGCCAGTTCAAGAATTTATCAATAAGATTTCAGGATCTATCCTTATTGGTCTTGGATGTTTAATTCTGATAAATATACTTTTCTAGAATA
>Ga0209433_10000449_pt1 | contig 12672 bp, 15 predicted proteins | sample METZYME_5_50m_FD_187552 | JGI IMG/M metagenome (GOLD analysis project Ga0209433, IMG submission 187552) | Marine microbial communities from oxygen minimum zone in mesopelagic equatorial Pacific - METZYME_5_50m (SPAdes) (version 2) | ecosystem: Environmental > Aquatic > Marine > Oceanic | place...
ACAGAATATATTTGTGTCCTTGACGATGATACAGTGCCGGGGTCTAAATGGCTCGAAAACTGCGTGAATACTATTAAAGAAACAGAAGGTTTGTTGGGGGCTATAGGGGTAGTTTTTAAAGATCACGATTATATTAACTATGATAGGCACGGCTGGGCTGCGCCTAACGAAAAGACTGTCCCCGTAGATATTGTTGGTCATAGTTGGTTTTTTAAGAGAGAATGGCTAGGAGAATTTTGGAGGGAAGCTCCTATTCCAGAGAGTAGAATTTGCGGAGAGGATATGCATTTTTCTTATTCTATTCAAAAATATTTAGGGCTCGGAACCTTTGTGCCTCCTCACCCACAAGAAGATAAGGAGATGTGGGGATCTAATCCAGAGCTTGCTTTTCAATACGGGGTTGATAAAAACGCTATATCTGTGAATCATCATGCCTCTCATTTTGGCCAAGCTTTAAAGACCACTATAGCAAAAGGATTTAAATTATTGGAGGCATGAAAAAAATACTAATATGCTACGGGACTCGTCCCGAATATATAAAAATAGAGCCTATAATACTTCATGAGCTTTCTCAGTTTCATGATATTAAAACTTTATTTACTGGTCAGCATACAGATTTGGTTAAAAATTCAGTAAAGCCTACTTACAGTTTTGAGATGCATAACTGTTCGCCTAATAGATTGAATTCTATCGTAGCAAATATAACTGGCTCTTACTCTTTAGACCAAGTCCTTGAGGACGGCTTCACTTACATTTTAGTTCAAGGCGATACCGCTTCTGCATTTGCTTGCGCTTTAGCCGCCTTTAATAAAGGTATTAAAATTATACATCTTGAAGCAGGATTAAGAACAGGAGACAAAAACCACCCTTACCCTGAAGAAGTATATAGACAGTGTATATCAAGGATGGCAGATATCCATTTATGTGCTACTGATCTTAATTTCCGCAATTTATTAAAAGAAGGTGTCACAGAAGCTGAAATGCATGTAGTTGGAAATACAGTGCTTGACCATTTGCATGATATATCTGTAAGCTATAACAACGATATTCTTATAACTCTTCATCGGAGGGAGAATCACAAATCAATTCCATTTTGGTATAATCAAATAGAAAATATTGCAGAAAAAAATCCAAACTTAAATTTTGTATTTGTATCTCATCCAAATCCTCAGTCTAGATGCCCTCTGAAAAAGAACCTCATTAATACTTCTATAATAGAGCCGATGAGTCATAAATCTTTTATTGACAGAGTTTCTAAATGCAGATTTTTAATAAGCGATAGCGGAGGAGTACAAGAAGAAGCCTCGTTTCTGAAAAAGAAAGTTATTATTTGCAGAGAGACTACGGAGAGACCAGAAGCGCTTGGCTCCTTTCATTCGTTATGTCCGAACGTAGGAGATCTGCCTAATATATTTAATAAATTTATTGACAACTATAAACCTAGTGCTGAGTGTCCATTCGGAGATGGAAAAGCGACAGAGAAAATACTACAAGTATTATGAGGGTAACAGTCACAGGCGGCAGAGGATTCATAGGCAGCCATTTTGTTGAGTCCGCACTTGAGCGAGGCTGGAAGATACATGATATAGACAAGATGGGTTATGCTTCTCACAGAAGTTTACCTTGGGATAAAAACCCTAACTACTCATTAACACACGCTAATATAGCTAACGTCAGACATATTCCTACATGTAACATACTGATAAATTTTGCTGCAGAAAGTCACGTAGATAATTCTATAACTAATTGCGCTCCTTTTATCGAGTCGAATATTAATGGAGTTCATAACTTACTAGAGTTAGTTAGATTAACTCCTAAATATAAAAGGCCTTTATTCTTTCATATTAGTACAGATGAAGTATACGGCGATATAGAGGAAGGCTCCTTCAAAGAAACTGATAAGCTTAATCCAAGCAACCCTTATTCTGCGACGAAAGCCTGCTCTGAAATGCTAATAAATTCTTATCACAGAACTTATGGTATTGATTATGTAATGACTAGAAGCGGCAACAACTATGGAGCTCGTCAATACGAAGAGAAGTTGGTTGCGAAATGCATATCCTCTCTAAAAAATGGAGATAAAATTCCAGTGCACGGAGACGGTTCTTATGTAAGGGATTGGACTTACGTTAAAGATAATATAGATGGCATTATGAGCATCATTGATAAAAAAATAAAAAATCAATGTTTTAATATAGCTGCAAATAATTATATAAAAAATATAGATGTAGTTCGATCTATTATAAAAGTTTTTAATAAAACTGAAGATGAAATTCAATTTGTAGAAGATAGATGGGGTCAGGATATACGATATTCAGTAGACATCTCCAAGATAACAAAAACTACTGGCTGGAAGCCGAAGTACACAGGCGGCCTAAAGTTAGATTTTATAAATGAAAAATTATAAACAAGAATTTGATAGACTTTTACAGTTAGTTAAAGATGAAACTCCTTTCTCTTTCTCTCGTTTTTCTGATGGAGAAGTTACCGTATTACGTAATAAGACCGTAGTTTTAGCTGAAGACCACTTTATCCAAGGAGATATACACGGTGACCATAAAGTTTATGCTAACAGCTATATGCCGGAAGAACAAAAAAGCTTTATCCCTTCTGAGAATAAAAGAGAGCACGAAAAACTTGTTGAAGCTTTTAAATTTAAGAAAAAAAATTATATAAAAGGTATACCGGGCCAGAACAGTTTAGACTGTGGCGAATCTTGGAAATTTTGTACGGAGCTTTACGGCTCCGAAGACTGGGAAAATCTTTCTTTCGCGAATGTTATGATAAATGGCAACTACTCTCGCTTTATAAAAGAGATGCTGCCTTTGTTTAGCGAAAGAGATGTGGTGCTAGTAGCTAACGAGAACTCGAAGTTGGATAAGCTGCCATTTGAAGTTAAAAAGTTTTTTCCAATCGGTAGTAACTGCATGGTTAATAATTTTGATCTACCTGACAAAATCGGTGAATGGATAAAAGAAAATAATATATCCAATCATTTATTTCTTTTTTCTGCCGCTTCGCTTAGTAATTTTTTATGTTATGATCTTTTTAAGAACCATGACAATAATCAATACATGGATATAGGTTCTTCGCTTGGCCCGTTGCTTCAGCTCGAAGGTTGGAAGTCCAGTAGGACTTATTTATTAGCTTATTGGGGAAATGTTGATCACCCAGTACTTCATGAGGAGGATGTATGGAATTAGTAGAATGTAGTAATTTACCCGGAGACCACTGGTACTCTATTCTTGATATTAGGAATGACAATAGAGAAGGTTTTGGAGACCCTAGTATAATACCAACAGCAGCTCATCACGCCTATATGTTTAAAAACTTTTCCAATTACTTGGTGTGCGTTGATAGCGGCGAAGTGATAGGTTTTATAGGTCATGTCGATAACGACATAAGATTAGCTACTAAAAAAACTCACCAAAAAAAAGGTGTCGGCAAGTTTATGGTAGAAGGATTCATGGAAAAGTTTCCTGAATCTTTTGCTAAGGTTAAAATCGACAACGAAGCAAGCAGAAGATTATTTGAAAGCTGTGGGTTTAAAAAGAAATATTATATATTAGAAAAATGAGAAACCCTTTTGAGATAGTGCAGTGGTTTGAGGATGCTATAGCTGAATATACTGGCGCCCCATACGCTATCTCTTGCGACAGCTGTACTGATGCTATTTTTTTATGCTGTAAATATTGTGAGGTGCAAGGCTCTACTGTTACTATCCCTTCTCGGACATACCTTTCTCCGCCTCAGTCGATATTACAAGCTGGAGCCAAGCTTCAGTTTGAAGATATTGAATGGAGTGGTATTTATCAATTGAAACCTTTTCCTATTTACGACGCAGCCAAGAGATTAACTTCAGGAATGTATATACCGGGGTCTTATATGTGCCTGTCTTTTCATCACAAAAAGCCCTTAAAAATAGGCAAAGGAGGAATGATACTTACAGACGACGAGAAAGCTATTGAAACAATTAAGAGGATGAGGTATGAAGGCAGAGGCATTGGAGTTCCTTATCAAGATGATGAAATAGGAGACGGGGGCTGGAATATGTACATGACTCCAGAGCAAGCAGCCAGAGGGCTGACTCTTTTAATGGACTATCCGGAACATGCGGAAGACCAAATTGAAGATCCGCCTTATAGAGATCTTAGAACTTTTAATTTATTTAAAAAATGATTAACGATTCCAAAGTTTCTCTAGTTATTGATTCTACTAGTAGGTATTCAGATGCTTGGCCTATGTTTTTTGGACAGTTATCTAAATATTTTCCTTCGGAAATTAAAAAAAATCTTTTCACAGATAAGGTTCCAGAAAATTTTACTTTTCTTACCGAAGATATACAAGAAATAAACTACAGCAATAACGACTCCTACAGAAACCAGATGATAGGTTGCTTAAGCCAAATAAACACAGAGTATATAATTTATACTAGCGAAGATTATATATTATATGATTATTTTAGAGTTGAGAAGCTATCTGAACTAACCCGTGTACTAGACGAAGACACAGAGTTAAGTTTTATAAAATTTATAAAAGGGCCAGAACAAACTTCTCCATACAAAGACTCACGCTTTCTGCATCTAATTAATCCTAATGACGCAAATTTTTTCGCTCAACAAGCTTCGATATGGAGGACTAAAGACTTCTTGTCTATTTTTAAAGCTTGTCCACCAGCCTACGGCAGGATGGAAGTAGAACCTAGAGGCTCTGATATTTGCAGAAAAATAAACATAAACAAAGGAGTCCAATATTTTGAAGGGTCAGAAGAAAAAAAAGGATTGTGTCATTGGAGCTCTAACGTTTTTCCAATAATAACTACAGCTATCACAAAAGGAAAATGGAACGTCGCCGAGTACGAAACAGAGCTATTACAGCTTGCTCAAGAGTACAAGATTGATCTTTCTGTAAGGGGCACTAACGCTCCATCTTATATGGATTATATTATTAAAGTTTAAGTATGAAAGTCATTCATAACTATTCAGGAGATGCTACATGGGGCGTTATACCTTATATTCAGAAAATTTTTGATTCTCTTTCGGAAGAAGACTCAGATATCGTATTTTTTAATGGTTTTTCTTTCATGGATCACATTGCTTTAAGAGAGCCATATAAAGATTATCGCAGAAAATGTTTATTAGCGCATTGGTCTCCTTGTGAATTTATGACTAGGAAAGACTATCATTATTTTGATTCTTACGAATTTTTCACTGATGTCTATACTGTTTGTCCTTTTACTTGCAAATTTATGAATGAGTATTTTGGTAATGAAAAATTTAAATATATTCCATACCCTTATACAAATTATTCTGTAGATAAATTTTATGAATATGATTCGCTATGCAGTTGGTTCGGGTCGATTCATGGGCAAGACCACATTTCTGCGGTCGCATTGTTAAGCAAGTATAATTATAAATTTATTACTTCTCAGAAGAATACGTGGATGCACCATCCCTACGAGTACAATAAATGCACTCATGTTAATCTTTCTAACGAGGATAAACTTAAAGAGGTTAGCCGCTGCAAAGCTTCTTTGACATTTAACAAGCTTTACACAAATCAATCTACTCAAAATAATCGTATTTATAAAAATTTAATTAATCATTCTTTTGATTTTTTTGATCAAGGCATATTGCCGCAGTTTAAAGTAAGAACGCATGAAATAGCTTCTTGTAAATCTTTAATTTTATGCTTTAAAGATCATTGGAATTTAATAGAAGACTTCTATCAAGAAGGCGAAGACTTTATATATTTTGAATCTTTTGAGGAATTAGAAGAGATTCTTAATGATATTGATACTAATTTTGAGAAATATAAAAAAATAATTGAAAACGCTTACGAAAAACACTATAATTATTCGGTTGAGAAAATTTTCAACTATATGAAGACTAACGATCCTTCGTTAATAACTTGGAAAAATAAACATGTTTAAAGATAAAGAAGTTTTAGTAACAGGCGGAACTGGCCTAGTTGGTCGCGAGCTAGTTGAATTGCTATTTAAAGAAGGCGCAAAAGTTACGTCTGTTTCTATGGATGAGAATAATTTTCGCCCAGAGTGGAATGTTACTCATTTAAAATTAGATTTAAGAGATTTTAAAAACTGTGTAGATGTTTGCAAGAATAAACAATATATTTTTCATATCGCAGGAATAAAAGGCTCTCCGGTGCTAACTCATTCCAAACAGTATACTTTTTTCACTAATTTTTTACAGCTAAACACAAACATGATAGCTGCTATGTATGATTCTGAAATGGAAAATGGAGTGTATACCAGCACGGTGGGCACTTACGGTCCATCAGAAGTTTTCTTCGAAGATAAGCTTTGGGATCAAAATCCATCTGAAAATGACTGGTTCGCTGGCTGGGCTAAAAGAATGGGAGAAGTTCAAGTAGATGCATACCTAAAGCAATACAAAGAGCAAAGAATCTCGGTTATTAAACCAGTTAATATTTATGGAAAATATGACAACTTTGATTTGAGAACGTCAACCCTCGTCCCATCATTGACAAGAAAAGTCGCGGAGGCGAAGGAAGAAGTTGAAGTTTGGGGGGATGGGTCAGCAGAAAGGGATATTATACACGCAAGAGATGTTGCCAGAGCTGCTATTCATGTTGTAGAAAATAAACTTTATTCCTCATATAATGTTGGTCGCGGAACAGGAGTTAGCATAAAGACTTTGATAGAAACTCTTATAAAAGTTTCTGGTAAAGATTTAGCTATAAAATATGACCCCACTAAGCCTAAAGGAGATTCTACTAGAACAGCTAATATAGACAAAATAACTGGCACCGGCTTTAAGCCGTTAGTCTCCCTAGAAGAAGGTCTTGCTGAAACTTTAGATTGGTACAGAACCGGACACACGCTTTTCTCAAAAGATACTGGAGCTTTGATTGGCAGATATGATCCGTTTTTGACTCCTGACTACTCAAACAAGATTAATGAGTTATCTTAATTGGTTTCACAAATACTTTGCTAATAAATGCAAAGGCTTGACTAACGAAGAAATACTTAACGAGGTGTTCCTTCTTTTAGAAGAAAGGAGCACGGAGTATTTAGATCATTATAATGAAAATTATAAAGACCTATATATTAAGCCAGATGAAGATATATTAAATAGCAATCCTCAAGTTATACAGCAAGTCAAAGCTGAACTTTATGATTTTTTAAAATTAATTCTGGAGAATAAAGTAGGAAACTTTCTACAGATAGGATTAGGTCATTTTGGATCGACTCAGTTTTGCTTGAGTCTTATCTGTGAAAAAGTGGTCAGTGTTGATGTTGATATTAAAAACATAAATTTTTACTCTCAAAGAGAGCTGCTTTACAATCAAAACAAAGAGATTTTTATTCATGGTGATTCTACAAAACCGGAAGTAGTATCTAAAGCTGCCTCAGAAGGCCCTTACGACTGCCTGTTAATAGACGGCAATCATTCTTTTGAGTATGTAAAAAAGGATCACGACAACTACTCTGCTTTTGTAAAAACCGGAGGCATAGTAGCTTTTCATGACGCTTTGCTTACCGGAGACAGGTACGGAACTCCAGAAGTTTTAAAAACTTTATCTAATATAGAGTATATTTCACATTCGAATGAAGTAGGAATAGCTTTTTACAAAAAGAAATGAAATCATTATTAATCTGCGGGGCTGAAGGCTTTATAGGAAAAAATTGTTTAGAATTTTTCGCTAAGTCTGAAGATAAATACAAAATTACGGCTACTTACTTTAATAAGCAGCCAGAGTCTAGATTACCCAATGTAGAATACGTTCAGGTAGATCTAAGGGTAGAAGAGCAAGTAAAAGAACTGCTTAAAGGTAAAGATATTGTTATCCAAGCAGCGGCCACAACGACAGGGTCTAAAGACGTTATGGAGAGACCCTTCCTGCATGTTACCGACAATGCAGTTATGAACTCTTGGATATTTCGAGAGGCTTTCTTAAATAAAGCTTCTCATGTTATTTTTCCTAGCTGCACGGTAATGTATCAACCAAAGGACCATGCTCAAAAGGAAACTGACTGGTCTGCCGAAGACGAAATATATCATTCTTACTTCGGAGTAGGCAGCACAAAAGTCTACTTAGAGAAAATGTGCGATTTTTATTCTCGATTAAGTTGGACTAGAGATGACGCAAGAATGTGCGACGGAAACGGAAATCAAGGAGGCACAAAATATACAGCTATTAGACACTCCAACGTTTACGGGCCTCATGATAAATATGATTTAGACAAGTGCCATATGGTTCCTGCTTTAGTAAACAAAGTCTCTGCCGCTTCAAATACATTGGAAATTTGGGGCGACGGAAGTGCTCGTCGAGATATTCTATATATAGACGATTTAGTGAGAATGATAGAAGCTTGTATCTTAAATCAGAAAACTTCTTACGAGCTATTTAATTGCGGAGGAGGAAAAGCTTACTCGGTAAAAGAAATAGCAAACACTATAATGGAAGTGTCTAATAAAAGTTTAACTCTTGAACTTGATCCATCTAAACCTAACATACCAACAGTAGTCGTACTGGATTGCTTAAAAGCCTATGAGGAGATAGGATGGGCGCCCACTATAGACATAAAAGAAGGATTAAAAAAGACTTGTGAGTGGTATTTAGAAAACTATAAATGAAAGTTCTCATTACAGGAGGAGCAGGGTATTTAGGCACGGTACTAACAGAGGAGATACTAAACAGATTTCCTCATGCAAAGGTTATCATTTATGATAACTTGATGTATAAACAGGACGGACTCTTTAGTTTTTTTAAATATCCTAAAGACAGGTTTGAGTTTGTCTACGGAGATGTAAGAGACAAAAATTCTTTACTAAAGCAGTTACAAAAGCTAGATAAGAATAATGACTACGTTATTCCTCTGGCTGCAATTGTCGGTTTTCCTGCTTGCGCTAGAGACGAAAAGCTTGCCGTAGCAGTTAACTTCGAGCATGTAAAATACATTGTTCAATCCACTAAATGTAGAATAATTTACCCTAATACAAACAGTGGATATGGAGTGAGTAATGACGAGGCTCACTGCACAGAAGAAACCCCTCTTGCGCCTATCTCTGTTTACGGCAGAACAAAGTGCGACGCAGAAGAATGGGTGCTTGGTGCTGGCCACACCTCTCTCAGGCTAGCTACTGTATTTGGCACTTCTTATAGATTCAGAAAGGACCTGCTTGTAAACGACTTTGTACTGAGGGCTGTCACAGATAGTTGCATCACTTTGTTCGAAAGTTCATTTAAAAGAAACTTCATACATATCAGAGATGTTGCTCATGCCTTCATTCATATGTTTGGACATAGATCGCATCTAAATAACGAAGGGTCAACTATTTTTATAGACGATGACAATAATCCTTTTAATCCATATGGCCAATCTTATAACGTCGGTTTGTCTAGCGCTAATTTTTCAAAGCTTGAGCTCTGTGAAAAAATTAAAGAGCACGTCCCGGGATTCGTTATTACAAAAAGCGAAATGAATTCTGATCCTGATAAAAGAAATTATATCGTTAGTAATGATAAGCTTGAGGCGACAGGCTGGGAAGCTAGAGTAGATATAGATAAAGGTATTGAAGAGCTAATAAGAGCTTACCAAGTATTTAATAAAGCTAATGTAAAACATACTAATTTATAATTGAAACAATTTACTCCAAAAGAACTCATAGATTTTGAAGAAGAAGTAGCTAGCTGTTTCAATAATGCTACTATTCGCGCGCCTATCCATCTCTATAGCGGAAATGAAAATCAGATGATTAAAATTTTCGAAAATATAAAAGATGAAGACTATATATTTTGCACTTGGAGAAGTCATTATCAATGTTTACTCAAAGGAGTTCCTAGAAATAAGTTAAAAGAAGATATAATAGCAGGCAAGTCCATAACCCTGTGTTATCCAGAATATAGAATATTTTCTTCAGCTATAGTAACAGGCTCTATACCAATAGCGAATGGCCGCGCTTTAGCGGAGAAACTAAAAGGGACAAGTTCTCACGTCTGGTGTTTTGTAGGAGATATGAGTTCAGAAACTGGCTCTTTTCATGAAAATGTAAAATATTCCACAGTACACAAACTTCCGATTACTTGGATTGTAGAAGACAACGGGAAAAGCGTTTGCACTGATACTAGATCTACTTGGAATATGGATAACTTATCTTATGAAGAGCTTGATCTACTAAATTCTAGGAACAACGTCATATATTATAAATATGACACAAAGTATCCACATGCGGGAGCAGGCAAAAGAATACAGTTCTAATGAAATATTTTGATGAGTTAAAAAGATCTATGGATTGGCTTGGAGAAAAGCCAGACACGCTATTTATAGGTCAAGCTGTTGAGGTTGCGGGCACAGGCATGAGCAACACTCTAAAAGATGTTTCTAAAGAAAAACTTTATGAGTTTCCTGTTTGCGAAGATATGCAGATGGGATTTAGCAATGGTTTAGCTCTATCTGGAGATTATGTTCCTATTTCTATTTTTCCTAGATGGAATTTTTTACTTTTAGCTACAAATCAAATTGTAAATCATTTAGATAAAATACCTGAGATGTCCGATTATAGACCTAAGGTGATCATTAGGACTTCTATAGGCTCAGAAAGACCTTTGCATCCACAACATCAGCATGTCGGAGATTATACAGAAGCTTTTTCTTCATTAACTTCAAATATAGAAGTTATTAGAATGGACGAACCAGAGCAAATCTTTGAATCTTATGTTAGGTCTTACGAAAGAGAAGATGGCAAGTCTACTATCTTAGTAGAGTGGGGCGACTACTATAATGAAAAATAAAAGTTTTAACATACCGCTAATGGACGACAACATCACTCGTGCTGATGCAAATGAAGTTGTCGACTTCCTCCAACAAGACCCTATACCCAAACTTACGAATGGGCCTAAAGTTAAAAAATTTGAGGAAGAATGGTCTAACTGGCTTGGGGTAAAGCATAGCTTAATGGTCAGTTCTGGTTCTGCCGCTAATGAGCTAACGATGTTAGCTCTTAAATATATAGAAGACAGAAAGGACGAAGGAAAAAAATGTGAAATTATTGTACCTCCTCTTACTTGGATTTCTGACATAGCTTCTGTTTTATTTAGCGGGTTCAAACCTGTATTTTGCGACGTTAATATGAAAAATTTAAGTTTTGATTTAGAAAAGCTTAAAAAATGTATTAACTCCAACACAAAAGCAATTTTTGTCACTCATGTACTAGGGATTAATGCATTGTCTGATGAACTCATAGAAATATGCAATAGCAATAATATATTATTAATAGAAGATGTTTGCGAATCGCATGGCGCTACTTACAAAAATAAAAAAGCTGGGTCTATTGGATATGCCAGTAATTTTAGTTTTTACTTTGCTCACCATATGTCAACTATTGAGGGAGGAATGATATGCACTAATGATGAATACTTCTATCAGATTTGTAGAATTTTAAGGTCTCATGGAATGACGCGTGAAGCGACTGATGAAAATTTAAAAGATCAATTAATCCAAGAAAATCCAGAGTTAAATCCTGACTTTATTTTTGCTAGACCGTCTCGTAATTTTAGGTCGACAGAAATAAATGCTGTGCTAGGACTTTCTCAAATAAAAAGGTTAGACGAAAATAACTGTTTGAGAAAAGATAATTTTAATTATTTTATCAACAATCTAAATCCAGATGCCTACGTTACTGATCTGGAAACAGAAGGCCAATGCAATTATGCTTTTATAATAATTATGAAGGAGCCCTCTGACGAAAAAAGAGACTTAATAGAGAGATCTTTTAAAGAAAATGGCATAGAGTTTCGCCGGGGCCTTTCAGGCGGCGGTAATCAACTATTACAGCCCTACATGAAGTCCAACTTTCCCTCCAATAGCGAAGATTTTAAAAACGTTAATCATCTTCATAAATATAGCTGGTATGTTGGGAACTATCCAACATTAGAAATACAGAAAGTCCATCAGCTAGTAAAACTTCTTAACGATTTATGAATCCTCGCCTAGTCTCTTTTTCCAAAAATATAAATGAACTAGCTGTAGTGCAGCCTGAAGTTTTTTATGACGCGAGAGGAGAAAACGTAGAAACTTTCGATTCCAGTGAGTACAAACAGTTATTTTGCTCGGCGCCAATAAAAGAATTTAACGAAGGCTTAGAGTTTATAGTCGACTCTTTGTCTTTTTCAAGAAGAAATGTTCTTCGAGGGTTTCATGGAGACACTTGCACTTGGAAGCTTGTCCAGTGCCTACAAGGAGAAATACAACTTGGCGTTATAGATCTTAGGAAAGACTCTCCTAGCTATATGGACCAAGAGACTTTTTATATAAATGATAAAAACAGACTTCAGGTATTAATACCGAAAGGATGTATAAATGCTCATTTAGTCTTGTCTGAGTCATGCCTTTTTAGTTATAAGCTTACTCACAAATACGTTCCTCAGAGTGAACAAATAACTTTAAAATGGAACGATCCTGTATCTCAGATTAACTGGGCTACGAGCAAACCTATACTTTCGCAGAGGGATTCATGATAATAGTTAGATCTCCATTTAGAGTTTCTTTTTTTGGAGGTTCTACCGATTACGAGTCTTTTTATAAAGAAAACGGCTCTTTTTTAATAGGTACTACTATAGATAAGTATGCATATCTATGCATGAAAAAGCGTAGCCCTATTTTACCCGATGAAAATATTTTAATAT
>Ga0209433_10000451_pt1 | contig 12660 bp, 13 predicted proteins | sample METZYME_5_50m_FD_187552 | JGI IMG/M metagenome (GOLD analysis project Ga0209433, IMG submission 187552) | Marine microbial communities from oxygen minimum zone in mesopelagic equatorial Pacific - METZYME_5_50m (SPAdes) (version 2) | ecosystem: Environmental > Aquatic > Marine > Oceanic | place...
TACTCTATCTCAAGAAAGTGGTATTTCCATTATCAAGCTCGATGATGGAAAGGCTAATGCTTTTTCACATGACATGCTTTCTCAAGTCAATGAACTTTTAACCAAGGTGCCAAGAGACTCAGGAGCTCTTGTTATCACTGGAAGAGAGGGATTGTTTTCAGGTGGATTTGATTTAAAAACATTAGCTACTGGAGACATGGAAAAAATTACAAAGATGGTTCAGTTAGGTTATCGGCTTCTTTTAGATCTTTATTCTTTCGATCGACCAATTATTGCGGCTGTATCAGGGCATGCAATCGCATTAGGTTTATTTGTTACCTGTTCAGCAGATTATCGGATTGCAATAGACGGTCAATATGTATGTCAGGCAAACGAAGTTCGAAATAATATGGATATACCAACACAAATTATGGAAATTCTTAAAGCTAGAGTTAATAAAAATTATTTTTATCCTGCGGTTTTCCATTCTGATACTTATTCTGTTCAAGACTCAATTGCGGTTGGTTTTATTGATGAGGTTGTGCCCGAGGCTGATTTCATGAATAGAGTTATGGAAAAAGCAAAAGAACTAGCATCTTTACCTCATCCATTTTATGCAAATACAAAAAAATCTGCTCAAGAGGATGTAAGAAAAAAGATTTCAGATGCCATCAATAAATATGAAGATTTAACTGGTCTTAAAAATTAGTACTAAAAACTAAAAAGATATAGACTACCCCAAATGAGTAAGCATAAAATTTTCATTCCTAAGCATCTACGTGCATACAGGCCAAGACCTATTAGATGGCTGGGTAAAATTTTAATGAAGGTGACTGGATGGAAGACTTCTGGAGATCTTCCTAAAGATGAGCGGGTTGTACTTATTGCTGGTCCTCACACCTCAAATTGGGACTTTGTTCTTGCTATGTCGCTAATATTAAGCCTTGATGTTCACATCCATTGGGTTGGCAAGCATTCAATATTTAAAAAAGGTTTTCGTAGACTGCTCAGAAAAATGGGAGGAATTCCAGTAAATAGATCAAATCCGGAAGCTCTAAAGCAAGAAATTTATAACATCACTGAAAAATATAAAGGATTTGTTATCGCCATTTCTCCAGAGGGAACAAGAAAAAAAGTTGAGAGATTAAAAACAGGTTTTTTGCGAATTGCAAATGAAACTAATAGCAGGATAATGATGGCCGGAATTGATTTTTCTAATAAAACTGTAGAATTCGGAGATTTTTTCAAATCATCAGGTGATGTTGAGAAAGACCTAAAATTTATAAAAGAATATTTTGCAAACTTTGCTGGTAAGCGTCCAGAATTATCTTAGACACTCAAATAAATATGTTTTGAGTAACAAGGCATGAATTCTAATTACAAATTACGATCTTTTAATTTATCGAATTGCAGTGACTTAGAACTTCAAGCAATATTTAAGCTTAATCAGCAAAATACTCCTGAGGTGGGATCGCTTGATTCTACAGAACATCTAAAAAGACTAATTGAACTCAGTGCATACAATTTGTTAATGCTTAGTAATGAAGAAATCATTGGATTTATAATTTGTATGAGAGAAGGATCTATATACGAGTCAGAAAATTATAAATTTTTTAAACAAAGATTAAAAAAATTTCTTTATGTAGACAGAGTTGCAATTGATGAGCGCCACAGAAGATCAGGCTTAGGCAAGGAGATTTATGAAGATATCTTTGCTCATGCCAGCAATGATAATTTACCTATAGCATTAGAAGTTAATACTCAGCCAATTAATCAACCATCATTAAACTTTCATGAAAAAATGGGTTTTGAAAAAGTTGGAAGCAAAGATTTTGCTGATCACAGCGTTGCATATTTTTTAAAATAATTTTATGAAATATAGCCTTTCATTTTTTGTATTTATATTTTTGTTAGTAGGATGCAGTGACGACTCTTTACCCCCTATTAAGATAAGTGATTTTAAAAATGATATCTCTGTAAAAAATTTAGGCATGAGGTTGATAGATCTTCCTTATGGTTTGAACTCAATGGAGCGAAGTCGAGACGAAGTACAGGAAATATTTATAGTAGTCCATGGAGGAAATAGCGAGGGTTATGAGTGGATATATCCTCTTAAGAAGATCAATACAGAATTTAGGCATATGTATTTTTATCGCTGGCCTGATAATAATTGCTTTCAAAACTCAGCTGAAAATTTAAAAAACGAAATTACAGAAATTTTGAATCAAGATGACTCTATAAAAAAAATTATCTTAATGGGACATAGTTATGGAGGTATATTAGTGACCCATCTCTTAAAAAATTGGAATCTAATAACTCCCCTTGAAATTCATGTTGTAGCATCACCTTTGCTAGGTACCCCAATGTTAAATTCAATGTGCGGGTATGAACCTATTTCGTTGATACCAAAAAACTCAGTTCTTTATGAATGGAGAACTCAACATAAACTTGACAATGTATTTAAAGATCTAAGTGAAGATCCTCAAAAAATTGAGCTTCAAGAAAGTTATGTGACTACACTCCCTGAAACCTATAAGAGTAATCGACTCGGACACAACTGGTCTATCAGCTGGGTTGCAGATGAAGCTTTCTAATCTCTTTTGCGCTATTCAATGTCAAAGAGACTTAAGTTAAACTAGCTTTTTTCAAAAAGGGCTTAATATGACACTGCCAAAAATTTTACAGGATAATTTATCAATACCAGTTATTGGCGCTCCACTTTTTTTAGTTTCAGGGCCAGAATTAGTAATTGCTCAATGCAAGGCAGGAATTGTTGGCTCTTTCCCTGCGTTAAATGCTCGGCCTCAACACGTGCTTGAAGAATGGTTGATAAGAATTAAAGAGGAATTGGCTCAAGCAAAAGTCGATAATCCCAGCTTGCCAATTGCTCCTTTTGCAGTAAATCAAATTTGTCATGGTTCAAATGATAGATTAATGGGTGACATGGAATTATGTGTAAAGCATGAAGCACCTATCATCATTACCTCATTAAGACCGCCTGAAGAAATAGTTACAGCGGCCCATTCATATGGAGGACTTGTTTATCATGATGTAATTAGTGTAAGACATGCAAAAAAAGCTGCAGAACAGGGTGTTGATGGTTTAATTTTAGTCTGTGCTGGAGCCGGAGGCCATGCTGGAACATTATCGCCTTTTGCATTAGTGCGAGAAGTAAGAGAGTTTTTTGATGGAACCATTATTCTTTCTGGTTCAATCAGTTCTGGAAGTGCAATTGCTTCAGGTCTAGCCTTAGGAGCAGATCTTGCATATTTAGGAACTAGATTTATTGCCACTGAAGAAGCAAATGCTGATCAAGGCTATAAGCAAATGCTTATTGAAAGTGCCGCAGATGACATTGTGTATTCCTCACTTTTTACAGGAGTTCATGGCAATTACCTAAAAGGATCAGTTGAAAATGCTGGCTTAGATCCTAATAATCTTCCAGAGGCAGACAAATCATCAATGAATTTTGGTTCTGGCGGTAATACAGATGCAAAAGCATGGAAAGATATTTGGGGATCTGGTCAAGGCATTGGCTCAATCAAAGACTCTCCAACAGTTCAAATTTTGGTTGATCAATTAACTTCAGAATTTAAAGAGGCTGTTGAAGACTTAAAACAAAAATCTACCTATTAATCTGTAACTATAAGTCTCCATCTTTTCGATGCTCGCTGCGATTAACCTCAAATTTTTCTCCATACCTTGCCTCAAGTTTATCTTGGTTTTCTTTGATAACCTCATAAGGATCGAGCTTTAGCGCCATACAAGCAGTAGCCCAATACCACATAATATCGCCAAGCTCTCTTTTCATATGGAAAATATTATCTCCTGATGCCGGCTTTCCTTGAAGGAACATTTTCTTTACTATTTCTACAAATTCGCCTGTCTCACTACCCAATCCAAGCGCTGCAGTTATTAGTCTCGCAGATTCTATTTGGGATGAAGAGTCAATTTCTTTCATGCGAGCATCTAAAGTGGTTTGATCCAAACTGGGCTCACTTGTTACCTTGGTAACAAAATCTCCATAATTATTTAAAAACTTTCTTGCTTCGTCACTCATAAAATTCTCCTATGGTTTTAGTGGATTAATTTTCCAATCAAGGGATTCAAGAAAACTAGATTCCGTTGCCTTTTCAATATCTAACACTACCTTATTCTTCAAATCTATGCCGCTGATCGAAGCATAGTCTTCTATAGACCTTTCATATCCTAGGCTCATCGGTTCTTCAACTTTACCTGCAAATAAGTCATCCAGTCTATTTAAACTTTTCTTATCTAACTCAGTCCATTTAACTGCTCTCTTTTTATCATCTTCAGTATCCCAATGAAGTTTTCTGGGAATATCATTGATGTCAGTATAAAGGTGAAATAAAGGCACATCAGGGATATGAAAAAAAGAGTAGCCATGAGTGAATGCCCTCAATGCCATTGAAAGTTCTTCCCCATAGAAATAATAATTTGGATCATATGGAATTTCTTTTACAAAAGATCCTCTAGTAAAAATGCAACCAGCTGCCATTAAAATTGCATGCGTAATATCATCATGCTTTGTTGGAATGCCTATTTGTCTCGAAAATGAACCTTTTAAAAATAAACTATCTTTTCTGTAAGTTATTACCTGAGTATGCTTGTCACCTGTATTAAGCTCGAATAAACCCTTATCAAAATCTAAAACTTTAAAGCTTCGAGGATAGGAGGTTATGATTGGTTTTTTAAAATATCCGTCATTTTTTTGATTGTCAGAAATTTTTTCAAGTTGCTGAATAAAAATGGAGTCCCAACTAGGCGCAAATTGCGTATGAGAGTCAATTTGTAAAAAGTAATCTTCTTCATTAAAAAAACTTTGAGCTCTATGACGGGCCCAACATGGACCTTTTGAAAATAAGGGATCAACATGATCATATTGAATTTGATTTGAAAATTTTATCTCCTTTACTTTAATTGGATTATCTGACTGATCACATATGCTAAAAATCAGATCATTTTTATTTTCAGCATTATCATAGGCACTAAAAATTGTTGATATCAAGAGAGGATCTTGATAAGAGGCGATTGAAATAAATATGCTCATTTTGTATGCGTTATATGCTTTCTTAGCATACAATTATTTCTAGTAATGACTAAGGAATATCCAAAAAAAATTGCTGATAATGTGACCATGCATGCTGCAGATCCAATTCTGTATGTCGTTGATAACTTTTTAAGTGATGATGAATGCGAGGCTTTTATTAAAGCCTCTGAAGGTAAGCTTAAACCTTCGACTGTTATAAGCCCTGATAAGCATGTTCAACATGAAAGCAGGACAAGTGAGAATTGCTGGATAGAGCACGATGCAAATCAAATTATTCATGAAGTAAGTAAAAGATTATCGATCTTAGTTCAAATGCCAATTAGAAATGCAGAACAGTATCAGCTTGTTTATTATAAAAAGGGAGCCCAATACAAACCTCATTTTGACTCTTTTGATTATGAAACTGAAGACGGAAAGAATAATTGGGAACCTGGTGGTCAGAGGATGGTGACGGTTCTTGCTTATTTAAATGATGTGGAAGAAGGTGGCGAAACTGGTTTCCCAGAGCTTGATGTTAGTGTTCCGGCAAACAAAGGAGATGTAGTTGTATTTCATAATACCCTGCTAAATGATTCGGCAACTTATCCAAAGATTAACCCTAAATCACTTCATGGAGGCATGCCTGTGATAGAGGGTGAAAAGTGGATGGTAAATCTTTGGTTTAGGGAAAACCTCAGATATTAGTTACTTCAACTTTAGAGAACTTTGACTAGTTACAATATTAAACAAATGATCTTGAGCCTCTGGCTTTAGCTGCGCAACTCCAACTGCCAAAACATCAATAATTGCCATGTAAGCCAACCTTGAAGTTAGTGGCCTAGTTAATCTTGCATTTCCTCCAACATCAATATCTAGAGAAATATCGCAGATTCTTGAGAGGGGAGTATTCGAGGGCATAAGGCCAATAACAATAACACCAGAACTTTTAACTGTTTTGATGCTCTCTACCAAGGCTGCTGTATTTCCAGATTGAGAAATTGCCACAACTACATCTCTATTGTTAAGAGAATTTGCTGACATAAACTGAATGTGAGGATCAGAAATACAGGAGGATGGTATTTTGAGCCGAAAAAATTTGTGTTGAGCATCCATAGCTATTGCTGCAGACCCACCAAATGCATAAAATTCAACTCTTTTTGCATTTGCTAATGTTTCAATTGCCTCCTCAAGTGAAGTTTGATCGAGCTGTGATCTAACATTCAAAATTTCACTGATGGTGCTATCGAATACCTTCTCAGTAAGCTCTTGTATAGAGTCCTCAGAATCAATTTCATAGGAATTAAAATAGTCATCTGCAGCAAGTTGTTGAGCAAGGGTGAGTTTAAATTTTTGAAAACCATCAAAATTAACAGCTTTACAAAACCTTATTAAGGTAGGCTCACTGATTCCTATCTCCTTTGAAGCTTGTGCAGTTGTTAGCTCTATAATTGCACTTGGCTTATTTAAAATATATTCAGCAACTTTTACTTCTGATTTTCTTAAGTTAGGCAGTGCAATTTTAATTTCTCTTAATAATTTAGTTTGCATAAAGGTTAGAATAGGCTTCTTAGACTAAAAAATGAACCCCTAATGGATGTTTCTCACATACTAGAAAATTTAAATGATCCTCAGCGTGAAGCTGTTACCTCTGAAGATCAGAGTCTTTTGGTTCTGGCAGGAGCAGGCTCAGGCAAAACTAGGGTACTAGTGCACAGAATTGCATGGAGTGTTGAGGCAATGGGACTTAATCCCTCATCTATAATGGCCGTAACCTTTACCAACAAAGCAGCTCAAGAAATGCAATCAAGGATTCAAGAGTTACTTCAGTCACCAGCTGGTGATATGTGGTGCGGGACTTTTCATGGACTAGCTCACAGAACTCTTAAACGATTTCACAAGGAAGCAGGACTTATTTCAGGATTTACAATTCTTGATAGTGATGATCAGTTACGAATTGTTAAGCGTTTGGTTAAAGAGGCTGGTCTCGATGATAGCGCGTGGCCGCCTAAACAAATGCAATGGCAAATAAATAGCTGGAAGGATGAGGGCATTCGTGCTGATAAAGTTAATGATAATGGGGATTTTTATGCTCAAACAGTTAAAGGTATTTATAAGAATTACGAAGAGGCTTGCATAAATGATAGTTTGGTGGATTTTGCAGAGCTATTGCTAAAGTGCTATGAGTTAGCAAAAGAAAGTAAAAGTGTAAAAGAATTTTTCCACAACAGATTTAAATCTATCTTGGTAGACGAATTTCAAGATACTAATACAATTCAATATAACTGGCTAAAAGAAATAGCCTCAGATATATCTTCTATCACGGCTGTTGGAGATGATGATCAGTCCATTTATGGATGGCGTGGAGCCAAAGTTGAAAATATTTCATCTTTTGAGGCAAGTTTTAAAAAGGCTAGAATTATCCGATTAGAGCAAAATTATCGCTCAACAAGTGTAATTTTAAGCGCAGCTAATGCATTGATTGATAATAATCAAAATCGTCTAGGAAAAAATTTATGGACCGATTCTCTTGAGGGTGAACCAATAACCCTTTATCAAGCATATAACGAGCAGGATGAGGCAAGATTTATTGCTGGCACCGTAAAAAATTGGATGGATCAAGGAGAGCTTTATCAAGACGTAGGAATTGTTTACCGATCCAATGCACAGTCCAGAGCTTTGGAAGAGGCATTATTGCGAATCAATATTCCTTATCGGATTTATGGCGGCCTTAGATTTTATGAGCGTATGGAAATTAAAAATGCCATGAGTTATTTAAAGGTGGTCTTTAATCCGCATGACAATCCTGCATTTGAGCGTTCTATTGCCAATCCAACCAGAGGCATTGGGGTGAAGTCTCAGGCAAAAATTAGAGATGCCGCTAAGGCATACAATCTTTCTTATATTAAGGCAGCGGCTAAATTACTAGATGAAGGGAAAATGGGTGGTAAAGCTGGTCAAGGTTTAAGGGCATACCTAGAGTTTATTACTCATTGTATACAACTGCTTGATACAACTCCCTTGTCTGATTTGATGGAACTTATCATACAAAAATCAGGCTTGTATCAGTATCACAAAAAAGAAGCTGGCGAGAAAGGTAAAACTAGAATAGAAAACTTGGAAGAGCTAGTCACCTCTGCAAAAAACTTTGAGCAATCATTTGAAAAAGAAAAGTCTCATAAAGAGATTGCAGAAATTTTCTTAGATACTGTTTCATTGGATGCAGGAGATACTCAAGCTGATGAGTTTCAAGATGCCGTTCAGTTAATGACTTTACATTCAGCTAAAGGTTTAGAATTCCCATTGGTTTTTATAACGGGTCTGGAGGAAACTCTTTTTCCACACGGACGATCCATTGAATCACCATCTCAACTTGAGGAGGAAAGAAGGCTCTGCTATGTAGGAATTACTCGTGCCATGAAAAAGCTTTATCTAACTCATGCAGAATCAAGAAGGCTCCATGGATCTGACGTATTTAATCCAGCTTCAAGATTTTTAAAAGAAATTCCCTCTGTTTTTATTGAAGAAATAAGACCCCGAGCTTCTGTGACAACTTCATATGTACGAAAACCAAAAAAATCAACCATAGACTTTAAAGAAGAGGTTGGCATTGGATTAGGGCAAAAAGTAGTTCACCCTACCTTTGGACTCGGTGTCGTTTTAAACTATGAGGGATCAGGTGAATCAGCAAGAGTTCAAATTAATTTTGAAAAAGCTGGCAGTAAATGGCTGGTACTAGCTTTTGCTAAATTGGAGATGTTGGGATGAAAAATTTTTTAATAACTGGGCTAGCTTTAAGTTTCCTATTTTCCTGTGGACAAGCGGAACAAAATACTGATAGCGAGGTAAAGTTTCAAAACTACTCATGGTCATTGGTTACTACTTGGCCGAAGAATTATCCTGGTTTAGGAATGGCACCAGAGCGTTTTAGTAAGTTGGTTGATGAAATGTCTCAAGGTCAGTTAAAAGTAACAGTTTATGGAGCTGGAGAATTTGTTCCTGCTATGGGTGTCTTTGATGCGGTCTCTTCAGGTGCTGTCGAAATGGGGCATGGCGGTGCCTACTACTGGAAAGGCAAAGTTCCAGCCGCACAGTTTTTTGCAGGAGTACCATTCGGTTTTACTGCTGATGAAATAAATGCTTGGGTAAATCGAGGAGGTGGTCTAGAGCTATGGGAAGATCTGTATAAACCCTTCAATATGAAGCCACTTCCAGGTGGTAATACTGGCACACAAATGTTTGGCTGGTTTAATAAAGAGATTAACTCACTTGAAGATATTAAGGGATTAAAAATGCGGTTTCCGGGTTTTGGAGGCGAAGTTTTCAAAAGAGCTGGAGGAATTCCGGTCAACATTCCTGGAGGAGAGTTATACACTGCCATGCAAACAGGTACTATCGATGCTGTTGAGTGGGTTGGTCCTTATAATGATCTTGCCTTTGGATTTCAGCAAGTAGCAAAATATTATTATTATCCTGGATGGCATGAACCAGGCTCTATGCTTGAATTTACCATTAATTTAGATGCATGGAATTCTTTACCACCTCATCTTCAATCTATAGTAAGGGTAGCTGCCAAAGCAGTTAATCAAGATTTATTAGATGAGTATACGGCTTCAAATAATAGAGCTTTACAAGACTTAATTACCAAACATGACGTAAAGTTAAGAAAACTACCAGATGATGTAATTAATGAATTCCGCGCTATTTCTGAGGAGATTTTAGAAACTTCTGCAGCCACTGATCCAGCTGTTAGAAAAGTTTACGATTCATTTAAAACTTTTATGGCAGAGGTTAAGAGTTTTCATGCCATAGCTGAGGATGCATTTGTTGAGGCTCGAACCAATAGTGATGAAGATTCCTGAATTTCTTCATTTAGGTACGCAAGCTTATGAAAATACTTATGAGCAAATGCGTTCTTTAGTAAAAGCAGAATCTTTCCAAGACCAGGTTTGGCTATTAGAACATCCTTCAGTTTTTACTCTCGGCACAGCAGCAGATGCATCAAATATTTTAAATCCGGGTGATATCCCAGTGATTCAAACTGATAGAGGTGGTGAGGTAACCTTTCATGGACCAGGCCAACTTGTGATTTATTTTTTACTGGATATAAAATCTAAAAAAATTGGTCCCAAAACCTTGGTTGCAAATTTACAATTGATTATTCAAAAAGTTTTGCAGCATTATTCAATTGAAAGCTCTTTTATTGAAGGAGCCCCTGGAGTTTATGTAGAAAATAAGAAAATAGCATCTATCGGATTAAGATTTTCAAAAGGTAAAAGCTATCACGGTATCAGTATAAATGTTGACATGAACTTAACTCCTTTTACCTTGATAAATCCATGCGGATATAAAGGTTTAGAAGTAACACAAATTAGTGATTTTGATTCAAAAGTTACTCTTGAAGATGTAAAATCTGTCGCAATAAAAGAGATTCAAACAGTATTAAATTAATGGAAATAATACCAACACAAAAGATCATTAATAGAGATGGCATTAAAGCTATCAAAAATGGTCAAAAGGCTAATAAGTATTCATCTGTTCCAAATCAGAAGAAGCCAGAGTGGATAAGAGTAAAAGCTTCCTTCGATAGTAATTTTAGCGCTGTAAAAAAACAAGTAGAAGATAAACGCCTCAATACTGTATGTGAAGAGGCCATGTGTCCAAATATTTCTGAATGTTGGTCTGCAGGCACTGCAACTTTTATGCTGATGGGTTCTGTTTGTACTAGAGCTTGCAAGTTTTGTTCAGTGGATACAGGCAATCCAAAAGGCTGGTTAGACCAAGAAGAGCCAATGCATACAGCAAAAGCCGTTAAAACTATGGGGCTCAAATATGTAGTTCTTACATCTGTTAACAGAGATGATTTAGATGATGGTGGGGCTGAGCATTATGCTAAAACTGTTCAAGCTATTAAAGAATTAAACCCTTTTACCGCGGTAGAAGCATTAACACCAGATTTCAAAGGCTTATCTTCGTCAATAGATACATTGGTCAATTGTGGGCTAGAGGTTTTTGCGCAAAACTTAGAGACCGTTAAAAGACTTACGCATCCTGTTAGAGACATAAGAGCTGGGTATGAGCAAACCCTTGAAGTTCTTGCGGAATCAAAAAGAATAAATCCAAATGTTCTTACAAAGACAAGTTTAATTTTAGGTTTAGGTGAAACAGATCAAGAAATCGAAGAAACCATGGATGATTTAATTGCTCACAAAGTAGACATCTTAACCTTAGGCCAATATTTAAGACCAACTCTAAACCATCTACCGGTAGAAAGATGGGTTACTCCAAAAGAATTTGATCGTTATCGTGAGATAGGATTAAAAAAAGGATTCTTGGAAGTTGTTTCCGGACCTATGGTTAGGTCAAGCTATCGTGCTGAAAGGGTGTTGGAGAAGAATAATGCAGGTCTTCCCCTAGCTAGTGGGCAAGGTTAAAGACTGTTACAAAAAGAATTCCTGTTCCAAGAACTCCCGCAATACATATCAACCAGTCGACCAAAAAAACTTTGAATAGCTTTGACCAGACCCCCACATTAATTTCATTATTCTTAAGCTCTTTTTTAAATACCTCCATCGCAGCATATTTAAACCAAGAGAAAGTTACTAGAAAAGTAATGGCACCAAAGGCAAAAAGTAGAGAGTTTGAATTCATATGCTTATAAAATAAAAAATGGAAAAATTATTACGGTCAATAATACAGCTAGTTGAATCAAAATAAAGGGAACAACACCCTTATATATATCTGTTGTTTTTATACTTTCATCTGCTACTCCTCTCAGATAAAACAAGGAGAACCCAAAGGGAGGAGTTAAAAAAGAGGTTTGCAAATTAATCGCCATCAATATTCCAAGCCAGACTGGATCAAAGCCCATCATTAAAAGCGGAGGCGCAACCAAGGGAATAATGACATAACAAATTTCTATAAAATCTAAAATAAAACCAAAGAGAAAGATTGCCAATAGAATAAATAATAAAGCTGTGTATTTGCCCCCTGGCATCATCTCAAAAATTTGATCAACCAAAAGATCGCCACCCACTCCTCTAAAAATTAAAGAGAAAATCGAAGCGCCAATAAGAATACTAAAAATCATAGTGGTTACAGTCGCAGCTTTATAACTTGTTACCCTTATAAGCTTTAAATTTAAACTACCATTCAAAGCTGAAATGATGAGCGCTCCAAAAGCTCCAACTCCTGCTGCTTCAGTTGGAGTGGCTATTCCAGCAATAATGGATCCAAGAACCACAAAAATTAGGGTTGCAGGTGGGAGAAGAGTTTTGAATATATTCACTTCATCTTCAATTTCATCTGTATGAGCGAATTCTTTTTTTCGATTAATGAAAATTGTGTAGGCCAAATATCCAATCACTATCATCATTCCTGGAATAATAGCTCCAACAAACAAGTCTCCAACTGAAACAGTTTCTTGTGAAAAGATCCCCATATTATTTTGTGCTCTTTGATAAGCATTTGACATAACATCACCGAGGAGGACGAGTGCAATGGAGGGTGGAATGATTTGACCGAGTGTTCCAGTGGAGGCGACTAAACCTGCAGAAAAGTCTTTCTCATAACCTTGCCTCAACATTACTGGTAGAGACATAAGACCCATAGTTACAACAGTTGCTCCAACAATC
>Ga0209433_10000452_pt1 | contig 12656 bp, 14 predicted proteins | sample METZYME_5_50m_FD_187552 | JGI IMG/M metagenome (GOLD analysis project Ga0209433, IMG submission 187552) | Marine microbial communities from oxygen minimum zone in mesopelagic equatorial Pacific - METZYME_5_50m (SPAdes) (version 2) | ecosystem: Environmental > Aquatic > Marine > Oceanic | place...
TAATCATTTAAATATTGTATTTTGCATAAGGATTGAGTTCTAGTCGTATTCATTAAAAATAAAACCAAACTTTTTTAATTTTGAGTTAGAAATATTACTTTGTTGATCATTTCTGTCTTCGGAGCAATTAAATATTTGATGTTCATCTGAATTAAACTCATTCTCTATAAAAAATTGAATAATTTTAGCGGCATTATTTCTATGTAAGTGATTTACAAAATTTCTTTGAGATATTGATTCATATAAACCAGCAAATCTTAAAATTATTAAATCACTACCATAGTTCTTTATTTGATTTTTTTCATAATTAATTAACGCCTTACTCCTAAAATCGTCTTCTTTTAGAGGATCTGATTCTTTAGAAATACCACTTTTATTTTTTCCATAAACTCTTGTTGATGAGATGGTTATAAATTTTTTAAAAGATAATTCACTAGATAATTTAAAAACATTAGCAGATGAATAAATGAAGCCCTTATCATATCCCTCTTCGTCAAATGAGCTTGGTTTTGGTATAAAAATTATTGAATCAAATTCAGTAGTATCTAATTTTGGAATTTCACTTGAAAGCCAGTCCCACTCTTCATAATTTTCTATATCTGACCTTCTATTACCTCTTGAAATTGCATGCAGCTGATATTTATCTTCATTGATTATATGACAAACTCTTTTAGCAATATCGCCAAAGCCTATAAATAGGATATTTTTTTTCATGCAATGCATACATTAACACAAAAAAAATCCAGGGCTGCAACCCTGGATTTCAATTATAAGTTCCTTAATTAAATACTTAAAAGAGGAGCAATAACCAAACTAACTATAGCCATCACATTTATAAGTATATTCATCGAAGGTCCAGAAGTATCCTTAAATGGATCTCCAACTGTGTCACCTACTACAGTAGCAGCATGTGTGTCAGATCCCTTTCCTCCTAAATTACCTTTTTCAACATATTTCTTTGCATTATCCCAAGCGCCTCCGGCATTAGCCATCATAAGTGCAAGTGATACGCAACCAAGCAATCCTCCAGCCAACATGCCTCCTAAGGCTTGAGCACCAAGACCAAAACCAATAATAGCTGGCATTGATACTGCAATAACCCCTGGTAACATCATTTTCTTTAAGGCTGCTTCGGTAGCAATCTCAACACATTTTTCTGAATCAGGTTCTGCAGTGCCTTCCATTAAGCCAGATATCTCTCTAAATTGTCTTCTTATTTCATTAATCATTTCAAAAGCAGCATCGCCAACAGCCGTCATTGTTATTGAAGAAACTAAAAAAGGTATACAAACTCCAATAAACATTCCAACTAAAACAATTGGCTCTGTCAGTGCTAATGAAAATTCAGGATTTGCTACCCCTACTACAGCTGAAAAAGCTGAAATTATTGCTAAAGCAGCTAACGCTGCAGCTCCAATTGCAAAACCTTTTCCGATTGCAGCAGTAGTATTTCCTAATTCGTCAAGAGAGTCAGTAATCTCTCTTACTTCCTCACCCATACCTGACATTTCAGCTATACCGCCAGCATTGTCAGCAACCGGTCCATACGCATCTATTGCCATTGTTATTCCAACAGTAGCAAGCATACCAACAGCCGCAATTCCTACACCATAAATGCCCGATAGTTGAGTTGAAGTAAGGATGATGCCGGCTAGAATAACAATAGGTATTACAACTGATTGCATTCCTACTGATAAACCTGAGATCATTACTGTTGCAGAACCAGTTTCTCCTGATTCAGCAATTTTCTTAACCGGGCCTCCACCTGTGTAATATTCTGTAATAAGTCCAATCAAAACACCGCCAACAGCTCCAGCAATAACACACCACCATACATTCATTCCAACTCCATCAAATGAATTAATTATGAAATAGGCCATAGCCACAAATATTACTGGCGCTAAAAGAGTTCCAGATCTTAATGCACTTGCAGGTGCTTTTGCAGACTGAAGCTTAACTATAAATATTCCAATTATTGAAGCTATTAAGCCAGTCGCAGCTAAAGCCAGTGGAAGCATCATCATATCTTGGTTGCCAAGCGTATAAGCTATAGCTATTGATGCAATCATAGAGCCGCAATATGACTCAAATATATCTGAACCCATTCCAGCAACATCACCAACATTATCACCAACATTATCGGCAATAACGCCTGGGTTTCTTGGATCATCTTCAGGAATACCAGCTTCAATCTTTCCAACAAGATCAGCTCCTACATCAGCACTCTTTGTAAAAATTCCTCCGCCTACTCTGGAAAAAAGCGCTACAACAGAAGCCCCCATAGCAAAGCCTTCAAGTTTATGAGGGTCAATTTCAGCTGGGATATAGAAATAATATAATCCACCTAAACCAATAAGACCCAATGATGCAACACAAAGACCCATTATAGAACCACCATAAAAAGAAACCGATAAAGCTGCTGCTGGACCGTCTTTTTGAGCTGCAGTTGCAGTCCTAACATTTGCTTTTGTAGCTGCATACATACCAATAAAACCTGCAACAGATGAGCATATTGCTCCAACAACAATAGAAATTGCTGTATAAGGTCCCAATGCATACCATGCTAGTAATACTATTACCGCAATAAATATGGATAAATATTTGTACTCTGTTTTCATGAAAGCGAGAGCTCCAGCATGAATCTGGTCGCCTATTTTTTTTACATTATCTTCGCCATCGGGATATTTCATGACAAGCTTGTAAACAACAAATGCCATTACCATACCCAATATGCCAAGAGCTGGTGGAATGATTAAATTATCCATATGAAACCCCTTAATTTTAATAAAGCATTCTAGCAAATTATTCGAAACAAAAGCGTATTTTTTCTCTATTTATTAAATATGTTTTTGTCTAAAAGTTCTTCTGAATTTGCAACAACGCATGCCACCGCAGCATCACCAGAAACATTTACTGATGTTCTGATCATATCGAGAATTCTGTCAACCGCCAATATTAATCCTATTGCATCAAGTGGAAGCCCTAATGAGCTCAAAATAAGAGCTAATGTAATAGTTCCAGCAGATGGAACAGCAGCTGCACCAATAGAAGCCACCATTGCAAGAAGAACTATTTGAATATATTCAATCATTGATAGGTCTACACCAACAGTGCTTGCAATAAACATAGTTGCTAGTCCCTGCATAATTGCAGTGCCATCCATGTTTATCGTGGCTCCAACAGGAATTACAAATGAAGAAACATCCTTTTTAACACCTAACTCATCAGTTACTGTCCTGAGAGTTACTGGAATAGTTGCTGCGCTTGATGATGTTGTAAAAGCAAATAAAGCAACATTTCTCATTTTTTTAAAGAAAATAATTGGATTTAAATTAGCAAATATTTTTAGTACTAAAGAATATGTAAAAAATAAATGAAACAGTAAAACAAAAATTAGTATCAAGACGTATTGAATTAAATCTCCAAAAATATTTAACCCTTTATCCATTACATAACTACCCATCAAACAAAAAACTCCAATAGGCGCAAAACTCATTATGATTAAAACTATCTTCATAAAAACTATATTTAATCTTTCAAAATTTTTAGAAAGATTATCAGTAAGATTGTCAGTAAGATTTAGAGCGATGCCAAACAAAATACTTATGAAAACAATTCCCAGCATATTGTTTTCAACAAAAGCTCCAAAAATATTATTAGGAAAAACTTTTAAAACAGTATCATATAAACTGGCTTCGCCTGAGGGTGCATTAAATGAAGTAACTTCACCTTCATATCCAGAAATGTTAAAAACCCATCCAAAAAATATTGCAATCACAACAGCAAAAGCTGTAGTTAATAAATAAAGCAGCACTGTTTTTGAAGCTATTGATCCAAGCTTAACCATATTCGATAAAGAAGAAATGCCAGAAACTAGAGAAAAGAAAACCAGAGGAACTACTATTAACAAGAGGAGATTCTTGAAAATTTGTCCGCCTAAGTTAAAAAGATATTTTTCTATGCCTAGAAAAACCGATTGTGAAATTGAATCTTGAAAATAAAAGAAAATAGAAGCTAAAAGTACACCTGAGAACATACCCACCAAAACATTTCTAGTAAGATTTTTTGGAGGATCTAATTGACTCATGTTATCTCTATCATATCAAAGTCTTCTTTTCCGACACCGCACTCAGGACATAACCAATCTTCGGGAACATCTTCCCATGCAGTTCCAGGCTCTATTCCATCGTCAGGCCAACCTAATTCTTCGTCATATATTAGTCCGCAGACAATACATTCCCATTTTTTAAATTTCATAAAGTGCTAAAAATTAAGTTATTTCGTTTATAACAAGGAGGCTATAATATCAGATTTAACCATTAAATTAATGAAGCTAAAGCAAAAATCTTCTTGGATAAATTATAAAGAAATGGCAGAACAGGTTTCTGATGAGATTATAAAGTCTTGGCTGACCGAAAATGGGCCAATAACTAAACGAATTTCAGCGAAGGAAGATTTTGAATTGAATCTTATTCGTGACGAAATTGATGAGGTCGATGAAACAGATAAAAAATATTTAGGTGATGATATTGGAGAAATTAAAGTAAGAGAAGTTATTCTGTTTGGTAATAAAGTTCCAAAAGTTTACGCGAAGTCTTTAATACCAGTTAAGACGATTGAAAAAGGGTTTTCAAAACTAGGAAGTCTTGGAACAAAACCTCTAGGCGACATATTATTCGAAAAGGATATCTTCAATAAAATTGATGTTATTTACTCTACTTTTTCCAATGAAATAAATATATTTTGGGGAAGAAAAACAAAATACTTAGTTAAAGATCTTCCCTTTTCAGTAATGGAAATTTTTTTAATAGATCAATGATAGATAAAATTCGTTCTTTTATAGAGCTTGCAAGACTAGATAAACCTATTGGGATCTATCTCCTATTGTGGCCATCATTATTGGGTTATGTTTTAGCAGGAATAAATTCTGAGCTTAAGTTAAAAAACTTTTTGATAGTAGTGATTGGCTCAATCATAGTTAGGTCCTGTGGCTGCGTTATTAATGATATTAGTGATTATAAAATTGATAAGCTTGTTAAAAGAACTTTGAATAGGCCGCTTGCCTTGGGTTCAATCTCCCTAATCGAAGCATGGATATTTTTTCTTTTGCTGGCTATTTCGTCGCTTGTACTTCTTTTTCAAACAAATCCTCTGACAATAAAGATAGCAATATTTTTTGCTTTTTTAATAATGTTATACCCGCTTACAAAAAGATTCTTTGTTGCCCCACAGTTCATTCTTGGAATCACATTTGGGTCTGGTTCAATAATTGCATATTCACTAGAGTCTAATATTTTTTCAATGTCACTTGCGATTTTATATTCTGGAATAATCGCTTGGATAATAAGCTTTGATACTTACTATGCTTTAGAAGATAAAGATGATGACGAACGTATAGGAGTAAATTCTACAGCAATTTTATGGGGAAATAATTCAATAACATATTCAAAAATACTCCACATATTTTTTTATGTATGTCTTTTAACCATTGGAATCATAAATAGTTTTTCATACCTTTTTTACATATTTTTTTTCTTACTGATATATCTTTTTATTCATCAGGCAAAAATTATCAAGAAAAAGAAATATATTGAAGCATTCAAAATAAATAATTGGATAGGTATTGTTGCCCTTCTTAGTTTCGTGTTCGAAATTATTTACTTAAGTTAAATGAATAAAAATTTAAATTTTATTGATAATTTTGATTCAATAGATGAATCTCAGTTCAATAAATTAATTCGTAAAGATGATGCTCCCTTTATTCAATATTCTTTTTTAAAGGCTCTTGAAAATTCAGGGTGTGTAGGAAGAGATTTTGGCTGGACTCCAAAACATCTGATTAAGTCAAACAAAAATATTTTAAGTGGCTTTCTGCCAATATATATAAAAAATAATAGTCATGGAGAGTTTGTTTTTGACCACTCATGGTCATATGCATTAAACAGAGCTGGAAGAAATTACTATCCTAAATTACTTACAGCTATACCTTTTACCCCATGTGAAACAAGAAAAATCATCACCGAATCTGATTCTGATGAATATATTGAAAAAGTGATAGATCTTATGGAGGAGAAAAATATTGAAACTTGGCATGTCCTGTACCCAGATTCAAATTTAAAAGAATTATTTCTAAAAAATAATCTTATAGAACGTTTTGGGTATAAGTTTATATGGAGGAATAAAGGTTATGAAGAGTTTGATGATTACCTTAGTATTTTTAAATCAAGACAAAGAAAAAATATAAAAAATGAAAGACGAAAAATATCTGACTTAAATATCACTTTTCAAATAAAAGAAAGTGACTCTCTAACAACTAAAGACTGGGATGATTTTTTTAAATTTTACAAAAATACATATGAAGAAAGATTGCAAAGACCATATCTGAATATAGATTTTTTTAAAGAAATACATAAATTTAGAGAAACTTTAAGGCCTGTTATTTTTTTTGCATTGCATGATAATAAAAAAATAGCTGGATCATTGTGCTTCGCTGGTAATGACACTCTCTATGGAAGGCATTGGGGATCATCATACAACATTGACTCTCTTCATTTTGAAACTTGTTTTTATCAAGGAATTGAGTTCTGTATTAAAAATAAGCTTAAATTCTTTGATCCTGGCGTTCAAGGTGAACATAAAATAAGAAGAGGATTTGAACCAAAAAGAACTAGTTCATTTCATTATATAAAAGAGAAAGATTTTAGAGGAGCCATACTAGAATTTTGCGAAAAAGAGCAAGATGAAATTAATAGATATTTAAAAGCATGTGAGAGATATACACCTTTCAATAAAGAATATAAAATTTAATGATGATTAAATCCTTACCAAAAACTAGTCATCAGCTTGCTGTTTGCGAGGCTAACTTTTTGAGATTAAAGAAAATCCTTAACGATTTTTTAAAAAATAAGTATTCGTTTGAAACAATAAATCCAGACTCTTCATCTAATCCAATATCCTTTCATGTAATACATAGAACACGCCATACATTAATTATTGAGGCTAAGCAGAAAATTAAACTTAAGAAGATAGAAAGCCTTATTATCAGAATACAAGTTTCCTTAGATGCTAAATTAGCAGAAGTCGTATCTTTTCAAGGAGAAAGAGCAGTGCCTTATTTTATGAAAGTACTTAAAACACAATCTAGAGACGAAAAAATTCAACAAAATAGATTTTTAACTGAATGGCTGGAGACCATTTTTGCGAATGGTATAAACCCTGAAGTTAAAATTTGATGGTAAAAACAATTTTATATTTTCATGGCTTTGCCTCATCATCAGATTCAGACAAAGCAAAGATTATTAAGAAGCATATATCTAAAGTTTCTAAAAAGATAAAAATATTTACTCCAGATCTTAGTAACGAATTTAAGGAAGCAAATAGTCAGATACAAGAACTTATTGACGAAAATAAAAAAGACTTTGTATTTATGGGAAGTTCTCTTGGGGGATACTATGCAAATTTTTATGGAAATATTTATAACTCAAAAGTAATTTTAATAAATCCAGCAATTCCACCATTGAAGGGTTTTGAGGAGTATCTTGGTGAAAATGAAAATTATTCTACAGGAGAAAAATTTATTGTTACCAAGGAGGATATAAAATTTCTAAGAACTCTTGTGGCTAAAAAATCTAATAACCAAAATAATACATTGATCTTACTAGAGTCTGGAGATGAGGTTCTTAATTACATTGAAGCTGCAAAATACTTTCAAGGTTCGAATATAGATATAACATTTGGTGGAAGTCATTCGTATGAGTCAATTACTGATAAGTTAGAGAAAATCGTCAAATTCCTAGAAATTTGATAAATTGAACTAAAATTGAACAAAAAACTTTATTTTGCACAAAATTAATGCATAATAATATCAATATATGTGCAATTACATCACAAAATAATTGCATATAATTTTTTTTGATTACTATTTTTAGGAGAAATGATGACTGATATTAAAACATACGAATACATCTGGTTAGATGGTTATAAGCCTGAGCCCTCAATGAGGAGCAAAATTAAGGCTACCGATCTAAGAGGAACTGATAAAGGAGAGGATAATGATAATATGCCTCCAAAATGGTCATTTGATGGATCATCAACACAACAAGCAGAGGGAGATAGTTCAGACTGCTTACTAGTTCCTGTTCAAATATATGACAATCCAACAACACCCGATCACTTAGTAATGTGTCAGGTTTTGGCTGCTGATCAAACAATACACCCTTCTAATACAAGATCTGCTGCTGCTGAAGTTGTAACTGATGAATGGTGGTTTGGTTTTGAACAAGAATACTTCTTTACTGATCCTGAAACAGGAGAACCATTAGGATGGGAGAATGGTGAGCCTGGTCCTCAAGGCCCCTATTATTGTGCAGTTGGTACTGGAAATGTTTCAGGTAGAGAAGTATCCGAAGTGCATCTTCAAGCATGTATTGATGCAGGTATAAATCTTACAGGAACTAATGCTGAAGTTGCTATTGGTCAGTGGGAGTATCAATGTTTTGGTAAAGGCATCAAAGCCGCAGACGACCTTTGGGTTTCAAGATATCTCTTATATAAAATTGCTGAAGAATTTGGTGTTGGTGTGAATATACACCCAAAACCAAAAACTGGAGACTGGAATGGATCAGGAATGCACTGTAACTTTTCTAATGAAGAAATGAGAACATCAGGATCTGAAGAATTATTTTCATCTATGTGCGATAAACTTGGTGAAGTTCATGAAGAAGGAATAGCTGCATATGGTTCAGATAACGATATGAGATTGACTGGTCTTCATGAAACTCAAAGTATTGATCAATTCTCATATGGTGTGAGTGACAGAGGCGCAAGTATTCGTATACCTGTATACACTGTTGAACACAATTGGAATGGCTACCTCGAAGATAGAAGACCTGCATCAAATGCAGATCCCTATAAAATCTTATCTCATATAGTAGGAACTCTTACAAAGTAATTTTGGTTATTTATATCTGCTCTATTTCTATAATAGAGCAGATTATTAAAAAAAATGAATTCTGAGAAACTATCTTTTTTAAATCAACTTGAAACTGAAATTATTATTCTAGATAGAGATCTATTCGTAATATGGTTAAATGATTCCGCTCTTAACAAAGGTTGGGTTTTAAATTCGAAAAAAAATCGTAATCTAATAACTGATCAATTTTCAGAAGAAACAAATGGGTCTCTGATAAATCTTTTGAAGAAAACAGTAAATGAAGATGGCGCCAAAACTAAAAGAGACTTTGAGATAATTACTGCTGCGAATACTAAAAGAGTCATAGACTTAACCGTATCTTGGAATAATGAAAATGAGTGTTTGATCCTTGAGATATTGTGTGTCGACAATCTAAATAAAATAATTGACTCTACAAAAACATTTTCAACACAAAAAATTGCTGCAAATTTAGCAAGAACACTTGCTCATGAAGTTAAAAACCCACTTTCAGGTATCAGAGGAAGTGCACAAATTTTAAGCAAAAAACTAACAGATGATTACTCTGAAAAATTTCTAAAAATAATTATTGATGAGACTGATAGATTGAACTCTATTGTAACTAAAATTTTAACGCCACCCTCAAAGCCAAATTTCAGTTTATTCAATATTCATTCCGCACTTGAAAAAGTTTACGCTCTTTCAGAAGCAGATAAGGATAATGAAATTATTCTTACAAGAGATTATGACCCAAGCATTCCTGAAATAAATGGAGATGAAAACTTATTTGTTCAAGCTATTTTAAACATTGTTAAAAATGCTCAACAAGCAATAGAAAATATTCAAAATCCAACTATCAAAATTAAATCAAGAATTGAATACAGTAAGCCAATTAATGGAGTAGTTCACCAAACAATTTGTAATATCGAAATTATTGATAATGGTCCTGGAATACCGCAAGAACTTCATGACCAGGTATTCTTTCCAATGGTTTCTGTAAAGGAAAATGGGTCGGGTTTAGGCTTAACAATAGCTCAAGATATAATAAGAATTCATGGAGGTGGAATTATTTTTAAATCAAATCCTGGAAAAACGATTTTTGCAATTCAAATTCCTATCAGAATAGAAAATAAGGAGGCAAAAATTGCATAGTATTTGGATTGCTGATGACGATGAGGCTATTAGATTAGTCCTAGAAGAAAGTCTTTCTTCCGCTGGCTTTGAAACAAAAAGTTTCTCAAGTGGAGAAGCGTTAGTTTCTGATCTAGAGAACTCTCAACCAGATTTAATAATTACTGATGTTCAAATGCCTGGAATGCTTGGCTATGATCTTTTAAAACATATTAATAATAATTTTGAAGACCTTCCTGTAATTGTAATGACCGCCTTTGCCGATATGCAAGCGGCTGTTGAGTCATTTGGTGGTGGAGCCTTTGAATATATTCCTAAGCCTTTTGATCTTGAGGATGCAATAAAGATAATTGAAAGAGCTTTAGAGGAAAAGCCAAAGACTAAAGGCTTAAAACAAGATACTAAACTGGATATTATTGGCGAATCTCAAGCAATGCAAAATGTTTTTAGAGCTATTGGAAAGCTCTCAAATACAATTGCAACTGTTTTGATTCAAGGCGAATCTGGAACTGGTAAAGAGTTAATTGCAAAGTCACTTCATAAGAATAGTCCAAGGCATGATATGCCATTCATAGCATTAAACATGGCAGATATTCCAAAAGAACTTGTTGAATCAGAGCTCTTTGGACATGAGAAAGGATCATTTACTGGTGCGGTTGAGAAAAGAATTGGAAGGTTTGAACAAGCAAATGGTGGAACGCTTTTTCTTGATGAAATTGGCGATATGCCTTTAGATTCTCAAACTAGGCTTTTAAGAGTTTTATCTAATAAGGAATTCTATAGAGTTGGCGGTGATAAGCCTATAAAAGTTGACGTTAGAATAATCGCAGCAACTCATCAAAATCTAAATAATTTAGTCTCTCAGAAAAATTTTAGAGAAGATCTTTTTTACAGGCTTAATGTGATAAAAATTGAGGTGCCTCCACTTAGAGACAGAAAAGAGGATATTAGTGATTTGTCTAAATACTTTTTAAAGAATTATTCTAGCTCTCTAGATGAAGATTTAAGAGTAATTTCTGATGAAGCAATGAACTTAATGAATAGATATGACTGGCCAGGTAATGTAAGACAGTTAGAAAATGTATGTTACTGGTTAACTCTCATGTCTCCATCACAAAACGTAAAGTCGCAAGACCTTCCGACTGAAATTAAGGAATTTGAAGTTACAGATATCCCAACTTCTTCATGGGAAGACGGAATGCAGAATTGGCTTAAAAATGTCTCAATGAATATAGATTCAGGTTTATCTGAGATAGCAATAACTAAAATTGAAAAAATGTTAATTAAAACTGCATTGGAAAGATCAAACGGTAAAAAAAATGATGCTGCCCAAATTTTAGGATGGGGCAGAAACACGCTATCAAAAAAAATGAAAGAACATGGTATTTAAACTAATGGCAGATTATCCATTCTCCACTGATTAATTCCACCTCTTAAAATAAAAATATCTTTTAATCCCTCTTTTTTTAAAGTTTCGCCTGCATTTGGAGATAAATTACCCATTTCACATACAAGTACAACAGACTTAGTAGAGTTAATAATTTCGTTTGATCTTCTCGAAAGATCGTTCATAGGAATATTGATTGAAGCTGTTATATGACCAGAATTAAAATCTTCAGAGCTTCTTAGATCAATAATAAATGCCTGATCTTGGTTGGAAAGACTAATTAATGATTGGCAAGATATTTTTGTACCGCCTTTTTTAGAATTTGAAATCAAAAATAATATCAAAACAATTACAAGCGGCCCAGAAAAATAATAATGCTCTATTAAAAAATTAATTAGTTCCATATGTATATTATCTATTAAAATGGTGAAGATTAATTAAAAAATATAAATGAAAAATATAAGTTTAATTTTAGTTCGACATGGTCAAAGTGAATGGAATGAAAAAAATCTTTTTACTGGTTGGGAAAATCCTGGACTTACTGAGAAAGGTGCTAATGAAGCAAAAAATGCTGGGATGTTAATAAATAATCTTAATATCAAATTTGATCATTTATTTACTTCTGTATTAGATAGAGCAAAACTTACTGGAACAATTATTTTAGAAAATATAAATCAAAAAGATATAGATATAATCGAAAATAAAGCACTCAATGAGAGATTTTATGGCGACCTTCAAGGCCTTAATAAGGATGAGTGCAGACAAAAATGGGGTGCAGAACAAGTTCAAATATGGAGAAGATCATATGATGTGGGTCCACCAGGAGGAGAATCACTAAAGGAAACTGGAGAGAGAGTTTTGCCATACTACTTAAGTGAAATTTATCCACTTATCCTTGATGGAAAAAATGTTTTAGTTGCAGCTCATGGAAATTCTCTTAGGTCATTGATAAAGCATCTAGACAAATTGTCAGCTGACGAAATTGTTAAATTAGAAATACCAACTGGAGCTCCTATTCAATATATTTTTAATGATCAAGGAGATGTATTAACTAAAAAAAACCTAATTGAATAATTTGAAGCAAAACAACGAAAATTTTTCTCAAATAATACCTCAATGGTATTTAACTCAGGGTAGAAATGGTTTGCCTTGGAGAAAAAAGATTTCTCCATACAGGGTATGGATATCTGAAATCATGCTTCAACAAAC
>Ga0209433_10000454_pt1 | contig 12633 bp, 12 predicted proteins | sample METZYME_5_50m_FD_187552 | JGI IMG/M metagenome (GOLD analysis project Ga0209433, IMG submission 187552) | Marine microbial communities from oxygen minimum zone in mesopelagic equatorial Pacific - METZYME_5_50m (SPAdes) (version 2) | ecosystem: Environmental > Aquatic > Marine > Oceanic | place...
CGAAGTGTATTTGTTGAGCTTGGTGGTGAGGTGAGGTCCTCTAAATTTAAAGATTTAAGTTTCTGGAAAGTAGGGATTATTGATCCTAGTGATAACTCAAAAATAATTCATACATTTATATCGAAAAACTATGATTCGTTTGCAATCGCAACATCAGGAGATTACAGAAATATAAGGATCTATGATACTGAAGAATTTAGCCACTCTATTGATACTGAGACTGGAATATCAAAGAAATTAGATAAAAGCTCTGTATCTGTTATTTCAAATGATGCTATGTCAGCAGATGCGTTGGCTACTGCTCTAAATGTCATGCCACTTGAAAAAGCATTGAAGCATGCCAATGACAATAATATAAAGGCCATGTTCATAGTTGATGAAAATAACAAGCCTAAATTATTATTCTCTCAAGCACTACAAAAGGTTAAAATATAGCTATGTTCGAAATTTTGATCACTTTTGCAATCTTGCTTGGCATAGTAAGCTTAATGTCTGTAGGATTATTTTTCGGCAAAAAACCAATTACTGGTTCTTGCGGAGGCTTAAATAATCTCGAACCTGGAAGAGAGTGTGAACTCTGCGGTGGTAAACCCTCGGATTGTCTGGGAGAATAAAAAAAGGAGCAAGATGCTCCTTTTTTTTAATGACAAATATCAGAATTGATTCATAGTATTGTCTTCACCAGCTGCTTTTAATGCAGCGTCACCAGCAAAATATTCTTTATGATCATCACCCATATCAGATCCAGCCATATTTTGGTGTTTAACACATGCGATTCCTTCACGAATTTCTTTTCTTTGGACACCTTCGACATAACCTAACATACCTTTATCGCCAAAGTACTCTTTTGCCAGATTATCCGTTGATAGGGCAGCAGTATGATAAGTTGGTAGTGTTATCAAATGATGGAAAATTCCAGCTTGTTTTGCCGCGTCAGCTTGGAAGGTTCTAATTTTTTCGTCTGCCTCTATGGCCAAATCTGTTGAATCGTATTTTTCATTCATCAAATCTTCTCTTTCATAAGCTGAGGTATCTTTGCCTTCACTTTCCATTGCGTCAAAAACTTGCTGTCTAAAGTTTAAGGTCCAATTAAAAGACGGGCTATTGTTGTAAACTAATTTAGCATTAGGAATAACTTTTCTGATCTCATCCATCATTCCGCCTATTTGACCAATGTGAGGTTTTTCAGTTTCAATCCATATTAGATCGGCTCCGTTTTGGAGGCTTGTAATTGAGTCCAAAATACATCTGGCCTCACCCGTTCCTTCTTTAAATCTGTACAAGTTACTTGGAAGCCTTTTGGGTCTTACGACTTTTCCATGATAGTTGATCAATACATCACCGTGTTTCATTTCTCCTTCAGGCACTTCTTCAAGATCTAAAAAGGAGTTGTATTGGTCACCTAAATCACCGATTTCTTCTGTAATTGCTATTTGTTTTGTTAGTCCAGCTCCTAATGAGTCTGTTCTTGCGACTATTACGCCATCATCGACACCTAATTCGAGGAATGCATAACGGACGGCATTTATTTTTGCAAGGAAATCGGAATGAGGAACTGTTACTTTTCCATCCTGATGTCCACATTGTTTTTCATCTGAAACTTGATTTTCAATTTGAATACAACAAGCGCCAGCTTCAATCATTTGTTTAGCCATTAAATATGTGGCTTCCTCGTTACCAAATCCTGCGTCTATATCAGCAATAATGGGTACTATGTGTGTTTGGAAATTATCGATCTTGTTTTGAATATCCTGTTTATCATTTTCTTCTGCTGCATCTAGTTGCCTGAATAAGTCTCCAAGTTCTCTAGCATCAGCTTGTTTCAAGAAGGTGTAGAGTTCATTAATAAGAGATGCAACAGTAGTTTTTTCGTGCATAGATTGATCTGGAAGAGGGCCAAATTCAGACCTTAATGCCGCAACCATCCAACCAGATAAATAAAGATATTTTTTATCAGTATTTCCAAAATGCTTTTTAATGGATATTAATTTTTGTTGTCCAATAAATCCATGCCAACATCCAAGTGATTGGGTATATGATTCTGGATTAGAATCATATTCTTCCATGTCTCTTCTCATAATTGCAGCTGTATACCTAGCTATATCTAATCCAGATTGAAATTGATTCTGTAATTTCATTCTTGCTGCACTTTCGGGTTGGATGTTCACATTTGAACCATCACCTTTATTTTTTAACTCTGTAAGTTCTTGTATTAAATCTTTGTAAGAGGCCATATTTCTTCCTTTTAAAGTTATTAAATTAAACAACAATCAATTTAAAACTTGGGCTAATAGTAATTCTTGGGCGTAGTTTTAAAAGAGGCGTCAGTTTAACGACATATGCCTATAAATCAACCACTCTTTAGGTTTTTGAAAGCCTTTCTGCATAGCCTATATAAGTATGAGGCGAGAGTTGCAAGAGTCTATTCTTATCTTCCTTAGGTATTTCTATTTTATTGATGAAATAAATTAAATCTTCTTTAGTAATTTCTTTGCCTCGGGACAAGTCTTTCATGAGTTCGTAACCATTTGGAATTTTATTCTTTCTAATAATCGTTTGAATTGCCTCTGTTAGAACTTCCCAAGAATTATCAAGATCTTCACTCATTTTTGATTTATTTATCTCTAATTTATTCAAGCCTTTAAGCAATGATGACAATGCAACGTTAAGATAACCGAAGCCCGAGCCTATGTTTCTCATAATAGTCGAATCTGTAAGGTCTCTCTGCCATCTAGATATTGTTACAGTGTTGCTAATATGATTTAAGATAGCATTAGCCATTCCGAAATTTCCTTCTGCATTTTCAAAATCTATGGGATTAACTTTGTGAGGCATGGTAGAGGAGCCGACTTCTCCAGATTTAAGTTTTTGCTTGAAATAGCCCAAGGATATGTAACCCCAAATATCCCTACTTAAATCGATAAGAACATTATTGAGCTTTGCATATTTACTCAGAAGTAACGCGATATCATCCTTTGGCTCAACCTGTGTTGTATGACTACTAAAATTAAGACCAAGGCTTTTAACAAAATCTTTAGAGACTTTCTCCCAATTTATTTCTGGATATGCAATGTGATGAGCATTGTAATTTCCAACCGCGCCATTAATCTTACCTGTCATTCTATTGCGTTTTATCTCATCTAGAATTTTGTTTACTCTGTGAGATACATTAGAAAATTCTTTGCCCATAGTAGTTGGAGAGGCACTTTGACCGTGAGTCCTTGAGACCATTGAATCTTTTGAAAACCTTCTACTTAGAACTTTTATTTTTTTATCTATTTCTTTAGCAGATTGAACGGAAATCTTAGATGCTTCACTTATCATCAGAGCATAAGAGAGATTATTTATATCTTCTGAGGTGCATGCAAAGTGAATAAATTCTGAATATTTCCCCAATTTTCCAAATTGAAGGAACTGTTCTCTCAAGAAATACTCAACAGCCTTGACATCATGATTAGTTTTTCTTTCAATTTTTTTTATTCTTTGAGCATCTTTTAGTGAAAAATTTTCAATTAAATCAATTAGGTATGTTTGTTCCTTAATACTTAATCTCGGTAGCTCTTTAATTTTTGATTGTTTGGATAAATGTATGAACCACTTGATCTCTACGATTACTCTAAATTTTATAAGGCCAAATTCACTTGTTATATCCCTCAAGTCCAATATCTTTTCATTGTACCTACCATCTAGTGGCGAGACAGACAAAAGGTTTTCTACTTTCATTCGGCCATTATAACTTAATGTTATTAATACTTGCTTAAAGGGTTAACTGCATACAAACTAGAATGATGATCAGAGTTTTATTATCTTTTCTTATTTCTTTTTTTTGTGTGTATTTGCACTCTAAAACCGTTATACATGCCGGATATCTATTTAATTCCAACAATGGAAATATAGAGCCTGAAATGACCATATATATTGAGAATGAAAGAATTTCTGAAGTTATAGAAGGTTACGTTAATCCTGAATTGGAAGATGAGTTTATTGATCTGACTGGCTATTATGTTTTACCAGGACTTATAGATATGCATGTCCATTTAACTAATCAAAGTTCAAATAGAGCATATCTTGAAAGAGTGACTTTAAACTCCGCAGACTATGCAATAAGAGCAACAAAAAATGCGGAAAAAACGTTAATAGCTGGATTTACCACTGTTAGAAATCTTGGTGACTCTAGTTCTGTGACCATCTCGTTAAGAAATGCAATAAATCAAGAAATCATACCTGGACCTAGAATTTTCACTTCAGGAAAAACAATTTCCTCAACTGGTGGTCATGGAGATCCCACAAACTCACTAAATGAAGAACTTACAAAGGATTTGGGACCAGATGATGGTGTGATAAATGGTGAAGTTGATGCATTTAAGGCTGTAAGATCAAGATATAAAGAAAATGCTGATTTGATAAAAATTACTGCAACAGGGGGCGTTTTGAGTAATGCGAAGGATGGACAAAATCCTCAACTCACTATCGAGGAGATCACTGCAGTAGTTAAAGCTGCCAGAGATTATGGTTTTAAAGTTGCTGCGCATGCCCACGGTGCTGAGGGAATTAAAAGGGCTACAAATGCGGGCGTTGATTCAATAGAACACGGAACTTTGATGGACTCAGAAGGGGCTGAAATGATGAGACAAAAAGGTACTTACTATGTTCCTACGCTACTTGCTGGTAAATGGGTTGCAGATAAAGCGCTTATCAAAGATTATTACCCGCCATTTGTTGAAAAAAAGGCTTTAGAAATTGGTCCCAAACTCAAAGCAACCTTTTCAATGGCACTTCAGGCAGGAGTGAAAATAGCATTTGGCACTGATAGTGGAGTCTCGCCACATGGCGAAAATGCAAAAGAATTTTATTTAATGGTAGAAGGTGGCATGTCAGAAAAGGACTCAATTTTAAGTGCCACAACTAATGCAGCAGATTTGTTAGGCGAGACTGAAAATCTTGGAAGTATCTCAGAAGGCAAGTATGCTGATATTATTGGCGTTTCTGGCAACCCTCTAAATGATATAAGAATATTAGAGAGTGTAGATTTTGTAATGAAAGGAGGTAAGGTTATAAAAGAACCTTAAAAAAAATATGAAGTTATATAATTCAATAGGACCAAATCCTCATGTTGTGAGGATGTTTATTGCTGAACTTGGACTTGACATCGAGACAGTTGAGATAGATCTTATGAGCGGTGAAAACAGACAAGATGCTCATCTTGCTAGAAATCCATCAGGCCAGATGCCTGCCTTAGAACTAGACAATGGAGACTTTTTGGCTGAAATAACTGTGATCTGCGAATATTTAGATGAAATAAATGGCTATAGTGATTTAATAGGTAGAACTCCTGAAGACAGAGCCGAAACAAAAATGTGGGTAAGGAGAATAGATCTCCAAATTATTGAGCCTTTAACTAATGGCTTTAGATATTCAGAAGGATATGAGCTTTTTAAAGATAGGTTACATTTAATACCTCAAGCAGCAGATGACTTAAAATCAATAGCTCAAGAAAGACTTGAATGGCTAGACGAACAGCTAGAAGGAAAGCAATACGTTTGTGGCAATAGGTTTACCCTCGCAGATATAATGCTTTATTGTTTTCTAAATTTTGGGGCTACTGTTGGCCAAACTATTAATGAAAACAATAAAAATGTAGCTACTTTGTACGAAAAACTTAATTCACTGGAGAGCGCTAAAGCTTAATGGATAAAGAGGAAAGAATTCGTGCCTGGTTGTGTTTTTTAGTTGTAGTAATTGTAATATCGCTTTGGATTCTGTCTGCATTTATATAAATGGGCTGGTGGGTCTATATAGTTAAATGTTCAGATGGTACGTTCTACACTGGAGTCAGCAATAATTTAAAGGCTAGAATCAAGAAACATAATTCTGGTGAAGGTGCAAAATATACTCAATCTCGAAGACCTGTTGAGCTTGTCTACAAGGAAAAGTCTTTGGATAGAAGCCGTTCCTTGAAAAGAGAAATTGAAATAAAAAAACTTAAAAGGTCGGAGAAATTAGAATTAATTAATACACTCAATTTCACCTCCACCTAAGCATTTATTTCCGTCATAAATAACTACAGACTGACCAGGAGTAACAGACCTTTGAGGTTCCGCAAACTCAATATTAAGTTCTGAGTCAAAGATAGAAATTTTACAGTCTTGGTCTTTCTGTCTATATCTAACCTTTGCTGTACCACTAAATTCTTCAGGTAACTGGTCATCTAGGAGGTAAACATTTTTTGTTTTGAGCTTTCTTGAGAAAAGAAGTGGATGATCATTACCTTGAACGCAAATAAGTTCATTTGTCTCTAGATCTTTTTTTGCTACATACCACGGTAAATCTGATGCACCTTTTACTCCTCCTATACCAAGACCTTGCCTTTGACCGAGTGTAAAAAAGACTAGTCCAGGATGTGAACCTATGATCTTTCCATTTTCGTCTAATATGTTTCCTGGATCTCCTTTCAAGTAATTAGCCACAAACTCAGGGAAGGGTCTTTCGCCAATAAAACATATCCCGGTACTATCTTTTTTTTCACTAGTGACAAGATCGTTTTGTTTGGCAATCTCTCTAACTTCTTCTTTTTTTATTTTACCTAAAGGGAATAGGCATTTAGACAAAACATCTTTATCTATTGCATGTAAAAAATATGATTGGTCCTTTGAGTCATCAATACCTTTGTACAAATAAGTATGATCAGTATTCGCGTAATGGCCGGTCGCCATGTAATCAAAATCGTTTTTCATGGCATATTGATAGAATTCTTTAAATTTTATTTCTTTATTGCAAAGGATATCAGGATTAGGAGTTCTACCAGCTTCAAGTTCATCTAAAAAGTATTCAAAAACACTTTCTTTATATTCATTTGAAAAACTAACTTGGTCCAAAGGAATGTTGAGTTGATCAGAAACAAATGCAGCATCCATAAAGTCTTCCTTTGCACTGCAATATGGTGAGCCATCGTCATCATCCCAATTTTTCATGAACAGGGCGTAAACATCGTAACCTTGATTTTTTAAAAGCAGTGCGGTAACCGATGAATCGACTCCACCCGATAAACCTACCAAAACCTTACCCTTACTCATTTGGTCCAATTAACCTTCTTTCTTAAATAATATATAATGCAGGCCTTTAATTATACTAAGCAATCATGAAATTTGAGCATATAAAAGAGCCAAGCAAAGGAACAAAAATCTCTACAGATTCTGAGGGAAAGCTGATCGTTCCCGATAATCCAATCATTCCATTCATAGAGGGTGATGGTATTGGTTCGGATATTACTCCTGCAATGATTAAAGTCGTGGATAGTGCAGTTGAGAAGTCCTACGGAGGGCAAAGAAAAATCGAATGGATGGAAATTTATTGTGGAGAAAAGTCTACCGTTGTTTATGGCGAAGATAATTGGCTTCCACCAGAGACTTTAAAGGCTCTGGAAATTTATTCAGTTGGCATTAAAGGTCCTCTCACGACACCAGTTGGTGGCGGAATTAGATCTCTAAACGTTGCCCTTAGACAAGAATTAGATTTATATGTTTGTCAGAGACCGGTAAGATATTTTGAAGGCGTTCCAAGTCCTGTAACTTCACCAGAAAAAACTGACATGATTATCTTTAGAGAAAACTCAGAAGATATATATGCTGGCGTTGAGTGGGAAGCAGGTTCAGAGGGAGCAGAAAAGGTTATTAAATTCTTAACAGAAGAAATGGGTGTTAAGAAAATACGTTTCATAGAAGAGTGCGGAATAGGAATTAAACCCATATCAAAGCAGGGAACAGAGAGGTTAGTTGATAAAGCAATTCAGTATGCCATTGCAAATGACAAAGATTCAGTTACCTTTGTACATAAAGGTAATATTATGAAGTTTACCGAGGGCTCATTCAAAGATTGGGGATATCAATTTGCCGCATCTAAATATGGCGCAGTTGAACTTGATGGCGGGCCTTGGCATACATTAGTAAATCCCGATACAGGAAGAGAGATCATAATCAAGGACGTTATAGCTGATGCATTTCTTCAACAAATTTTAACGAGACCTGATGAGTATAGTGTCATTGCGACTATGAATCTGAATGGAGATTATATTTCAGATGCACTTGCAGCTGAAGTAGGTGGAATAGGTATAGCTCCAGGGGCTAATTTAGGTGACAAAATTGCTTTATTTGAAGCAACTCATGGAACAGCGCCTAAATATGCTGGCCAAGATAAAGTTAATCCGGGCTCATTAATTCTGTCTGCAGAAATGATGTTAAGACATATGGGTTGGGTAGAAGCTGCAGATTTAATTATCGATGGACTTGAGAAGACTATAAGTCAAAAGACAGTCACTTACGATTTTGAACGCTTGATGACCGATGCAACCTTATTAAAATGTTCTGAATTTGGAGAGGCAATAATTTCTAATATGGATTAATGCTCTTAGAAAACAACAACAAAGAAAATCAAGACGATAACAATAGAGAAATTTCATCAGTTGCAACTTTAGAAAAGCCTAAAGTTAAAAAACCTCCTCTTTATAGGGTTATTTTATTAAATGATGACTATACTCCGATGGAGTTTGTTGTTTATGTACTGCAAATATTTTTTGGTTACGATGGTGATAAAGCCCAACAAATAATGTTGGCAGTTCATACACATGGTAAAGGAGTATGTGGTATCTTTACTCGTGAGGTTGCTGAAACAAAGAGTGCACAAATAAATAATTTCGCTAAAGAGAATGGTCATCCTCTCCTTAGCGATATTGAGGAAATTGACGAAGATGATTGATCAAGAGTTAGAGCAAAATTTAAATAATGCCTTTAAGATGGCTCAAGAGCAAAAACACGAATTTGTTACAGTAGAACATCTTCTCCTGGCGTTGCTAGACAATAAAGATGCGTTAGATTTATTAACAGCTAATAAAGTTAATATTTCTTCGTTAAGAGAGGATTTAGAGGAATTCATAAGCTCCACAACTCCAAAAATCTCTAAAGATACCGAGATTGACATACAACCAACCCTAGGTTTCCAGCGGGTAATTCAAAGAGCGGTCTTCCATGTGCAATCATCTGGAAAAACTGAAGTTAAAGGAAGTAATGTTTTAGTCGCAATTTTTAGTGAAAAGGAATCACAAAGTGTCTATTTACTTGAACAACTTGGATTATCAAGACTAGATGCAGTATCTTTTTTAAGTCACGGAAAATCCCAGAAATCCGACTCCGTAATCGACAATGATGACCCATCCAATGAGCCTGATTCAAACAATGCGCTTGAACAATATGCTACAAATTTAAATAAAGAAGCTTTGGAAGGTCGAATCGATCCTTTGATAGGGAGGTCAGAAGAAATAGAACGAGTTGTTCAAATTTTGGCAAGACGAAGCAAAAATAATCCTTTATTGGTTGGAGAATCAGGAGTAGGGAAGACCGCAATTGCTGAAGGGTTAGCTAAATTGATAACAGAAAATAAAGTTCCAGATTTAATTAAGGAAAGCGTAATTTATTCTTTGGATATGGGTGCTTTGCTCGCGGGCACAAAATATCGTGGTGATTTTGAAGAAAGACTCAAAGCCGTGCTTAAAGAATTAGAAGACGATAAATCAGCAATTCTATTTATTGATGAAATACATACCATTATAGGCGCCGGAGCAACCTCTGGTGGCGTTATGGATGCTTCAAATCTGCTCAAACCTGCGTTGGCCAAAAAAGGGTTACAGTTCGTTGGTTCAACCACCTATAAAGAATTTAGAGGAATTTTCGAGAAGGATAGGGCGTTATCCAGAAGATTTCAAAAAGTAGAGGTAAGTGAACCTACAATAGATGAGACTTTTGATATTCTCAAGGGACTTAAAGAGCGTTTCGAGGAGCATCACGAAATCAAATATACGGAAGGTTCTTTAAAAGCTGCAGCGACATTATCTTCAAAGCATATTAATGATAGGTTTCTACCAGATAAAGCTATTGATGTAGTAGATGAAGCTGGCGCAAGGCAGAAATTAGTTCCTGCTTCAAAAAGAAAAAAGACTATAAACGAGCTAGATATTGAAAAGATTGTTGCCTCAATTGCCAGAATACCTGAAAAAACAGTTTCTACATCGGATAAGAAGTCTTTAGAAAAACTCGAAGATAATTTAAAAAGGGTCATCTTTGGGCAAAATGAGGCAGTTGAGAAACTGTCTTCTGCCATAAAACTTGCAAGAGCAGGTTTAAGAGTTGACGAGAAACCTGTTGGATCCTTTTTATTTTCTGGACCAACTGGAGTTGGTAAAACAGAAGTAAGTAAGCAATTGGCTTTAATAATGGGCATAGAATTTGTTAGATTCGATATGTCTGAGTATATGGAGAGACATACTGTTTCAAGGCTTATAGGCGCACCTCCAGGCTATGTAGGTTACGATCAAGGGGGATTACTCACGGAAGCTGTAAACAAACATCCTCATTCCGTAATTCTGCTGGATGAAATTGAAAAGGCTCATCCGGAAGTATTCAATATTCTGTTGCAAGTGATGGATCATGGAACATTAACCGATAATAATGGAAGAAAGGCAGATTTTAGAAATACGATAGTAATAATGACTACAAATACTGGTGCTCAGGATATGAGTAGAGCAAGTATGGGTTTTCAATCTCAAGATCATTCGAGTGATGCCACAGAAATGATTAAAAAAACATTTTCTCCTGAATTTAGGAATAGGCTCGATGGCATAATCCAATTCAATCCGTTACCAACTGAGGTTATTAGAACTGTTGTTGATAAATTCTTGGTTGAATTGCAAGTTCAATTGGATGCTCAAAAAGTTCAGCTTGAAGTTTCAGAAGAAGCTAGAGAATGGCTCCTAGAAAATGGCTACGATAAAAACATGGGTGCAAGACCTATGCAAAGACTTATACAAGATACAATTAAAACCGTTCTTGCTGAAGAAATACTATTCGGTAAATTATCTAAGTCGGGAGGCATCGCTTCAGTAACATTAGAAAAGGGTGAAATAAAAGTTAATTTAATTGAAAACACTAAGAAAAAAGAAAAAGTGTGAATAAATACTTTTTAGTTTTTATTATTATTCTCTCCAACCTTTGCTTTAGTGAAGAAAATCTTGATACAGCAGACGCACCAAAAACAATCCTTTTTTGGAATACTGCTCAAAAACTAGATGGATTTAAAAATTATAAAGAAATCCTGCCAACAAGATTAGTTTCGAAAAACGTTCAGCCATATCCATTAACCTATAATTTAGTTGATTTATCCAATCTGACATATACATATAAAAATAGAAAATTCTCCATTAATGATTTTATAGAGAACTTTAAGGTAGCGGGTTTAATTGTTGTTCGTGATGGAGTTATTCTTCATGAAGATTATAACTTTGGAAATAGCGAATCAACTCAATGGATTTCCTTTTCAGTTACTAAGTCAGTCACTTCTATGTTGATAGGTGCTGCAATTCAAGATGGTTTCATTAAGTCTGTTGAAGATAGGGTTACAACTTATTTACCACAATTGATGAATAGCAAATATAAAGACGTGTCGATTAAAGATGTTCTCCACATGTCTTCAGGAATAGACTGGAATGAGGATTACACTGATCCTAGTTCTGACGTAAATATTGCTGGTGCTATGAACTCTCTATCCCTTTATCAGTATCTAGATACCCTGAATTCTGTTGCTTCACCCGGTACCAAATTTAATTACAACACAGGAGAGACAAATCTTCTTGGTGGAATAGTTAGGTCAGCGATAGGAAATAATTTATCTAGTTACTTAGAGCAAAAAATATGGAAACCTTTTGGAATGGAATTCGATGCTTATTGGGCTATAGATAGTGATTTTGAACAAGAGTTAGGCGGATGTTGCTTAAATGCTACTTTAAGAGATTATGCTCGGATCGGCATATTTGCCATGGAGAATGGTGTATTACCCAATGGGACAAGAATACTTCCAAAAAATTGGATGTTGGATTCTACGACACCATCAAAAAACTATTCTTATTATGGATATCAATGGTGGTTAGATGGTTCCAACTATAAGTCCTATTATGCAGATGGCATATTCGGTCAGTTTATTTGGATAGATCCTGTATCAAGAACTGTAGTTGCAATGCATGGCGCAAGAGATTTAGCAGATGTAGACTCATATGTTGGAGGACACCGATTGAATTTTATGGTGGCCCTGCTACAGGCAATAAATAAATAGTTTATCTTTCTCTGAAAATTATTCTTCCCTTCGAAAGGTCGTATGGTGTGATCTCAACTTTTACTTTGTCACCTGTCAATATACGGATGTAATGTTTTCTCATCTTTCCAGATATGTGAGCTGTGACAACATGATCATTGTCTAGTTTAACCCTAAAAGTAGTGTTGGGAAGAGTTTCAATCACCTCTCCATCCATTTCTATTAAATCTTGTTTCGCCATATATAATATATTTTCTTACAGATAGCCGAATTACTAAAGTAAAACATGAAAGAAAAAGAATTTAAATTCAAAACCTTATTATTTTTTTTAGCATTAATTACAATTTTCATTGCCATAGCAGCTTATGTATTAGATAGATTTATCCTAGTCTATTGATTGGATGATATTTTTCTCCAACAAAGCTTGTATGCTAGTTTCGTCAAAACCACCCCATTCCTTCAAAATTTCTTTTGTATGAGTTCCCAAATGTGGAGCTGGGC
>Ga0209433_10000457_pt1 | contig 12598 bp, 19 predicted proteins | sample METZYME_5_50m_FD_187552 | JGI IMG/M metagenome (GOLD analysis project Ga0209433, IMG submission 187552) | Marine microbial communities from oxygen minimum zone in mesopelagic equatorial Pacific - METZYME_5_50m (SPAdes) (version 2) | ecosystem: Environmental > Aquatic > Marine > Oceanic | place...
TCTTTAGTTATGTCAAATTCTGGCCAAACATCATTTAAGAATCGAAAGTCTAGAGGTTCAGTTACTTTATCTTTTATAGAGTGTTTTACATCAGAAAGATTTAAAACCATTCCATAAGAATCAAGTTCGCCTCCCATCGATACAATTAGCTCATAATTATGACCATGTCCTGGAGCTAAACTGCATTTTCCAAATAGAGCAAGATTTTCTTCTGGGCTTTTCTCTGGAAGCCAGTAACGATGACTAGAGCTAAAACAGGCACGACGAGTAATCACGCATTCCCGCCCTTCACCATGTTTTGATTTGGAATGAAATAATGACATGTTTACTTGTATTGTTACTATCTTAGAGTCTTAAATAGTATTTTGTCTGTATGGAACGAAATTTCACTAATGGTCTTATAAAAGAATTAAGAGGAAGAAGTATATTTTTAATAGGGATGATGGGCTCAGGTAAATCATCAACTGGACCTGTTCTCGCTGAGATTTTGAAATATAAATACGTAGATCTTGATGTATTAATTGAAAAATTAACTAAAAAAACAATTGACAAAGTTTTTAGCGAAGAAGGTGAGGAATATTTTCGAGATTTGGAAACTCAATGTCTCCAGGAAATTATAAAGTTACCATCTGTTGTGGTATCAACTGGAGGAGGGGTGGTTTTAAAAAAAGAAAATTGGGGTATTTTACGCCAAGGCATTATTGTTTGGCTTGATATAAATAAAGAGATTGCGCTTAATAGATTAAATTCTAAAGATAATATTAGACCTCTATTAAAGGGTAATATAGATGTAAAATATGAAGAAATTTTTGAAACCAGAAAAGATATTTATGCTCAAGCAGATTTAAGAGTAGAGATTAATAATGAAGGGGTGAAAAATGTAGCCGAAAAAATTCTTAATACTTTACATAAAGAGATCAATAATTAATTAGGGTCTATTCTGACTGCAAACCACTTCAAAGTATATCCTGGCTTGATCTCTAGTTCACAGGTATTCTCTAAGAAATCTTCTAAATTTTCCTCCTTTTCAAAGTCTTCATTTTGATTTATTGTTGGTAAATCAACTTTAGGTAACCATTTTTTTAACCACTCAATTGCCTCTTTTTTAGTTACTATTTCTTCTTTTTTTTCAGGTTCTAATATTACAAAATGTTCTACAGATCTTATAAGTGGGTTTGACATGTTTAAAAAATTTTTAGCTTTTATTTTAGTATTGACTATTGTAATAATAAATTGCGAAAATGTTAATTCATTAGTAGACGAAGATGTTCAACAATTTCTAGAGAAAAGAGAAAGATCATGGCCTAATTGGAGTTTAACCAATTTAAAAAAATCAGATATAAAAAAAGATCTTATTTACCCTGGTTGGTTTGAAGGTGATTGGATTGTTTATTCTCAGGATCTCAATGATCTATCTAAAGATGCAGTAGAATATGTAGTTCGTTTTACAAAAAATGAATCAGGCCAAATCGTAGGAGATAGAGCAAATAATTCTGAATCTATTGGAAAAGCAATTCTTGGAGACAAACTCAAAAAAGTTAAATCTGATCCAAATTCTTTTAATAACCAAATAATTTATTTAGAGGATAATGAATTTATTGAGTCTAGGGTTACTGCTAGAAATCAAATTTTTAATGATGAACTTTTTTTTGCAGATGAATTTTTTATTCAATCATTTCATAAATCTGGGGTTTCCAGATTAAATCAAGTTGAAACGATGAGTAAATTTTATAAATGTAATAATAAAGGATTTAAGTCATCGGAGTTAATAAAACCTGAGATTTGCGGTTTTCAATATCAAGCTACTTATGGTTCAAAAGTAGGCAGTACCAATATTAAGGCAATATCTGCTAATAAATATAAATTAAATTTTAGATTTATTGGGACTGAGCACTAAATAAATCTTCTTCTAATCTATCTCTCCAATTAAATAGATTTTCTAGATATGGATTATTAATATATTCTTGACAACCTTCTCCTGCAAGAATAGGCCCTGAAGAAGTAGGGAATTTTAAAAGAGAAAGTTGAGCTGCAATTGAAATATCTGCTATGGTGAGACTTTCTCCAATTATAAATTTTTTATAAATTAATGATTTTGATAGTGATTCTAAAATTTTTTGTAATTCAATATTAGATTTATTAGATAGAACTACATTAGATATTTTACTTAAATTGTTGAATGGTAATTTTTCAAAAATTCCTCTTATTGATGAGGGTAATTCATTCGGAAGTAAAGCAGCTCTTAATTGTGGATTTTCAAAAGCTGATTTAATTAAGGCTTGCTTACAAACGGAAGCCATTGTTGTATCGGCCCAATCTTCAATAATTTTTGATTGTGATAAATGAATTGGATCTGACGGAAATAACGAATTATTAGTATTTTTTGTATCTATGTATTCACAAATAGTTGAGGAGTCGCTAATTATTTGACCATTTTCATCCATTATTACAGGTAATTGTTTTTGTCCAGATATTTTAAAAATCTCTATTTGTCCAAGTGCTGGTGAAATTTCTTCAACTCTATATTGAAGGTTTTTAGCATGTAAAGCCATCCTAGTTTTTAAACAAAATGCACTATGTTTAAATTGATATAATGTAATCATGTTGGTATAGTTTTTAAAAACTTAGCTAAAAAAGTACACTATTTGTGGGGTTTATGGGCGAATTCTTTTCTAATGTTGCAAGATATCCTAAATATTTAATTTCAATTATTGTCGGTGGACTAGTTGCCTTACTAGGACCATTATTTAAAAATATTGCAAACCCTTTTACCGCAATTGCATTAGTATCATCCTTAGTAAGTGCGATAATTACTTTTTTTTTCGTACTAAAAGCAATGACTAATCCAGTTGTCTAGTAATTACTCATGAATAATAATCGCCGAATTGAAAAAGTATCCTCTCTTTTAAAAAAAGAAATAAGTTTAATTTTAATGAATGATTTAAATAATAATTTAATTCTTGAAAATTTTGTTTCAATCACAAAAATTGAATTATCAGGAGATTTACAACATTCCAAAGTATTTATAAGTACATCAGCTGAAGAAAAAATAAAACAATTAATATTAGAAAATTTAAATTGTGCCAAGAATAAAATAAGATTTTTACTAAGTCAAAGAGTTAAGATGAGGAGAATCCCCGATCTTGTATTCAAGATAGATAGAGTTTTAGATCAAGGTATAGCGGTTTTAAAAGTTCTTGATGAATTAAGAGAAAAAAATGGTAAAAACAAATAATATCAATAACAAATAAGTATGGGAAATTTACCATTAGATAAAAAAAATATTATTATTACTCGTGCGAAAGATAAAATCTCTGACGTGAAGGATTTGTTTAGTCAACAAGGTGCAAAAATATTTGATTTACCTGCTTTGTTAATAGATTATCCTGATGATTTAACTCCTTTAGACAATAGCTTATTGGATATAAATAAATTTCATTGGATTATTTTTTCTAGTAGTAATGGTATAAAATATTTGGAAAAAAGATTAACGGATAAGGGACGTTCATTAACAAACTATACAGGCAAAATTAAATTTGCGGTTGTTGGAAAAAAAACCTCAGAATCTTTAAAATCTTTAGGAATTCAAGCAGACTTTGTTCCACCAAATTTTGTAGCTGAAAGTTTATTAGAAAATTTTCCACTCTCACAAACAAAAGAAAGAATTTTATTGCCTAGAGTACAATCAGGAGGGAGAAACATTATTGCAGAAAAATTGAGAGAAAGGGGGGCAATAGTTGATGAGGTTGCATCTTATGAATCAAGATGCCCAAATACAATGCCAAAAGATACAGAAAAGGCTTTAAAAGATGGAATAATAGATGCAATAATTTTTTCGAGTGGTAAAACTGTTTTTAATTCGGCAGTTTTATTAGAGAAATATCTAGGACATAAATGGCTTTCAATGACTGAAAATATCCATCTATTAACTATTGGTCCCCAAACCTCAATAGCTTGCAATAAAGTTTTTAATAGGGTTAGTAGGCAGGCGGAAAGTTATACTTTTGAAGGTTTGTTAGATGCAACTATTAATTATTTTAGTTAGCTTTTTCAGAAAAATAATTATTTTCAACAAGACCTTTAAATCTATCAATGTTAGCTTGTAATTCATTTGTTACCATTTTTCCAAGTATGTTTTCTTCCATTAATCTTGCAATCATTTTTGGTAGTTCATAAGTAATGGATAAAGTAACTAAGGTTGATTTTTCATGATTTTTTTGAAACAAAACAGAACCTCTTGTCGGCAAACCGCCAACTGATTCCCATTTAAGTTTTTCTAAATCAATTCTTTCCGTGATTTGAGCTTTCCATCTGAATTTAAAACCATTTGCTGCGAGTGTCCATTCTGTTAAATCCGGTAAAGTTGAGGTTTTTTGATCAATCGTTTTTACCGATTCAATCCAACTCATCCATAGTGGCATTGAATCTAAATCACTCCAAGTATCCCAAACATTTTGAAGGGGAGCATTTACTGTCGTTACTACATCATGGTTCAGCCAGGTACCCATAATTAATTGACTGAAAGATTTTTTGCTAGATCAACTTTTTTGTCAAGCATTACTGAAGCCGCCAAATGTCCGCTCATTGTTGCTCCTTCCATAGAATCTATATAGTCTTGTTTAGTATAACTCCCCGCAAGGTAGAAATTCTCTATAGAGGTTTTTTGATTGGGTCTATAAGGTTCCATACCAGGTGATTCTCGATAAAGGGATTGTGGAATTTGAACAACATTACTCCAAAGGAGCTTTAGGTTTTTAGATGATGGGAAAAGGTTATGAACTTCTTTAACTATTTCTGCTGTAATTTTTTCTGTAGACCTTCCCATCCATTTGTCGCCTGGGGTTAATACGCATTGAAGGAGTGAGCCCATTCCTTCTTTTCTGTAATCAACTGGACTAGTTAATGCTAAATCAGCAAAACAACTAAACGAAGCATCAGCAGAGTATAAAAGGTTATCTAATCCAGTAGGTTTTTCATTATTTTTATTAAAATTATTTAATTCAGTTACCCATCCATCATATCTTAATTGGATTGTAGCTACAGCAACTGCTCTAAGTTTTTTTAAGCCTGCAAATTCATTAAATCTATACCATTCTTTAGGAATTATCTTTTTTATTCCTGGAACATCGCATGCTGCTAAATATTTATCGGCATAAATAAATTTTTCTTCCTTAGATTTTGAAACTTTTATTTTTTCTACTTTGTAAGAAGAGTTTGATTCTTTAAAAATAATTTCTTCAACTTTATGATTGAGATGTATTTTTGCTCCTTTTTTTATAATGTAATCAACTATTGGTTGAGTAAGCCATCTGTGAGGTGAACCTTTGAGTAAGTTTAATTTTGAAGCTTCTGTTTTAGCTGCAAACATCATGAAAATTGTTAGCATGCATCGAGCTGAAATATCTTCGCAATTAATAAAGCCTAATGCATAAGCTATTGGATCCCACATTCTTTCCAAGCTTCTTAGGCTGCCCCCATGATTTATGAACCATTGTTTAAAGCTAATCTTATCTAGATCTCGTATTATCACCATCGCACCCTCATAATCTATTAAGCCACGAACGATAGGACTAGTTCCTAAAGCAAGTGCATTTCTAAACTTATCAACAATATTTAATTGTTCTGTTGTAAAAAAAGCTTTTAAACCGTTAAAAGGTGCTCCAATAGCAAATCTGAAATCTAATGATTTTAAATTTCCACCTTCGTTAATGAATAAATGGGTATGTTCTTTGGGCAGTAAGTTGTCAAATGCACCAACTTTTTTCATTAGTTTAAATAAATTTGCGTAATTATAAAAAAATACATGTAATCCCATTTCAATATGATTACCTTCCTTATCAACCCAACTGCCAACTTTACCTCCCCAAAATGAACGACTTTCATAAATTTCAACTTCATGACCATTATCTACAAGATCTACAGCAGCAGTTAAACCTGCTAATCCGGAACCAACTATTGCAATTTTCACAATTTTTTCATTAAATATAACAAATCAATTATAGATTTAGTATCTTATGTTTAATCTTCTAACGATTTTTTTTATAGTATTAGTAATAAGTTTAATTTTCAATATGAATGAAAAAGCAACTGAAGAAAAATTAAAAAATTCTGATGATGGCAAAGGTATTTTAATTACGAATAGCGCGATTCAGCAGATTTCTAACTTATTAAAAAACCAAACTGATAAAAATGCATTGAGAGTTGGTGTTAGATCCGGAGGTTGTAGTGGTATGAGTTATACCATGGATTTCATAACTAAGAATCAAATAAATTCTGATGATAAAATATATGATTATTCATTAAGTGATGATCAATTTTTTCAGGTTGTTTGTGATCCTAAGAGTTTGCTATATATTTACGGGATGCAATTAGATTTCAGTAATGAATTGATAGGTGGGGGTTTTAATTTTACTAACCCAAATGCATCTCAAACTTGTGGATGCGGTAGCTCTTTCGCTGTTTAAAAGTAAATATGAGTGATATTGAAAATGAATTTAATTCAGCTTTATCTAAATATAAAGCTGGAGAGGACATAAACAAAATAGCGCTGGAATTTAAAGAGATTATAAATAAGATTCCAAATCATTTTGCTGCATGGACTTGTTTAGCATGGCTTCAACTGCTTCAAAAAAATAACGAAGACGCTTTATTTGCAGCAAAACAAGCTGTAAAACTAAATGGTCAAGATCCACAGGCCAGAATGAATCTTGCTTTAGCTTTATTAGCCACTAATAATAAAGGTGTAAGAGATCATATAGATTTGATAAAAAGACTTGTAGTTTTTGCGCCTGAATTAGAAGAAGATTTAAAAGAGTCAGTCAATGATGGTTTATCAAGATATTCTGATTGGAGTGAATTAAAAAAAATAAAGAAGTGGTTGGATTTTTAGTTGTCTAGGATTTTAGTTATAAGTAATGGACATGGAGAAGACATTTCTGGATGTTTATTAGCGAAAAGACTTATTGAACTAGGTAATAATGTTGATGCTTTGCCAATTGTTGGTCATGGGAATGCCTATTTGAGAGAAAATATAAGGATAATTGGTAAAACTCGATTATTCAATACAGGAGGTTTAGGATACAATTCCTTGAAAGGGAGGTTAGATGATTTAGTAAATGGGCAAATTATTTATTTATTAAAAAAATTATTTTTAACTTACTCATTAAGAAAAAAATATGATTCCTTCTTGGCAGTTGGTGATATTGTTCCAATTCTTTTTGCCTGGTTTTGCAGAAAAAAATACTTTCTTTATTTGGTTGCTTATTCAAGTCATTATGAAGGAAAGTTAGTGCTCCCCTGGCCATGCGAATTTTGCTTAAAATCAAATAGATTAAAAAAAATTTATTCACGGGATCAGTTAACAGCTGATGACTTGACGTATCAGTTAAAGAGGAAGGTCTATTTTTTCGGCAACCCATTTATGGATATCTTTGATCAATGTGAGAATAAGTCGGATAACTCTAAAACAATTTTTAACTTATTACCAGGAAGTCGTTTACCTGAAATTGAGAATAATTTTATTATTATGCTTGATTTATTAGAAAATCTATCTAACTATAAAATTTTTAATGATATTTCATTCGAATTTGCATTGGTAGATTCTTTTTCTAAGAATAAAATTCAAAAAATTTTATCTCAAAGAAATTGGCAATTTCAATCAAATAATGAAGAAGTTACTATTATTATTTATAGTTTTAAATCAATTTATATAAGTTTAATTTGGAATTCTTTTGAAAGAACTTTAAGTAGAAGTGATGTCGTAATAAGTATGTCTGGTACGGCAGCTGAACAAGCTGTAGGCTTAGCTAAACCAGTAATTCAAATAGATGGACCTGGACCCCAATTTACAAGCTCTTTTGCTAACGCACAAAGAAGACTCTTAGGAGATTATGTGTTTTGTGCAACTAAATATAAAAATAGTGATGAAAAAATCCAGGAAACCATAGATATAATTTTTAGGGTAATGTACTTATTAAAATTAGATAAAAATTTTTTAATTTGTTGTAAAAAAATCGCTAAATCTAGACTAGGGAGTATTGGCGCTAGTTTACAAATTTCAAAAGATATAAATGATAATTTAATTAATGGAAAATAATAAATTTAAAAGTTTTATAGATCAAGTTTTATTAATTAATTTATTTCTTGTAATTATTTTTGCATTATTTTTTATATTTTCAGTGATTATGGAGATAAACGGGTTTTCAATTTATCTCGACTTATTTAGGAGGATTTGGAATCCATTGATAATTCCTCTCATAACTTTATTAATATTAAGTTCTTTATGGAGTGGAATTAATTCTTGGTTAAAGCAGCGAGAGCATTCTGAAGAGTAGGATATTTGAATTTAAAAAAGTTATTTTTGAGCCTAATACTTATAACTCTTTGACCTTCTAAAACTAATTTAGCTCCGTCTCCTAACATTAATCTTAATGGAGCTCCAGGCACGGGAAGTAGATTTGGTCTTTTTAGGCTACTAGCTAATTTAGAGGAGAATTCTCTCATCTTTACAGGTTCTGGTGCTACTGCATTAAATATTCCATTATACTTTTTATCTTTAATAGCATTGATTATTAATTCACATAAATCATCTCTATGGATCCAGCTCATCCATTGATTTCCATTGCCAATTGGCCCGCCTAGTCCAAGTTTGAAAATAGGTAGCATTTTACCTAAAGCACCTCCATCTTTGCCAAGGACAATTCCTATTCTAAAAATTACTAATCTTGTAAAAAATGGTTTTTTCAAAGCTTCTTCCTCCCAATTCTTACATAATTTCGCAAGAAAATCTTCTCCATTGGTGCTGTCCTCTGTGAATTCATTACTGAGACTTGTGCCGTAGTAACCAATAGCAGAAGCATTAATAATAAATTTTGGATTAATCTTCAGAGACTTTAAGTTTTTCATAAGGTATTTTGTAGTATTAATTCGACTATCCTCAATTTCTTTTTTTTGAATATCAGTCCATCTTTTATCAGCAATTGGCTCACCTATTAAATTTATAATTCCATCACTATCTTTTAGTTTTTTAATAAGATTTTCGTTTGACCAATTTTTTTCATTTGTAGCGTCTAATTTTAAAAAATTTATCATACTTAAAGAATTCTTAATTTGTAGTTGATCAATATTTTTCCTACTTACGATACAAATTTCATGCTTTTCTTTTATTAATCTTGGGATTAATTCTTTTCCTATAAATCCAGAACATCCAAATAGTAAAATTTTCATTTTAAAAATTGATTACTTGTAAACCCTATAAAATTTTTTTAATTTTCGTTAAATTATCTGCAACAATAATTTTTTATTAATTGGAAGGATTTATTATTGAAATTTATTAAATTAGTAACTAATAAACTTTTTTATGACGGATTCAGTACCAAAAAAACCACTCAAAAAAGGTAGTTTAGTTGTATTAGATAAAGAAAAATATATAAAAAGCCTTGAATCATTAGCAAGTGATACTGATTTACCAAATTATGTTTTTGAGGGACCAGGAGAGATTTTAGCCGTGAAAGAAGATTATGCTCAAGTACGTTGGAGAAGACCAGTTCCTGATGTATGGTTTAAATTAGAACAGTTAAAAGAATATTCAGAAAATTCAATATAAATTATTTTAAAAAGATATACTTTTTTTATGAATTGCCATCTTTGTTTGAATTCTTTTTGCTTCTTTCATCATTTCTTTTCCATCGAATAAATAATTATCAACATATCCTTGAGTATATCTATCTAATTGATCTAAAGCATCTTCTACTTGAGAGTAGCAATGATATAAGTCTAACCCTAATGAGGAAATGGGGCTTGGAACGATTCTTGATTTATAGACTTCTGAAACTTTATTAATTTTTTTCTGACTTTCGCTGATATATTTGCAGAAGTTTTCCATTAATTCATCGTCATATGGATCAGCTGAGAGTTTCTTAATCTCTTCATTTAAGGGTTTTATTACTTGAGTAATTAATCTATTAAGAGGTTGATAGGTATTAATAATCCATTGTTTTATATCGTTGTCTTTGTTCGTAGAAGAATTACTATTATTTTTTATTTCTAAAGACCAGTCTTCGTATCTTTGACTTTCAGTATTTTCTTGAAATAGTAAATTTTTATCATACATTAATTTTTTTTGAGGATCACTTAAGGTCTCCCAGGCCAATTGAATTGCTAAAAATTTTTCATTACTTCCGCCGGTATCAGGATGATATTTTTTTGCTAATAATCTATATGCTGATTTAATCTCAGATTTTAGCGCATTTCTTGGAATACCCAACTCCTTATAATAATCTTTTGTATGCATTATTAATTTATAAATATCCATCCTCACGAGATATTATGGAAGTATTGTTATCAAACATTGCAGTAGATAAATATCTTTCACCAAAACTCGGCAAAATCACAACTAGTCTTTTGCCTGATAGCTCTTTTCTCTTAGCAATTTTAATTGTTGCTGCTATGGCCGCTCCACTACTAATGCCGGACAAGAGACCTTCTTTCTTTGCTAGAAGTCTTCCAAAATAAAAAGCCTCATCATCATCAATTGTTAATATCTCATCGATTAGTTCTTTTCTTAAAACTTTTGGAATAAATCCTGCCCCAATTCCTTGAATTGAATGAGAACCAGGATTGCACCCCGAAATTACAGCACTTTTTTTTGGCTCTACAGCATATATCTTACATTCAGGGTTTACTTTTTTAAGATAAGTTGCGCATCCAGTAACAGTGCCCCCTGTACCAACACCTGTTACTAATCCATCAATTCTATGGTTTGATTGTTCCCAAATTTCTTTTGCGGTAGTTTTTGAATGTATTTCTGGGTTGGCTGGATTTTCAAATTGATTAAATTGGAAGCTATTTGGAATTTTATTAGCTAATTCATTAGCTAATTTAAGAGCCCCTTTCATCCCTTCATTCCCTGGAGTTAATTGTAATTCTGCCCCGTAAGCCCTCAGCATAGACCGTCTTTCAATACTCATAGTATCAGGCATCGTTAGAATTAATTTATATCCTTTTGCAGCAGCAACCATAGCTAGAGCAATTCCTGTATTACCGCTCGTGGCTTCCAGTAAAGTCGTTTTTTCTGGAGAAATAGATCCATCTTTTTCTGCAGTAATAATCATTGAGTAAGCTATACGATCTTTAACTGATGCTGATGGATTAAAGCTTTCTAATTTAGCTATTATCTCTGGATAGCAATTGAATTGTTTTTTAATTCTATTTAATCTAACCAAAGGGGTGTTACCAACTAGATAAGTGATATCGTTTGCTATGTCCATGAAACTTAAAGTTTGAAAATATTTAATAAACTTATTTTTATATTAATAATTATATTTATTTATCAATATTTTTAAAAGTTATTTATTTAAATAACATTACTTATTTCAAAAGTTTTTTCTATAGTTAATTTATTATTGATTTTTAAATTATGTACACTTTAGAATTAAGTCTTAGATATTCTCCTTTTCCTATCTCCATACAAAAAAAAGAATATGATGACATTTCCAAGATTTTTCAAGAAGTAAAGAATGCAATGATAGATAATAATTCGTCAACTTTGATTGAATTACAATGCGAAAAAATAAATAGCAAGTCACTTGCTGTATTATCTAATGAAATAATTGCAGTTCAAATTTATGAGAAATCAGCAATAGCAGGAGGCACAAAAAGACCTGGATTTTCACTAGATAGGTAATGATACAAAAAACAAAGATAGATACAAAAGAAGAAGATAAATTAATTTTTGAGAATGTATACTTTAAATGGCCTGGACAAGAAAAGTTTATAATTGAAAATTGTAATTTTTCGATAGGTGGGCCTGGATTATGGATGCTCTTGGGAAAAAATGGTTGTGGTAAAAGTACTATTCTGAAGTTAATTAAAGGAATTCTTCAGCCAAATAAGGGAAAAATTAAAAGGCCTGATAATCTATCAATGGTTTTCCAGAATCCGGATCATCAAATATTAATGCCTACTTGCGGAAGTGAATTAATTTTAAATATCAAGGAAAAAATTAGCAAAAAAGATATTCATGAAAAAGTTAATCAAGTGCTTATTGATGTTGGCCTTAAAGGATTTCTCAAAAGGCCTGTTCATACACTAAGCGGAGGTCAAAAACAAAAACTTGCCATAGCATCTGCCTTGATAAGTAAAAGTAATTTTATTTTGATGGATGAGCCTACTGCTCTTTTAGATGAGTTTAGTCAAATGCAAATTATTGAAATAATAAAATCTTTGACAGATAAACCCTACCAACCAATTACAGTTTTGTGGATAACACATAGATTAGAGGAATTAATCTATGCTGATAAAGCTTCTAAAATGATAAATGGTAAATTTTCTGTATGGCAAAATCCTAATAATTTCAAAGAAAAATAAAAAACCCCTTGTCATTTGGTCGGTAAAAGAGTTAGGTTTTAATTATTCCTCGGTAGCTCAGCGGTAGAGCGATCGGCTGTTAACCGATTGGTCGCAGGTTCGAATCCCGCCCGGGGAGTCTTTAGTTAAATTCACAAGAACTCATATGTGATCATATGAGTTTTTTTGTTATTACTTAGTTTTTTGTGATTTTCATCGTTCACACTTATTCGATAATAGGTAAGCATTTTAG
>Ga0209433_10000460_pt1 | contig 12494 bp, 13 predicted proteins | sample METZYME_5_50m_FD_187552 | JGI IMG/M metagenome (GOLD analysis project Ga0209433, IMG submission 187552) | Marine microbial communities from oxygen minimum zone in mesopelagic equatorial Pacific - METZYME_5_50m (SPAdes) (version 2) | ecosystem: Environmental > Aquatic > Marine > Oceanic | place...
AATTTTCGACCTATGTATGAACCAAAAAGAACTTGAAAATACTTCTGTTATTGATTTCCAGTCATTATTATCTAAATAAATTTTTACTAAATTAAAAATAACCAACCAAGATTTAATATAAGAACTAGCATTGTTAGTACTACACTTACTGTGTGTAGTCTATTAAACTTTTTATTATTTCCATCATCTCTTGCTTTATTAGTTATTGGAACAATGTGATAGCAAATCAACATAAAAATAAAAGTAAATGAGTATACGTAAAGACTGAGTTTTATGCCTGATACAAAGGAAAGAATTAGCGCAATTAATGATAGTGTAGCTACTAACATAAATAATTTGGGGAAAATAGTTCTTAAAAAAGGCCCAGCATCTTCAGCACTAAATATTTTGAATATTGATGGAGCTATGATGGCAGTTTGAAAAAGAATTACGCCACAAATTAAACCAGAGATAAGTATTTGAGTATTTTCTAACATTTTTAAAAATCCTTTAAAAAATTTCTTTTATGATAGTTCATTCTCAAACATTTCAAAATACATTAACTCTAAATCAGATTTGCTATATTTAAGAAGATTCTCTTTATCCTCTTTTTTATAGAGATTGATTCCATTTTTGTCTACAGCTTTAAGAATAAGGGCATCTGCAAAATATTCTTTATCGCTTCCAACAGATGTATAGTGAAGCAAGTCAATTTCATATAAAGACAAAGGTTTTGAATAATGTTTCATTTAAATCAAGAAAATATAATACCTTAGATTAATATTTCTCAATAATATCAAAAATCGCATGAAATAAGGCTTTTTTAGCTTTTTGGACTATAATTATCGCCATGTCAGGCAATACGTTTGGAAAATTATTTAAAATTACGACTTTTGGAGAGAGTCATGGCACTGCTATGGGCTGCATTTTAGATGGATGTCCACCTCAAATTGAGCTAACAAAAGAAGATATTCAGCACGATTTAGATAGAAGAAAGCCTGGTCAATCAGATGTAACAACTCAAAGAAAAGAAGATGATGCTGTTGAGATTTTATCTGGAGTTTTTGAGGGAAAAACCCTAGGGACACCAATAGGAATGATTATTTACAACAAAGATCAGCAATCTAAAGATTATTCAAACATAAAAGATGTTTTTAGACCAAATCATGCGGATATTACTTATTATGCAAAATATGGCCACAGAGATTACAGAGGTGGGGGAAGAGCAAGTGCAAGAGAGACTGCGAATTGGGTTGCTGCCGGAGCCATAGCGAAAAAGATTCTGGCAAAAGAGGGCATTTCAGTAAATGGTTTTGTTTCTGAAATAGGAGAAGTGAAGGCTGAATCATTAAATCATAAAGATATTAATAACAAATATTTTTTCTGTGACGAATCAAGACTACCTGATTTAGATTTAATGTTTAAAGAGTTAATTGAAGAGGGTAATTCTGTTGGAGCAAAATTAGGAGTTATTGTTGAAAACTGTCCTGTCGGATTAGGTGATCCTGTTTTTGAAAAGTTAGATGCAAATTTAGCTAAAGCAATAATGACTATTAACGCAGTAAAATCAGTTTCTATAGGTAATGCAGAAGATTTATTAAGCTTAAAAGGTTCAGAGGCAAGAGATGAAATAACAGCATCTGGTTTCTCTTCAAATAACTCAGGCGGAATATTGGGTGGCATATCTAATGGAGATGATATAAGCCTAAGTTTTATTATTAAACCAACCTCAAGTATCAAAACGAAAGGAAAAACTGTTAATAAAGATGGTGAAGAGGTTAATATAGAAGTTAGTGGCAGACATGATCCATGCGTTGGAATAAGGGCCGTACCAATTGCAGAAGCAATGGTTAGCCTCGTACTCGTAGATCATTTGTTAATTAATAGAGCACAATGTGCAGAAATTAAACAGGAATTACCTTTTAGTGAATAAAGATAATGAAGACCTTATACGACAAACTCTGGGAGGAGCATCACGTTACCCGACTCGATTCTGGCGAGTCACTGTTATATATAGATAGACATTATTTACATGAGGTTACATCCCCTCAGGCATTTGAAGGACTAACAAAGAAAAATTTAAAGCCCTGGAGGCTTGATGCAAATATTGCTACACCTGATCATAATGTTCCAACTACAAGGGGGAGCGACTTCAGATCAGAGCAAATCGAGGATGAAATATCAAAGATTCAAGTTGTAGAACTTGATAAGAATTGCAATAAATTCGGAATTAAACAATTTGATATTCAATCTACTAACCAAGGTATTGTGCATGTTATTGGCCCTGAGCTTGGTTATACATTACCAGGAATGACAATAGTATGTGGTGATTCTCATACATCGACGCATGGAGCGCTAGGTTGTCTAGCAATGGGCATAGGAACTTCGGAGGTTGAGCATGTTCTTGCTACTCAGTGCTTAAAAGTTTCTAAACTAAAAAATATGAATGTAAGGTTTGAAGGAGAAGTAGGTGAACATGTTTCTTCAAAAGACATTGTTTTATATTTGATTAGACAAATAGGTACTGCAGGTGGAACTGGCTATGCTATTGAATTTTCAGGATCTTATATAAGTAGTATATCTGTTGAAGGAAGAATGACTATTTGCAACATGGCTATTGAAGCAGGTGCTAAGGTTGGATTAATCGCTCCAGATGAAAAGACTATTGATTATGTTAAAAGTAATTCGTTTCTTGATCAGGATATTTTTAATAAGGCTGAAGAGTATTGGAAAACTCTGAAGTCAGATGATGATGCAAAATTTGATAAAGAAATAATTATAGATGTTTCAAAAATTAAACCTCAAGTTACATGGGGAACTTCACCTGAGATGGTAATGAATTATGATGAACCAATTCCAACAGTATTTGATACTAATGATGACAACAAAAAGAATGTTGAGCTTGCAAGAGATTACATGGGTATTGAAAACGAATCAAAATTGTCTGATTTAATTTTTGATAAAGTTTTTATAGGATCATGTACAAATTCTAGGATTGAAGACTTAAGACAAGCAGCTGAAATAGTTAAAGGTAAAACAGTTGCATCAAATATTTCTGAGGCAATTGTTGTTCCTGGATCTGGTCTTGTAAAAGAACAAGCAGAAAATGAAGGATTAGATAAAATTTTTACTGATGCAGGATTTGTTTGGAGAGATCCAGGATGTTCAATGTGTCTTGGAATGAATCCAGATCAACTAAAACCATATGAGAGGTGCGCATCAACCTCAAACAGAAACTTTGAAGGAAGACAAGGTTATCTTGGAAGAACTCATTTAATGAGCCCCATCATGGCAGCATATACAGCAATAAACGGAACTGTAGGAGATCCATCATGAAATCCAATAGTGAAGGATTAATAATAGATGGTATAGCTGCATTTATCGATAGAGATAATATTGATACCGATCAAATCATCCCTACAGAATATTTAAAATCCATTAAAAAGTTTGGATTTGAGGATTACCTTTTTGATGGCTGGAGGTATAAAGATGATGGGAAACTTGGAATAACAAAAGAAGAAAGAGATATTGATGAAAGCTTTATACTCAACAAAAAACCATTTAATGAATCAAAAATACTTTTAGCTAGGGATAATTTTGGTTGTGGTTCATCAAGAGAGCATGCTGTGTGGGCACTTAGAGATTTTGGTATTAAAGCAGTAATAGCATCTTCTTTTGGTGATATCTTTTATAACAATTCTTTTAAAAATGGTGTTCTGCCAATCAAGTTACCTAAAAGCGAAATAGAATTCCTTTTTAATCAAACTCAGAAAAAAGTTCTTGAACTTACAATAAACTTACAAAACAAAGTTATAAGTTATGGAGATAAAAATATTCCCTTTCATGTTGAAAAGCATCTTATTGATAGAATTATCTATGGATTAGATGATGTTGACATAACTTTGCAAGAAAAAGATAAAATCTTTGATTTTGAAAAAATCAGAATTAAAGAAAGGCCTTGGATATTCAAATGAGCAAGAAAATACTAGTTCTGCCTGGTGATGGGATTGGACAAGAGGTTACCAAATCTGCAATGCAAATCCTTGATTTTATTGTCAAAAAATTTAATTTAAATTTTTCAATAAATACTCTTGATGTTGGCGGAACCGCATACGAGAAATTCGGTTCACCAATTCCAGGTAATGTATTAGCAGCTGCTATGGAAGCAGATGCTATTCTGTTTGGAGCTGTTGGAGCTCCACAATGGGATGACTTGAACTGGGAGGATAGGCCCGAGAATGCATTGCTAACATTGAGAAAGGAACTAAACCTGTTTGCAAATCTAAGACCCGCCTTTTTATTTAATGAATTATCGAATGCATCACCATTGAAAGAAGAAATTATTGAGGGCTTGGATATATTGATTGTTAGAGAGCTAACTGGCGGGATATATTTCGGTGAGCCAAGAGGAGTTATTGATGATCAGACGCCTAGTTATGCATTTAATACAATGATTTATAATGAAGACGAGATCACCAGAATTGCAAAAGTAGCTTTTGAATCAGCACAAAAAAGAAAAGGTAGATTGTGTTCAGTAGAAAAAGCAAATGTCTTGGAGGTTTCGAAATTCTGGAGATCAATTGTTACAGAAATGTCAGCTGAATATCCTGATGTTGAGCTTTCACATCAACTTGCAGATAATGCTGCAATGCAACTTGTTCTAAATCCAAATCAATTTGATGTAATTGTAGCTAGCAATTTATTCGGAGATATTCTGTCTGATATTGCTGCGACATTAACTGGATCAATTGGCATGCTTCCATCAGCTTCACTTGATAGCTCATTTAAGGGCATGTATGAGCCATGTCATGGAAGCGCACCTGATATTGCTGGCCAAGATATAGCAAATCCACTAGCAATGATAGGGTCTTTATCAATGGCATTGCGATATTCACTTGAAGAGGAAACTGTTGCAAATAAAATTGATATCGCTATTAAAAAATTTATAAATCAGGGCTTCAGAACAAAAGATATAGCAAGTGACGAAAATTATCTTAATACATCTGAGGTTGCTGAAAAAATTATTGAGATTCTTGAAAATGAGTAATTTAATAAATTTAGCATTAGTTGGTGCATCAGGAGTTGTCGGAAAGAAAATTATTTCTTTATTAGAAAATAAAAATATTGAGATAAATAACTTCTATCCTTTAGGATCATCTTCTGTAGGAGATGAAATTGTCTTCAATAATAATACATATCTTATCGAGGACATGGCTAATTTTGATTGTTCTAAAGTAAATTTGGCTATTTTTTCTGCAGGATCAAAAGTTGCAGAAGAATATGCAAAAGATTTTGTTAAAGCCGGAGCTTTTGTAATAGATTTATCATCCAAGTTTAGATATGAGGAAGATATACCTCTGATAATTCCAGAAATAAATGGAGAAAAGATCAATTCTTTAGATGCTCCATCTTTGATAGCCAATCCAAACTGTTCCACATCTCAACTTCTAATGGCGATAAGTCCAATTCATGAAGAACTAGAGATAGATATTTTAAACATTGCTACATACCAAGCAGTATCTGGAACAGGCAAGCATGCAGTTCAAGAGCTTCGCAATCAAATAAAAGATGATTCCACTAATCAAGAAGTCTATCCCAAGAAGATTGCATTTAATGTTATTCCTCAGTGCGATGTCTTTTTAGAGAATGACTTTACTAAAGAAGAAATGAAACTTGTTTGGGAAACAAAAAAAATTCTTGATAATAATATTGAAGTTCAAGCTACGTGCGTTAGAGTCCCAGTAATAAATGGCCATTCAGAGGCAGTATTTTTTAGAACAAAGAAAGATGCTTCACGGGAGCAGATAATTGAATTATTGAATAACTCTGCTGGAATTAAGGTGCTAGATAATCCAAAATCTCTTGAATATCCAACTCCTCTTGAAAATGCAAATGATACTGAGGAAGTATTTGTTGGAAGGATAAGATGTCAAACTATTAATAATGAAAATTGGACCTCAATGTGGATAGTTGCTGATAATGTTTATGGTAAGGGCGCAGCCTTAAATACTGTTCAAATTCTTGAAACATTAGTTCAAAATAACAAATTATGTTGAGATATATTTTTTTATTATCTTTTCTATGCTCCTTTAATGTTGTTGCAGATGTATTTCTTTCTTCGCCTAAGGTAAAAGTTAATGCTCAAGATCAAAGGATAATAGAGTTTCGAATACAAAACGAAACTATCAGAGATGGCGATATCATATTAAATGAGTACAAAACTGATAATCCCTTAAACGAAACATTTATTGCATATACGTTAATAAATGATTTTGGAGATTACCAAACGTTTACTATTGTTCTAGACGATGAATATATGGAGGATTACTTCAGTTTCAAGATTTTAATTAAAGATGATTTTGCAAAAGATATCTTTATATATTTACCTTCAAAAATAAGAAACACATTCTCTTTGAAATCATACGAACCAAAAAGAATTTTATCTGAAACTAAAAAAGAAAATATAGTTCTAAATGAACCTGAAATGGTTGAACCTGAAATTAAAAAAGAAGTTATAGATGAAAATATAGATCAAAATGAGCCTGAAAAGATTGAGCCTGAAATTAATAAAGAAGCTAAAGATGAAAATCTAGTTTCAAATGAACCAATAAAGGCTGAGCCTGAAATTCAAAAAAATAATATTTATAAAGCTTCTGACATTACAACTGTTTGGAGTATGGCTGAAAAAATAAAAGGTCAAAATGAAGATATTTCTATTTACCAGGTAATGTGGTCAATTTATCTTGGAAATAGAAAGGCTTTTATAGATGATAATATAAATTTAATTAGAGCAGATCTTGATATATTAATTCCAACTCTTGATGATATTGAAAATACTTCATTCCAAATAGCTAAAGAATCAATTCTGGATATGAATAAATCATATGCAAGTAGTCTTCAATCTGCCACAAAATCTCTTTTAGTTCTTACAGCACCTAAAGTAGTTGAAGATATAAGTGAAAGTAGAGAAATTGCATTAAAAAATGAAGATCAAAATCAAATTGATTTTGAGAATACCGCAGACCCTGAGAGTCTAATTGAGCAGAATACAAAACAAATAAGTTTAGAAGTTGAAAATGAAATTCTTGAAGAGCTTTCAGAATTAAAACAAACAATCTCTGAAGTAGACAATAAATTTCAGACAGCAGATTTAATTTTTATCTCTCTCATATCACTGGCATCAGGAGTTTTACTAGCTTTAATTTTTATTCAGATTAGAAATATGAGGACCTCAAAAGAAATCGAATATGATTTTGAAGAAGCTTCTGATGATAAATCAAAACTATCTTCCTTGCCTTCTGATCTGAGTGTCAAAAATGATATAGATCAGCAACAGTTTGATTTAGCTGTAACATATTATGAAATGAGTGACAAAGAAAACGCAGAAGCACTTTTGAAAAATTTAATTCAAACAACTAACAATAGTGAAATTAGACAAGCTTCTGAAGATCTTCTTGAAAAAGTAAATCTATTGTGAGGTTAGCATTTAGCTTAGAATATGATGGCACTGATTTTTCAGGATTTCAAAGTCAAAAAAATGCTCCAACAATACAAGATAATCTAGAAGATGCTTTAAGAAAAATTACTAATGAGAATAATAGGCTAACTTATTCTGGAAGGACTGATGCTGGAGTTCATGCTTTATCTCAAGTTTGTGATTTTGAAACAAATATTGAAAGAAGCAATGAAGATTGGATCAATGGCATAAATTCCAATCTACCTTCAACAATTTCAGTAAAAGATATTTTTAAAGTACCAGATACTTTTAACTCAAGGTTTTCTGCAATTGAGAGAAAATATTCTTATGTGATATACAACTCTTCAAATAAGCCATTATTCATAGATAGAAATATTTTTTGGGTAAGAAATAACCTTGATATCCAGCTAATGAAAAAAGAAATGAAATCATTTGTAGGAAAGAATGACTTTAGTTCATTTAGAAGTTCAAGTTGCAACTCAAAAAATCCAATAAAAACAATAAAAGATATCGATCTTAGGACGTTTAATGATTTTATAATTATTACTGTTATTGCAAATGCTTTTTTACACAATATGGTAAGAATTATGGTTGGAACTTTGGTTGATATTGCAAAAAAAGAAAACAATATGAGCATTCGAGATATTATAGAAAAGAAAGACAGGAGTATTGCTGGTAAAACTGCTCCAGCATCAGGTCTATTCTTTCTTGGTCCAAGATATCCAGATGAATTTAAAATAAATACGTGTGAGAAGGACATCTTTGATCGATATAAAACAAATGAAGCCCTTAATTAAAATATGTGGAATAAATGATTTAGATGTTCTAAATGAACTTCTTGATCTTGATGGTATTGATTTCCTTGGTTTTATTTTTTATGAGAAAAGCATCAGAAATGTTTCCTTGGAATTTCTTGAAAAAATTAAAGGACTGCAATTTAATGATAAAAGACCTGTATGTGTATATGTAAATTCTGAAAGGAATTTTATTAAAAAAACTTCGTCATATTTTCAAAATCCTATTTTTCAGTTTCATGGCAATGAAACAAATGAGTTTTGTGATTCTTTTAAAAATGATTTTTGGAAAGTGTTAAGAGTAAAGAACAAAATTAATATCGATGAAGTTTATAAATATAAAAATGCATCTGGAATTTTGTTTGAAAACTATAAAAAAGATACGCCAGGCGGAACAGGCGAGTCATTTGATTGGAATTTAATAAACAACATCAAAGATTTAGATACAAAATTCATTCTATCTGGTGGAATTAATTGTGAAAATGTTGATAATGCTAAAGATATTAATCCTTGGTGTCTTGATGTAAATTCAGGAGTTGAATCCTCACCTGGAATAAAAAACATAAATTTAATTAAAAAATTGTTAAACAAAATTTAGGATATGAAATCAGACAATATTAATTTACCAGATAAGAATGGTTTTTTTGGAGAATATGGTGGAAAGTTTGTTCCAGAAACACTCATGTATGCCTTAGAGGAACTTGAAACCACATACGAAAAATTAAAAAATAATAACGAATTCAAAAAACAATTTTACAAAGATCTTTCAGAATTTGTTGGAAGGCCATCTCCTTTATATTTTGCTGAAAGACTAACTAAGCATTATGGTACAGGCTCTATATGGTTAAAAAGAGAAGATCTTAATCATACTGGCGCACATAAAATTAATAATACTATTGGACAAATATTGCTAGCAAAATATATGGGCAAGAAAAGGATTATTGCTGAAACTGGTGCAGGACAGCACGGTGTTGCCACTGCTACAGTTGCTGCTAGACTTGGCCTTGAGTGCCATATTTATATGGGTTCTGAGGACGTTCAAAGACAATCATTAAATGTATACAGAATTAAACTCCTTGGAGCGCAGGTTCATTCAGTTGATTCTGGATCTGCTACATTAAAAGATGCTCTTAATGAAGCATTAAGAGATTGGGTAACAAATGTTGACGACACATATTATATTATTGGAAGTGTTACAGGACCTCATCCATATCCAATGATTGTAAGAGATTTTAATTCTGTTGTTGGTGAAGAATTAATATCACAGTCAAAAGAATTATTTAATTCAATGCCAGATGCAATCGTTGCATGTGTAGGAGGTGGGTCTAATGCAATGGGAGCCTTTTATCCTTTCATCAAATTTAATGAAACAAGACTTATCGGTGTTGAAGCTGGTGGGGAAGGTGTAGAAACTGGAGAACATGCTGCTCCTTTAAATGATGGAAAACCAGGAGTTCTTCATGGTGCTCTGAGCTATCTCATGCAAGATGATAGTGGCCAAGTTAAAGGCACTAAATCTGTTTCTGCTGGATTAGACTATCCGGGAGTAGGACCAGAACATTCTTGGCTGAAAGATTCAGGAAGAGCTGAATATGTTGCTGTTAGTGATGATGCCGCATTAAAAGCATTTCATGACGTTTCTGAACTGGAGGGAATAATCCCTGCGCTCGAAACAGCGCATGCTTTTGCATACTTGGATATTTTAATGAAAGAGTTCGATAAAAATTCAAATATAATCGTTAACGTATCAGGAAGGGGTGACAAGGACATTAATACTGTTGCAAATATAGATGGAATAAAGATTTGAACAGACTCACTAATACCTTAGAAAATCTAAAAAATAAAAGTGAAAAGGCTCTTGTAGCTTATCTCGTTGCTGGCGATCCAGACATAGAAACAACCTTAGAATTAATGATGATGCTTGTTGATTCTGGTGTAGACATAATTGAAATTGGAGTTCCTTTTACAGATCCAATCGCAGAGGGCCCTATAATACAAAAGGCTCATGATCGTGCTCTAAAAAATAATGTTACTTTAAAGTCAATTTTTGAAATGGCTCAAAAATATAGGGAGAATGATAATAAGACTCCTCTTGTGCTCATGGGGTATTTAAATACATTTATCTTTAATAAAACTTTAATTGAAGATAACAAAAATAATGTTATCGACTCAGTCCTTGTGGTTGATATTCCTGGCGAATTAAATCTGAAAGATTATGGAGTTTATAATCCAAATATAAATACTATTTCACTGATTTCGCCAACAACAAAAAAGGATAGAATAAAATCAATTGCAAAAAATAGCTCTGGATTTGTATATTATGTAACTTTAAGGGGAGTCACAGGAGCGTCTAATTTGGATGTAAATGAAATTAGCAACAACGTTGAAGAAATAAAAAAACATGCTTCGGTTCCGACTCTTGCTGGATTTGGAATAAAATCTCCTGAAGACGCAAAATTACTATCCCAACACTCAGATGGTGTGATAATTGGTTCATCAATAGTCCAAATGATTGAAGAAGGCTCTCAATCAAAAGAATTTGATAGAATAAGGACATATATTACTGATATTAAAAAGGCAATATCATGAGTCTCTTTCAAAACATACTTACTTCCGTAATGAAGGGAACGCGTCGTTTGAATCGTTTTGGCTCTAAAAGCTTTGGAAAACTTCATAATAACATCAATAAAGCTGTTGATTCTGTAATGTCTACTTCCGGTGAGGTATCTTCGTTGGTTTATGCAGAGCATCTTTTAAACCTAATAGAAAATTTAGATGATAATGGATTAAAGAAGTTTCTGAATGATCTTTTAAAAAATTACGACATAGATACTAAGACACTTTTAAAAGATGTTAAAAATTATTCATCAAATAAAAATGAAGAAAATTTTGAAAAAGTTAGAGTTTCATCTGAACCAGGCTGGATTGAACTATTTAGAAGACTAAATTCAACATCAAATGGAACATATAGATTAGTTAAGCTTAGAGAAAGAATTAGATCATTGAATGACGAAGATTTAAGGGCATTTGATTCTGGATTATTGAAGCTTTTTAAATATTGGTTTAATCCATCTTTTCTGGTTTTGGAGAAAATTGATTGGGAGACGCCTGCTAATATTCTTGAAAAAATAATTGAGTATGAGGCAGTTCATGAAATTAACTCCTGGGATGACTTAAGAGCTAGGTTAGCCCCAATAGATAGACAATGTTTTGCTTTTTTTCATCCATTAATCCCAAATGATCCTCTAATATTTGTAGAAGTTGCATTAACAACAGGTATTCCAAAATCCATTCAAAAAATAATTAATCTTGATAGACAAGAAATTGAAATAGAGAAGGCGAATACAGCAATCTTTTACTCTATCTCAAATTGTCATAATGGCTTATTAGGTATTTCTTTTGGAAATTTTTTAATTAAAAAAGTTGCTAATAACCTTAAGAGAGAACTGCCAGATTTAAATCAATTTATGACACTTTCTCCTTTACCAGGATTTATGAAATGGATGGAAGAATATTCACCAATATCTTTTGAAAGAATTTCTGATAATAACTGTAGCGATGAGGAGCTTACTAAAAATGCAATTAAGTATCTTACTCACTCTGAGAGAGTTGATGGTATGCCAAATGATCCGGTTAGTAGATTTCATATCGGAAATGGAGCAAGTCTCGAAAGAATAAACCTCAAAGCAGACATGTCTGAAAAGGGAATGACACAATCTTATGGAGTTATGGCAAATTATTTATATGATCTTAAAGTGGTTGAAGAAAATCATGAAACATTTTTTAAAAATAAAATTGTTCCAGTTTCAAATGAGATCGAATCTCTAAAGAAAAAATATAAAGTTTAATGACTATAAAAAGAATATTAGGGCTAGTTTTTTTAATAGCGCTCTTATCATTCTTTATAATTAATTATTATCCAAAAACATCTAATTTTGGTTCAAGTGAAACAATCATTAAATTAAATGCTTCCGATCAAAATAAAGAAATTAATTTTAAAGAATTCAATGAGTCGGATTTTGATTTTTTTGTATATAGAGCTCATGTTCTTTCTTCACAAGAAAATGCAAATAAATTGAAACAAAAAATTGTTAATGGAGGATTTCCTGCCTTTGTTGAGTCTTTTGGAGACAAAGGAAATTCATACGCAATATACGTTGGACCATTTTTATCAGAAGATGATATTGTTAACAATATGGATTTAATTAAAATAATATCAGAATCAAATAACGGAGAAATTTCAA
>Ga0209433_10000461_pt1 | contig 12486 bp, 12 predicted proteins | sample METZYME_5_50m_FD_187552 | JGI IMG/M metagenome (GOLD analysis project Ga0209433, IMG submission 187552) | Marine microbial communities from oxygen minimum zone in mesopelagic equatorial Pacific - METZYME_5_50m (SPAdes) (version 2) | ecosystem: Environmental > Aquatic > Marine > Oceanic | place...
TAATAAAATACTAAATACTATTACAAATCAAAACAAAAGGTTTGTTATAGAAAACTTTAAATATTAGGGAGAAACTAAAATGGCATTTCAAGTATCACCTGGCGTTCAAGTCAGAGAAATCGATGTTACGAATGTAGTCCCAGCAGTATCATCAAGTATTGGTGGTTTTGTTGGTTCATTTAGTTGGGGCCCAGTTGATGAAGTTAGAACTATTAGTTCTGAGAAAGAATTAGTAAATGTTTTTGGTGAACCTAAAGGTTCAGACACTTACCTCGATGAGGCAAAGAAAAAAGAACATTTCTATTCAGCTGCAAATTTCTTGAAATATGGAAATAACTTAAAGGTAGTGAGAGCATTAGCAACAGGAATGTTGAATGCCACTTCTGGAACAGCTGGAATACTAATTAAAAACGCTACACACTACTATGATAATAATTATCATTCTGGTAGTGTTCCATCTAATGCAGGCCATTGGGCTGCAAGATGTGTAGGTGCCTTAGGTAATAGTTTAAAAGTATCTGTATGTGCAAGTGCAAATGCATTTTCTCAAACAATAGGAAGTGCAGTTTCCGACTCAGATATTGCTGTAGGACATACGCAAATTAATGTTGCGTCTGGTGCAGCTTTTGTAGTTGGTGACAAAATTAAATTTGGTTCACAAACAGATGTCTATAGAATCACTGCAATAAACTCTAACACACTAAGTGTAGCTCTAGATTCAGATGGAGTAACTGGATTTAAAGTAGCTCCAAGCAATGGTGATGCCATTGTTCGTGAATGGGAATTTGCAAAGAACTTTACAAAAGCTCCTGGCTCAAGTCCAGATGCAATTGCAAACTCAAGTTCTTTAGATGAGATTCATGTAGTAGTCGTAGACGAAGATGGTTTAATTACTGGAATCGTTGGTGAGGTACTTGAGGTATACGAAGGTCTTTCAATGGCATCTAATGCTAAAGATTCAGAAGGTAACTCAAACTACTATGTAGACAAAATCAGATACAACTCTAATTACATTTTCTGGGGAAACCACAACTCAAACACAAGTGAAGCAGGTAATACTTTCGCAGCTGCGGGAGCATTATTTGATACACATTCATTACCAATAACCGAATCATTAACTAATGGTACAGATGGTTCATGTCTAACAGCTGGTCAAAAGCAAGCAGGATATTCTACATATCTTGGAGATGCAGAGACACAGGATGTAGACTTTTTAATATCTGGGCCTCTTAATGGTGATGATGGTTCAAACAATAATGTGGTAACAGAAGACGAAGCAGTAACACAAGCAAATAATCTAATTGCAATTGCAGAAGCAAGAAAGGACTGCATGGCAGTCATATCACCAAGAAAAGAATCTTGCGTGAATAATGAAGGTCAAGAAGTAAGTGGAACAGGTGGTATTGTATCATTTGCAAACAGACTAACTTCAAGTTCTTATGCAGTTTTAGATAGTGCATGGTGTTATCAGTACGATAAGTACACAGATAACTTCTGTTATATACCAGCATGTGGTCACACAGCAGGTCTCATGGCTAGAACAGATAGTCAAAGAGACGCATGGTTCTCACCAGCAGGATATAATAATGGACAAATCTTAGGAATTACTAAATTGTCTTTTAATCCAAATCAAGCTGAAAGAGATGAACTATATAAGAAGAGAGTTAATCCAATAGTAACTTTCCCTGGCCAAGGGACAGTATTGTTCGGAGATAAAACACTTTTAGCAAATGCAAGTGCATTTGATAGAATTAATGTTAGAAGATTGTTCATAGTCATGGAGAAAGCAATAGCAAATGCAGCTAAATTCCAATTATTTGAATTTAACGATGCATTCACAAGAGCTCAATTTAGAGCAACTATTGAACCTTTCTTAAGACAAGTGAAGGGCAGAAGAGGGGTCGTTGATTTCCAAGTTATTTGTGATGAAACAAATAACCCACAATCAGTTGTGGATGCAAATCAATTCCAAGCTTCTATTTTTGTTAAACCAAATAAGAGTATCAACTTCATTACACTAAACTTTGTTGCAGCTAGGTCTGGTGTAGAGTTTGAAGAAGTGTATGGTGCTACTAATACCCAATATGGTAACTAAGGAGTAAACGATGGCAACTATAGATGAATTTAAGTCACAGTTAATTGCTGGTGGTGTTCGTTCTAATAGATTTCAAGTCTATATTCCTAGAATGGGTGAGAGAATCGAGTTTATGTGTAAAACAGCTGCGATTCCAGGCTCAACTTTACCAGTAGTTGAAGTTCCTTTTAGAGGACACAAACTAAAAATAGCTGGGGATAGAACCTTCGAAGATTGGACAATAACAGTCATTAACGATGTAGACTTTTCTACTAGAACAGCAGTAGAACAATGGATGGAAAGCATACAAGAATTAGATAGTGGTGTCGGTGCGACAGACTTAGAATATCTAGTTTCAAGAGCAACTATATCACAGTTGAATCGAGATGATAGTATCATTGCAACATATGAGTTGTACAATATGTACCCTCAAACACTTGCACAAATTGATTTATCATACGATACTGCTGATGAGATACAGACTTTTGATGTAACATTCAGTTATTCACACTGGGAAAGAACTCTTTAATTAGAGTTCCTTCTTTAGTGTTATAAATATATATTATGGAAATATTTGGATTTGAAATAAAGAGAAAGAGTGACGAGGATAACGCACCATCCTTCGTTGCACCTATCAACGATGATGGAGCTCAAGTTCTAGAAATAGGACAGGGTGGATATTCGATTGGTGGGGGTATGGCTTCTGGTCAATTCGTTGACATGGAAGGTGGAGTTAAGTCTGAATCAGACTTAATCGTAAGATACCGACAAATGTCATTGATACCAGAGGTTGATATGGCAATTGACGATATCGTCCAAGAAGCAATCTCTAATAACGATTTAGATGCCCAAGTTGGTATAAACTTAGATGCAACTAAATTTTCAGATTCAATTAAATCCAAAATAAGAGAAGAATTTGTAGAAATACTAAGACTTCTCAGATTCAACCAAACCTCTTCTGAGATATTCAGAAAGTGGTATGTAGATGGAAGGATGTACTTCCATTTACTGGTTGACCCAAAGAATCCTAAAAAGGGTGTCGTTGGGTTAAGAATGATAGACCCTATTCAGATTAAAAAGATTAGGGAAGTGCAGAAGAAAAAGAATGCACAAGGTATCGAAGTTATCGACAAGGTTAACGAGTTCTATACCTATAACCAAAGTGGTTTTGAAAAAAACTACATGGCAGGGCAAGGAACTCAAACCTTGAAGATATCTCCAGATGCAATAGTTTATTGCACATCTGGAATGATGGATGCTCAAAGACGAAACATCATCGGTTATATGCATAAAGGATTGAAAGCAGCTAACCAATTAAAGATGATGGAAGATGCACTTGTTATCTACAGGATATCAAGAGCTCCAGAAAGAAGGATATTCTATATTGATGTAGGTAACCTTCCGAAGGCAAAAGCAGAACAGTATCTTGCAGATACTATGACTAGATACAAAAACAAACTAGTCTACAATGCAGATACAGGTGAAGTCAGAGATGATAGAAAACATATGAGTATGTTGGAAGATTTCTGGTTACCAAGAAGAGAAGGTGGAAGAGGAACAGAGATTACCACCTTACCTGGCGGTCAAAACCTAGGTGAAATAGAAGATATTATATACTTCCAAAGAAAACTGTTCCGAAGTTTAAATGTACCTATCTCTAGATTAGAGACTGAAGCAGGATTTAGTTTAGGTAGGACAACTGAGATATCAAGAGATGAGGTTAAGTTCTCACGATTTGTAGATAGACTCAGAATGAAGTTTAGTAGTATGTTTACCGACATACTTAGAACTCAACTGGTACTAAAAGGTATTTTACCAATTGAGGAATGGGAACTAGAAAAAGAGAATGTCCGATATGATTTTCAGAAGGACTCTCATTTTGTAGAACTAAAAGATGCAGAGATTCAAAGAGAAAGAATCACTACACTTAGGGAAATGGATGAATTTGTAGGTAAATATTTCTCTCAACAATGGGTTAGAAAGAATGTCCTTAGACAATCCGAAGAAGAGATAGAAATGATTGACTCACAAATTGCAGACGAAGAAGATAACGATGATGGGGAAGGAGAGAATGACTTCTCCATGTAAGAGGAAATAAATTATGGCAAGAGAAGATATTAAAAAAATGATTGATTCTATAGAAGCAGGTGATAATGTTGGTGCATCTGACGCTTTTGCAACAGCTATGGTAGACAAACAAAGAGATGCAATAGAGGGCAAAAGACTGGATGTACAACTAGATTGGTTAAACAAACAGGAACAACCAGCAAATGAAGAACTTTAAGGATTTAGTTAATTCACTAGATGAAGTAAAAAAATTCAAACTACCTCGTGGTGAACAAGAGGTAGATTCTTATATGGAGAAAGGCCCGAAGGGTAAAAAAGTACCTATCGTTATTGCAAAGAAATCAAATAAATTTAAGGTTTATGTTGATGGGCAAGAACTTGCAATCTATAAAAACGAAAAAGAAGCAAGGAAGAATGCAAAACAATTGATAAAATTACTAGGAGAAGACCTTAGTGATTTCATCGAAGAAGTTTTAGAAGAACCTAAAATAGAAGATACATTAGGGTTCTCAAATGGTTTGAAAGGTAATCAAACCTACAATGATGTTGCAGAAAAGATTGCAACTATAAAATAGGAGAAGATATGTTTTTAATTTCAGAACAGCAATCAGAAGAAGTTAATTTAATAACTGAAAAGAATGCAAATGGGGGTAAGGATACTTTCATTGAAGGTGTATTTCTCCAAACAAACATGAAGAACAGAAATGGTCGTGTCTACCCAATGAAGATAATGGAAAAAGAGGTAGGACGATACAACAAAGATTTTATTCAAAAGAATCGTGCATATGGGGAACTGGGTCATCCAGAAGGCCCCACTATCAATCTTGAAAGAGTTAGTCATTTGATTACTTCTCTAGAGAAAGATGGAAACAACTTTGTCGGTAAGGCAAAAATAATGAATACTCCAATGGGTAATATAGTTAAAGGACTATTGAATGATGGTGCTAAACTAGGCGTTTCCAGTAGGGGTATGGGTTCTGTTTCACAGAAAAATGATGCACAATATGTCCAAGACGATTTCATGCTTGCAACAGCAGCTGACATCGTGGCAGACCCTTCTGCACCAGATGCGTTCGTAGATGGTATTATGGAAGGTGTTGAATGGATAAAGGAAAGCGGTGTATTTAGAGCCGTAGAGATTGAATCATGGAAAGACCAGATTCGACAAACCAAACAACGCCATTTGGAAGAAAAGAAGTTAGAAATTATGAAAAACTTCTTCTCTAAACTATAAAAGTTATAAATACATAGTAAAGAACAAATATTTCGTTCTTAATTTGTAATTATAGTAATTATTAAAGGGGAAAACACATGTCAGAAGATATTAAAAATCAAGACGAAGTGACAGAAGCTAGCATGGCTAAGCCTCCTGTTGCTAATAAGGGTGTTGTTACTCCAGATAAAGACCCAGTACCTAAGTCTCTTGCATCAGTTGATAAAGCATCTGATGGTACTAAACCTAGTGCAAAGAGAAAAGGTGACCAAGATAAGAAAGATTCACCTCAGAAACTAAAAGCTGGTATGCAGTATAACGAAACTGAGAATGAGGAAGAAGTCGTAGTCGAAGATATGACTAAGATGGAAGCTCTTAGAAAAATTATCGAGGAACTTAAGGGTTTTGATAAGGAAGACATCCAGTCCTTAGTCAATGAAATGATGAAGAAGAAAGATGACGAAGATGAAGACGATGAAGATGATGAGAAATCAGAGTCTACAAAAGCTGACCTTCTCAAGAAAATTGCTGAACATTTCAAATCCGAGGACGAAGAAGTTGTGAAAGAATCTTTAACTGCAATCTTAGAAGCATCTAAAGAAGATGACGAAGAAGATGAAGACGAAGATGAGCAAAAAGATGAAATGAATATGCCTAAGAAGAAAAAAGGTGAAAAATCAGAAGCATCCGAAGACGATGACGAAGATGACGAAGACGAAGATGAAGATGAAAAATCAGAATCTTACGATATGTCAGACGACATCGATGCTCTAGTTGGTGGTGAAGACCTTTCAGAGGAATTCAGAAACAAAGCAAAAGTAGTATTTGAAGCTGCTGTATCTGCAAAAGTTAGTGAAATCAAAGAAGAACTTGAATCTCAAAAGAGAGACGAAGTTGTTGAAGCATCTAACGAACTTAAAGAAGAGTTAATCGGTAAGGTTGATTCATTCTTAGGTTATGTTGCAGAAGAGTGGGTTAAAGATAACGAACTTGCAATCGAAAGAGGACTTAAGTCTGAGTTAACAGAAAACTTTATACAAGGACTTAAAGCTTTATTTGAAGACCATTATGTTGAAGTTCCAGATGACAAATTAGATGTCGTTGACGAACTTGCAAGTAAAATCGAAGAAGTAGAAGCTAAACTAAATGAAGAGGTTTCTAAAAATATCGATTTATCTCAAGAGAGAGATGAACTTGTACGAAACAAGGTGGTATCAGAAGTTTCAAAAGACTTGACAGAAAGTGAAGTCGAGAAACTTTCAAAATTGATTGAAGATTTAGACCAAGACGAAGATTTTGAGTCTAATGTTCAAACAATTAAGGAGTCTTACTTTAGTGATTCGAAAGAAAAACTACAGTTAGATGAACAAGTGGTTAGTGATAGCGAACAAAATACTTCGACTGAGGATAAAATCCTTGACCCAAGTATGGCTGCATATTCTGCCGCAATAGGAAAACTTGACCCTAACAAATATAATAAGTAAGGGAAAAGTTATTATTAACACTTTTTAAAAATAAGGGGATATAAAAAAATGTTTATGTCAGAAACTTTACAAGAGAAGTGGCAGCCAGTATTGAGTCATCCAGATTTACCAGAAATCACTGACCCATACAAAAAAGCTGTAACTTCTGTGGTTCTTGAGAACCAAGAAAGAGCCCTAAACGAAGAAAGAGGAATGATTTCCGAGGATGCTCCTATCAACAACGCTGGTGGTGCTGTTGGTGGAACAGGTATCGACAACTGGAATCCAATTCTTATTTCATTAGTTCGTAGGTCTCTTCCAAACCTAATTGCATACGACATCTGTGGTGTGCAACCAATGACTGGCCCAACAGGATTAGTTTTCTGTATGAAAGCCAGATATAACGACAATACTTCAAGACTTGCTATGACTGAAGCATTGTTCGATGAAGCTGATACAGACTTTGCTGGTGCGGGTACACATGCTGGTACAGACCCATTTGGGGATGGTGCTACATATGGTACTGGTACTGGTATGACAACAGCTGCAGCTGAAGCAAAAGGTGACTCTGCGAGTAACCCATTTGCATCAATGGCTTTCACAATCGAGAAAGCAACTGTAACTGCTAAGTCAAGAGCTCTTAAAGCAGAATACACAATTGAACTTGCACAAGACCTTAAAGCAATTCATGGTCTTGATGCTGAAACAGAACTTGCAAACATTCTATCTGCTGAAATCCTTGCGGAAATCAACAGAGAAGTTGTAAGAACTGTTAACCTTCAAGCAAAAGCTGGTGCTCAAACTGGTGTTGCTAATGCTGGTAGATTCGACTTAGATGTTGATTCATCTGGTAGATGGTCAGTTGAGAAGTTCAAAGGTTTACTCTTCCAAGTTGAAAGAGATGCAAACACTATTGCTAGAGAGTCAAGAAGAGGGAAAGGTAACTTTATCCTTTGCTCATCTGATGTAGCTTCTGCATTGTCAATGGCTGGTGTATTAGATTACGCTCCAGCACTTAACACTGAGTTAAATGTTGACGACGCTGGTAACACATTCGTTGGTACTCTAAATGGTAAGTACAAAGTCTATATTGACCCATACTACACTTTAGACCCAGTAAGTGGACACAACAACGAAGGTTACATGACTATTGGTTATAGAGGTTCAAACGCATTTGATGCTGGTGTTTTCTACTGCCCATATGTTCCATTACAAATGGTTCGTGCAGTTGGTGAAAACAGTTTCCAACCAAAAATTGGTTTTAAAACTAGATATGGAATGATTTCTAATCCTTTCGTAGGTAGTTCACCAAGTGATGGTTTAGCATCTGCTGGAACTAACTTCTACTACAGAAAAATCGAAGTAGAGAACATTCTATAAGATTTTTTAAAAGTCGTAGACTTTTCTAAAAGGGACTCTTCGGAGTCCCTTTTTTATGTACAAAAAAACCCAGAGGGTTCTTATGTTTCATTCTGGGTTTCTTTTTAACCCTCGACTTGGTGGGAGAGCGACTCCACTTCATATTCGACCATCGAGGGGGTCGTGTCTCTTTCGACATCTAGAGACTAATCCGCCGTTACTTTACTCTATGTCATTCTTTCCTTACCTCACTAATTAAAAACCTATTATACTAAATTATGTACCTATGGTGCAAGTGTTATAAATACTAGTATGACAACAAGACAAATATCAACTGCAACATGGGCTGGTAATCTTCCAGATAATTTATCTTATCTTGCACCAACTCAGTTTGAATTAATAGTAAAGAAACTTCCTAATACAAAGTACTTTGCAACAGGTGTAAACATACCATCTATCACAGTAGCAGAAATTCAACAACCTACTAGATATGGTGCAAATGTGAAATTTCCTGGCGATAAGATTAACTATGGTGAGGTAACTGTAAACTTTATTGTAGATGAGAATATGGAAAACTGGACAGAGATGTATACATGGATGTCTCAGATTACTAGTTCTACAGACCCAGATAAGTATAGAAGTCTGGTAGGTGCAAATAGAAAAGCAGGTGAACCATACGATGGTTCTGGAGACCCAGATGCAGTATTTTCAGATATGACTATTGTAGTTACTACAGCTGCAAATAATCCTAATAGATATATTAGAATACAAGATGCATTTCCTACATCATTAGGTGAGATTACAATGGATACAACTGTAGCAGGTGGTATTACATATGTAACATGCACTGCATCATTCCAGTTCACAACTTTTGAAATTGCAGCCTCATCATAAGTATATAATATAATTCTAAAAAAAATATTTCTAATAAGTTATAGTTATAAATACATATAAGACAAATTTATAACATACAGGAGAAATATGAACGCAATTGTTGGTTTACGAAACAAATTTCTATGGTTAGGATATCAAGCAGTTAGACCCTTGATATTTTTGATGGAGCCCGAACAAGCACACTACTCATTAAAAAGAGTTGGTGTATTTTTGGGTAAATTTTGGATTACTAGAAAGATTACATCATTGTTAATGAACTATGAACATCCAAGTTTACATACTAATGTAGATGGTGTTCATTATAGAAATCCAGTTGGATTATCAGCAGGTTTTGATAAAGATGGTGAACTTACAAAGATATATCCACATATGGGATTTGGACTTGCAGAACTTGGTTCATTCACAGGAGAGATATGCCCAGGCAATCCAGGCCGTAGACTCTTTAGAATGATAAAGTCCAAAGCAATTGTAGTTTGGTATGGACTTAACAACGAAGGTTCAGAAAAAATCTCCAAAAGATTATCTGGAGAAGACTTTGGTAAACTAAGAGTGGGTATCAATGCAGCTAACTCAAACCTAACACCAGAGTTTATATTAGAAGATTCTATTGCAGATTATCTTAAAACTATGAAACTATTCAAAGATGTAGGTGACTATTATGATGTAAATATTAGTTGTCCTAATACACAGGATGGTGAACCATTTGTAGATAAAGATAATTTAGATGCATTACTTACTGCAATCAATAAAGAGATTAGACCCATAAGTGATAAACCTATCTATGTCAAACTTGCAGCTGACATGACTTTAGATGAAATAAACATTATTGTAGATGCATGTGTCGAACATAAGATGGATGGTGTTGTATGTACAAACCTTGCAAAACCTCAATACAATAGTGAACATAGACCAGAAGAATATCCTACAGAAAAAGGATTACTACCAAAAGGTAAAGGTGCAATGAGTGGATTACCTCTACAAAGAATATCTACAAATGTCATTCGACATGTATATCGAAGAACTAGAGGTAAACTAACAATCATCGGTGTTGGTGGTATATTCAGTGCAAAAGATGCTTATGAGAAAATCACATCTGGTGCAAGTTTACTACATATGATTACTACAATGATTTTTGATGGCCCTCAGAATATCAATGAGATAAACAGAGGATTAGTTAACTTACTTAAAAAAGATGGATTCGATTCTATTGAAGATGCAGTAGGATGTCGTAATCCTTTACCAAAACAATGAACCATAGGGCAATAATATTAGGTTTAATCTTCATACCATGGGAAATACCTTTGGTATTACTGTTTGCAATGATATTTTAGTAGACAAATACCAGTTTAGTGGTATAATTATAGTATGACATTAGAACAAATCCAGCAAATGTGGAAGGATGATTCTGTAATCGACCAGATTGATTTAGATAAAGCTTCATTACAAACACCTTCTTTACATGCAAAATATCTAGAACTACTTAATGAAAAGAGACTATCTCTTAAATCTTATGAGGTTAAATACAATCAACTACTTAAGAAGAAGTGGTTATGGTATACTGATAAGTTATCTAAAGAAGAGATAGATGAACTAGGATGGTCATATGACCCATTTGAAGGTCATAGAGTAATTAAACAAGATTACAATTACTACTTCAATGCAGATAAAGACCTATCTGATTTAAAACTAAAAGTCGAGTATCTTACAGAGTGTGTAGACACTTTGAAAGACATACTAAATATTATCACATGGAGACATCAATCAATAAAGAATGCAATCGATTGGTTGAAATTCACTAATCCAGCAGGATAATATATTATGCCATCATTTATTCCAGAACATTGTATAATTAAATCTCGTGCTATTGCACCAGAGATATGCAATGAAATTATTGAAATAGGACTAAAACAAACTGAGTTATCGTTTGGTCAAATAGGTGGTGGTAAAGAAGGACATGAAGAACATTTTACTCGTAAGTCTGGTGTTGGTTGGATAGATAGGGATGCAACTCTATCAGATGGTAAAACTTTATTTGACCATATAACTCCAGTAGTTAGAGAAGTAAATGCAGAAGTATTTAAGTTTGATTTAGACTTTCACGAAACATATCAGTTTACAATATACAAAGCACCAGATGAACATTATACATGGCATACAGATGGACACTTTGAACCTTATAATGAAGAAGATTGTGCAAATGACCCACATATAAAAGAAAGAGTTGGTGGGTATAGAAAATTATCATACAGTGTAAATCTTACACATCCAGATGAATATGAAGGTGGTCACTTTGAATGGTGTGACCCATATGCATTGAATCCACAAACTGGAGAACCAGAAAAGTGGATATTTAGAGGGCCACAAAGTGCAAGAGAGCAAGGAAGTATAATCATATTTCCATCTTTCGTTTGGCATAAAGTATCACCAGTAACACATGGTAGGAGACATTCCTTAGTAGGATGGATAGCAGGGCCGACATTCAGATAACCAAAATCGATAATACTCACTTGAGGGTAGATGCAGAAGAGTCTATCAAAAGAGAGATATCTGATTATTTTACTTTTCCAGTGCCAGGGGCTAAGTTTATGCCATCTGTTAAGAACAAATATTGGGATGGTAATATTAGATTATATGCACAACATACAGGTAAGTTGTATGTTGGACTATATTATGCACTAGAACAATTTGCAAAAGACAGAGACTACAACATAGAAGGCTATATGTGGGAAACTGATACTGAGTATCCAGACTTTACCGATGGTCTTAATATGGGATTTCCATTAAGAGATTATCAAGTAGAAGCAATATCAAGAGGTATTAAGTATAGAAGACAACTGTTAGTATCTCCAACTGCAAGTGGTAAATCTGCAATTATATACTGTATTGCAAGACACTTTATATCAATGCATAAGAAGAAAGTATTAGTAATCGTACCTACAACATCACTAGTAGAACAAATGTCAAAAGACTTTGCAGACTATGGATACGATAAACCTATTGATAAAATGTATGGTGGAGATAAAGTAGGTAATACTGATATAGTTGTCACGACATGGCAAACATTATCTAGAATGCCGAAATCGTTTTACGATGGATTTGGTGCAGTGTTTGGAGACGAAGCACACTTATTCAAGGCAAAAGTACTTACTGGTATCATGGAGAAAATGAAAGACATAGGACATAGGTGGGGTCTAACAGGTACACTGGACGATACTCAAACCCACAAACTGGTATTAGAAGGTTTGTTTGGCCCTACTCATTATGTGACTACAAGTGCAGACCTTATGGATGAAGGTATTCTTGCAGAGTTAGACATACAATGTTTAGTACTAAAGTATCCACCAGAAGTATCTAAAGAAGTTGTATCTATGGATTATCCTAGAGAAATGGAGTTTCTTGCTGGTAATGAAAAGAGA
>Ga0209433_10000462_pt1 | contig 12472 bp, 13 predicted proteins | sample METZYME_5_50m_FD_187552 | JGI IMG/M metagenome (GOLD analysis project Ga0209433, IMG submission 187552) | Marine microbial communities from oxygen minimum zone in mesopelagic equatorial Pacific - METZYME_5_50m (SPAdes) (version 2) | ecosystem: Environmental > Aquatic > Marine > Oceanic | place...
TCAATAAGTATGAAAGTTTAAAAGTATAATCAACGTTATCATCAGAACTTTTTCCTGATTGTGCAGCATTAGGAAAGTTTACAAATTGTGGTAAGAATTGAATGCCTTGCAATCCCAAAAGAGGATTGAAATTTGGATCCAATGCCAAAACAGCTGCTTGAGCTGGAGGTATGCCAGCAGCTATAAGTCCTAAAGTTCCTGCACCAACAAAATCAAGGTTTGAGAAAATATCTGTGTTAACTTGATTTACAGAAACAGTTTTCTCATCTTCGATATAACTAGCTCCAATTATTGCATTTAAATTATCAGTAAGATTTATATCTAACTGAGTAAATATTGATATTGTCTTATTATCTTGTCTAGATATTTCATTAACGCCCTGACCTTCTGCAAAGAGCATAGAGTTAGGTATTCCAAAAGCAGCAGCAACGCCTGCAAGAGCTCCTGGTGCTAAAGCATCAATATATGATCTCCAAAGTGAACCAAAATATATTGAGTTATCATAAAACATATCTTCCTGATAATAATATGCGCCTAATAACCAATTAATATTTTCATTATCCTCTGAAAAAAGTCTAAATTCCTGAGTAATTGCATCAAGATCTTTAACAAGTCTATTTGCATCTATTTGGTCAACTGATTCAAAGTCAACATCTTGAAGCTCAAGGTTATAAGATTTTCTTTTTGATGTAATACTTTCAAAGCGAATATCACCTAAGCTTTTTTCAATATACATTGAAATTCCTGAGTTATCTCCATCAGATATAGGATCAAAATCAAAAAAAGCTTTCTCAGTATAAGGATCATTTGGAATGATCTGACCACCAAATAGAGAAGTTACAATATTTGCCGTTCCATAACTTGTGCTACCAACTGCGCAACATATTTCATCATATTCATCATAATCAGCAGTAATTCTGATAGACAAATCATCTGAGGGAACATATAAAAGTTCCGTCCTTATGCCAAACCTATCTCTATTGTTGACAGAATTACCAGTAATTGGATTATCTGAGTGACCATCCCTTTTATTAAAGTTAGCACTAAAACTATAGGCAGTAGTATCGTTGATTGGGCCAGTTGTATATATTTTTCCAACTCTTGAATTATATTTACCTATACCTGCTGTTACCATCGTTGATTCTTCAAATGATGGTTTTTTGGTAACTATGTTAATAACACCTGCAGAAGCATTTTTACCAAAAAGAGTACTTTGAGGACCTCGTAATACTTCGATTCTCTCTAACATTGGAAGATCAGATATTTGTGATTGAGTTTTAGATCTATAAACTCCATCAACGAATAATGCTACTGATGGTTCAACACCTGGATTATTAGATCCATTTCCAAAACCCCTTATAAAGAATGTTGCGTTTGTTGATGATTGATACTGTCTTGTATCCAAAGATGGAATTACAGATTTTAGATCAAATGTATCTAATATAGTAGCCTTCTCGATTACTTCAGATGTTACTACTGATACAGCAACGGGAACTTCTTGAAGTGTTTTTTCTGTTTTAGTAGCAGTAACTATTACCTCTTCAACAGAAAATTCTTGAGAATAAATATTGTTGATATTAAATGTAAATATAAAAATTAATATTAGTTTTTTCATAACATGTCCTTAATAAAAAAAAGAATTATACAGTAATTATTGGTGAGCTTGAATCTCTCCACCGGCTTCAATCCATTCTCCAAATCCACCAATGTTAAAGACTTTTTTAAAGCCAATTTCTGCTAAAGTTTTTGCAGCTAGAGCTGAACGATATCCGCCTGCACAATAAACTAAAATATTGGTTTCATCATCTATTTTAATTGGATTATTTGGTGAATTTAGTGCCAGCTTAAATTCAAGTACTCCCCTCGGTATATGAATCGCATTTTTGATTATTCCTGTATTAAAAACTTCTGACTCCTCTCTTACATCAATGATAAGAGTTTTCTCTTCTTCAATAATCTTAATTGTCTCTTCATAGGATAATCTAGGTATGATTTTATTGGCATCACTAAGATAATCACTTAATGTTTTAGTTTGCATGAGCCTCACCTCCTAATTTTTTTATTTTTTTTGAAGTAGCTAAAAATACACCTATCAAAATTGTTGCACATCCAAAGATAATGCTTGGTGTAATTACTTCATCCAAAAATAAATTTCCCCAAATAATACCAAATATTGGTAAAAAATATGCCACGGTTGATGTCTTTACGGCTCCTATTTTTTCGATTAGTCGAACGTATCCTAAAAATGCCAATCCTGTAGATATTCCTCCAAGCCATATAACTGATAAGAAAGCATCAGCAGAGGGCATTTGAGATGGTAGATAAAATAATGTAACCGGAATCATTAAAAAAGCACTAAATATTATTGACCAACCGATTAATACTAATTTATTAGTTTTAGCAGAATTTTTTTGTATAAACACAGTTGAAAATGAATAACAAGCTGCTCCCATTAAACAAAATATTGCAGAGAGAATAGATGTAGAAGAAGAATCTGGATTTACTAAAATTACTACACCTATGAATCCGAGAATCAAGCCAAATAATTGTTTTAAAGAAACTTCTTCCTTTAGCCACAGATAAGCAATTATCATCGTGTTAAAAGCAGTTGTCGCATTCAATATTGCTAACATGTTAGAGTCCGAACCAAAACTTGCTAAAGAAAACATAGTAAATGGTATTGCATTATTTGTAATAGCTAAAAGCATTGAATGCTTCCAAATTGGTTTCAGAAGATTGATATATTTTTTTCGAAGTAGAACAGGTATAAAAATTAATGAAGCAATAATCAATCTTGCCTGAACAAGTGCAACAGCTCCAAATTCTGGAGCAGAAATTTTAATAAATATAAAAGCGCTACCCCAAATTGCGCCAAGTAATATTAATAATGCCCAGTATCGTAATTCCATATTCAATAATAAAAAAAACCCCCAAATTAAATTTGGGGGTTGAGCTAACTTTTGTTTACTAACAAAATGTTAGCCGGAAACTAAAAGCCTACCTCTGTCAAAAGGTAAATCCTCCGTTTCCTGTTATTTTATAAATACTAATAGGACCACCTCCATGTTCAGGGTAGTAATAAAATATTTAGCAATCCCCTTAAAAAATTACTAAATAAGACACCAAACTAAATTATATACAGAAAAGAATCTAAATAAAGAGGTTTGAGATATTAAAACGAAAATTCTAACTGGGTTTTAGGTTCTAATAATTTATGTTTATATGGTTGATCAAAATGCTTATGATTAAATGTTTTTAAATAATCTTCCAATAAACTTAAATCACTGTTGAAATACTTAAAAGCAATCATTTTTTTGGTAGACTCTTTATCAACAGAAGAATCAAGTTCTGCAATGATTGGATCATTTTTTATATATACTACGTTATTCATCATGACATTATACTGTATAAATATACAGTATACAAGTTTAGTCGCTTTCAGGATTTAATATCAGTCTTGTATCAATAAGAGTTCTGAATATAACCCATAAAGTTGCTATTACAGCTAAAGCTCCAAGGAAATCTCCAACTGCAAATCTAAATACAACCAAAGCTGTTATCGAACTAGTTGAATTAATTACTGAAAGGATAAGATTTACTAAAATTCCATTTAATAAAGATGATACAACTATTACTAGTAACAAAAATTTATAATTCTGAAAACTAACTTTTTTGAAGAATGAAAAAAAACCAGGTGTTGCTCGAGTCCACTTAACTAACTCAACAGATATAACAACAGATAATAATGATGCCACTGCTGCAACAGACCAGCCTGTCATATAATCAACATGATGAATAATCGCAGGTCCTGTTATTTCAGCAAGATATAAACCTGGTAAAGAATAGTATCTGAAGAAACAAAACATCAAAACTCTTGCACCATGTGGCAAATAACAAAGACTGCCTATCCATTCATCAGTATATGGTGCTAAGCCAGCAACATCATAATATTGAAGAAAATACCAGACTGAGTAACAAAACATTGCAAAAACATAAACAGTTATTGTGACTTTTATAAAGTGCAGCATGATTAATTAAGATTAAATTAGTGAGCTAGTACTAAATTAAATTCTCTTTTGTCTCCTTGTGATTGCTTTAATAAAACTAAGTCAGCAGCTTCAAATTTTTTTATCGTTTTATAGACAGTTGATCTTGAGAAACCTGAGTTATTAATTACATCACTGATATTGCAAGAACCGTTTGTAGATATATTCCAAGCGATTATGTGGTAGACCTTTTTTTCAGTTTCATTATAAGAAACTAAATTTAAATCTTTTTCAATATTCCAGAGCATTTCTAAAATGCTAGATAGATCATTTGAATATTTACTTGGCATGTATAAATAATACATATAAAGAAATAACGAAACAAGTATAATAAATTTTTAATGTAGGAAGGTTGGCAGAGCGGTAATGCAGCACCTTGGAAAGGTGTCGTCGGTAACGGCGCGGGGGTTCGATTCCCTCACCTTCCGCCAAAATATTATTGATTAAATTCTCTAAAATTTTTAAATAACTTAATTTTTTTATTTCCTCTAACTGGATTTATATCAATACCGCCCCTCCTTTGAAATCTTCCACAGACTTCAATATGGTTAGGATTGAACTTAGAAAGTAAATGCATATAAATTTCATCAATACATTTTTCGTGAAATCCTCCATGTTCTTTGAATGAGATAAGGAATTTATTCAAATATTCAGCATCAATCCTTTTATCCATATAAATATAAATATTTGCAAAGTCAGGTTGAGAAGTAACAGGACAAATTGATCTAAAACCATTAAATTTCAAAATTTTATTTGATTGTGTTTTTTTTAACTTGGTGTCATTTAAATTGATAAAATTAGGTTCTTTATTAAAACTTTTTAAAAACCTAATTTTGATTTTATTTTTCATAACGGACTCAAGCTCTCTTTTCAATTTTTTTATTAGTTCTGACTGATTCTTGAAAGATTTTTTATAAAATTCATTAAGATATAGTTTCAGTGATTTAGATTCAACTATTAAGTCTGATTCATATGGAATAATAATTTCTAAGACTCGTAATCTTGGAAGATTATTTTTATTTAGATACATAAAATCATATACGTTCCAAATATCTATACCATGTTTAATTGGATCTTTGTTTCTTTGAATTGGATCAAGTAAGCTTTTGCCTGACTTATTAGGATTTTGTTTTTTTCCTAAAACTTTTGTCATCACTCTCTAATACCAGTTCCTCTATTGAGAAGATAAAGAGAAAATAGAGTAAAGAACAATATAAAAATGCTAATCATAGTAAGTGAAAAAGATATAGAAACATCACTTATTCCTAACATTCCTTCTCTAAAGGTATTAACAACATACAACATTGGATTTGCTAAAGAAACAGATCTCCAAAACTCAGGGAGAATATTGATTGAATAGAATACTCCTCCAAGGTATATGAGAGGTGTCAAAACAAAAGTTGGAATTACTGAAATATCATCAAAACTGTCTGCAAAAACTGCATTTATGAATCCCATTAGAGCAAACAATATTGAGGTTAAAAATAATACTAATATTGTTAATGGGAGATTTGCAATAGTGAAATCAGGATAAAAGAAAAGACTTACACAAAAAACAATAATACCAACCAAGATACCTCTACAAACACCTCCTAGAATAAATCCAAGAAGAATAGTCCAGTTTGGCATTGGTGAAATTAATAACTCCTCTATTGATTTTTGAAATTTGACTGAATAAAAAGATGAAACAACATTTGCATAAGAATTAGTTATAACTGACATCATGATTAAACCCGGTATCATGAATTGAACATAATCAAAACCGTCCATTGAACCAATTCTTGGCCCAATTAAAGAGCCAAATATTACAAAATATAAAGACATCGTGACTGCTGGTGGCACAAGTGTTTGAACCCAAATTCTCATAAATCTTCTTATTTCTTTCGATGTAAGAGTCCATAAGGTAGTAGCAATATTAATTTTTTTTGGTAGCTCCATATTATTTTTTTACCATTTCTATAAACAACTCTTCTAATCTATTTGACTCATTTCTCATTGATTTAACTTGTATATTTAATTTGTTAAGTTCATTAAATAAATTATTAAGTGACTTATCCTTATTTACAGCAGTAACAAGTGTTAAAGGATCTTCTAATCTTAATGAATAGTTCTCGATTACTGGAACTTCATCTAAGGGATGTTCAAGGTCTAGCACAAAACCTTGCACATCTAATTTTCTTAGTAAATCTTTCATGCTTGTATCTGCAACAATTTCGCCTTGATCAATTATCCCAATATTCCTACAAAGTTGTTCTGCTTCTTCAAGATAATGAGTAGTTAATATTATTGTTGTCCCATTTGTATTTATTTCTTTTAAAAATGTCCACATTTCTCTCCTAAGCTCAATATCAACACCAGCAGTAGGTTCATCTAGAATAAGTAATTTGGGTTCATGAATAAGCGCCTTAGCAATCATTAGTCTTCTTTTATACCCTCCTGAAAGCGTTCTTGCTTGATCATTACGTTTATCCCAAAGACCTAATCTTTTCAACATATTTTCAACTTTAGGACTGGCAATTGATTTCTTAATTCCATAAAAACCTGCTTGAGTTGTAACAATATCAATCACATTCTCAAACTGTGAGAAGTTTATTTCCTGTGAGACAACTCCAAGCATTGACTTTGCCATAGCAACATCTTCATCAATATCTATACCAAATATCTTTACATTTCCAGAAGTCTTAGTTACTAAAGTTCCTATGATCCCTATTGTTGAAGATTTACCAGCACCATTTGGCCCCAATAGTGCGTAAAAATCACCTTCATTAACTTTTAAAGAAATTCCTTTAAGAGCTTCAGTCCCTCCAGAATATACTTTTTTTAAGTTATCAATTTCTAGTGCGTAACTCATGTCGAATTATCTTGTTCTGTTTTTCCTACCACGAATATACTCAATATTATCCCAATAATTAAGCCAAGCCATACAAATTCGCCAGAGAAAGCTATTAACAAAGAAATAAATAAAGCCGAAGCCATTTCAGCATTTGTTTTAGGTATTGCTAATGCAACATAAGCACATGCAAAACCAGTAAGGACTAATGTGAGGTTAAGAGCTATATTCATTAATGGTTCCATTAGTGTAATAAAAGGCAATGTTACATATAGAAAAGGCAGTCCCATGAGATAATAGGATCCTAAACCATCAAATATTGATGGCATTTCTTTAGAGCCTTTTTTCCATCTTTCTGCAACAACAACATGGACGCCAGTCCATAAAGCACCTTGAGTTGGAAAATTTGGATTAAAAATTAATCCAATTAAATTCCTTACAGCTATCGAAAGATGAAATCTATTAGAATCTATAGATATTGGCTCATCAGGTCTTTCTTTTTGAGCATCATTAAGTATCTCCTGACCAGTGATGATATCTCCAAACAATATAATATAGCCAATAATAACTAATGGTATTGCCTCTAAATACATACTAAATTCTGGAAACCCTATTGAAAATGGTGAAGTTCTCTCAAATAAAGTAACTACATCTGGGAAAGCAAAGCCCCATGTAACATCAAGATTTGCTTCACCAATTGAATATGCAACTATTGCAGCAATTAAAAATCCAGGGAGCAACCCAAGTGAGCTAATTTTCTGAAAAAAAACATTTTTTGAAGCAAGTTTTTTAAATGGATCTGAGAATGTAGTAAGTATGCAGAGAGCAATTGCTATTGTCATTGCAATTGGTTGTTCCATAAACTTTGCATCAAATTCTTTGAAAAAAACTTGGTAAAATGCAGCTACTGCTGCACCTAAAATAATGCCAGATTTTAATGCATTTGGAATGTTGCTAACTATCTTTTCACTTAGTCCTGTTATTCCAAGGAATGCTACTAATAAAGTAAATTCAATGCATATTGCTGTCATAAATTGAAAAGTTTCAACTTGATATTCAGCTCCAGAAGGTAAATAAAAACCCATAGTGGCAAAAACACCAATTACAATCGGATATGCAGGAGTAATCCATCCAGGTGCAAATGGAACACCAAAAATTATTGGTCCAGAGGCTATCAATGTTCCAGATATGAAAGAAAGCGCTACTCCCTCTTCAAATGATAAACCCATACCCATAGCAATAGGGATCCCAGCAAATGCTGTTGCTCCAGAAATAATTAATCCTTGAAGAAACTCAGCAGTTCTAAACTTAATATGTAAAAAGGGTATCCTCAGTCTGAAAGGACCCCATTTAATTCCATTGACCTGAACCTGATTAGTATTCATTTGGATAAATCTGCCATTCCATCCTCTAAGCCTTTCAGAGTAAGAGGATACATTCTATCTTCAAATAGTTCTTTTAAGATGCATATTGATGATGTGTAATCCCAATGATCATCAGGAACTGGATTAAGCCATGCCATGTTCTCAAAATGATCTGATAATCTTTTAATCCATACGTGACCTGCCTCTTCGTTCCAATGTTCGATACTACCTCCGGCATTTGTAATCTCGTAGGGTGCCATAGTTGCGTCACCAACAACGATGATTTTGTAGTCAGATGAAAACTTATTAATAATATCTTGAACCAAAAATCTTTCTTGAGACCTCCTTCGATTGTCTTTCCAAACAGATTCATAAATACAATTATGAAAATAAAAATATTCTAGATTTTTAAATTCGGTTTTAATTGCAGAAAAAAGCTCTTCGCAAAGCTTCACATATGGATCCATAGAACCGCCTACATCAAATAAAACAATAACCTTTACCGAATTTAACCTTTCAGGAACCATTTTGATATCAAGATAGCCAGCATTTTTTGCTGTTGATTTTATTGTGTCATCCATATCTAGTTCTAGATCATTTCCTTGCCTTGCAAATTTTCTAAGCCTCCTAAGTGCCATCTTTATATCTCTAGTACCAATAATTACTGAATCATCAAGATTAGAATATTGTCTTTGTTCCCAGACTTTGACAGCTTTTTTCTGGCCTCCTTCACCTCCAACTCTAATACCCTCAGGATTTTGTCCACCATGACCAAATGGTGAAGTACCATTTGTACCAACCCATTTATTACCACCTTCATGACGTTTCTTTTGTTCTTCTAGCCTTTTTTTAAATTCCTCTAGTAATTTTTCTAAGCCACCTAAAGATTTAATTTTTTTAAGTTCCTCGGGATCTAATTCTTTTTCAAAAGCTTTTCTTAGCCACTCTTCAGGTATTAGGGCTTGGAAAACATCTTCAAGTTTTTCAATTCCCTTAAAATAAATATCAAATGCCTTATCAAACTTATCATAATGTTTTTCATCTTTTACAAGAGTTGCTCTTGATAAATAATAAAAGTCATCCAAATTTGCATACACGAGTTGATTTTCAAGAGCTCCAAGAAGATCCAAAAGCTCTCTAAGAGTACATGGAACACCAGCTGATCTGATGGTTTGGAATAAATTAATTAACATTTACTTTGAATTAGCTTCTCGTCTAGACATAAATGCAAGTCTTTCAAGAAGCTGGACATCTTGTTCGTTTTTAAGAAGTGCTCCATATAAAGGAGGTATAGCTTTAGAGGAATCAGCGTTTTTAAGAATTTCATCTGGCATATCGTCAGATAATAGTAACTTCAACCAATCGATTAATTCAGATGTAGAAGGTTTTTTCTTTAAACCAGGAATTTTTCTTAAATCAAAGAATATTTCAAGCGCCTCTTTAACTAATTTTTTCTTAATTTTTGGATAATGAACTGAGACTATTTTATTCATAGTATCTCTATCTGGGAATTGTATATAGTGAAAAAAACAACGTCTGAGAAATGCATCAGGTAATTCTTTCTCATTATTTGAAGTCATTATTATTAATGGTCTATGCTTAGCCTTTATAGTTTCACCAGTTTCATAACAAAAGAACTCCATTCGATCTAATTCTTGCAGTAAATCATTTGGAAATTCAATATCAGCTTTATCTATTTCATCTATTAGCAATACAACTTGTTTATCTGATGTAAATGCTTCCCATAATTTACCTTTTTTTATGTAATTTGATATATCTTTTACTCTTTCATCACCTAATTGAGAATCTCTAAGTCTAGTTACAGCATCATATTCATAAAGGCCCTGAGATGCTTTTGTGGTTGACTTTATATGCCATTCAATCAAATCCATATTTAATGCACTTGCAACCTCAATAGCTAAAAGTGTTTTTCCTGTTCCTGGCTCTCCTTTAACTAATAATGGTCTTTCTAAAGACCTTGCAGCATTGACAGCCATGCTTAAATCATCAGTTGATATATAATTTTTTGTACCTTTGAATTGCATTTAACTTCCTTATTTAGATAATTTCTCTTCTGACTTTAGTATTCTAGTGAGTTGACGGCTAGAAGCAACTAAGTTTCCATTTAAATCCCATAAATTACAGTCCTGTTCAAAATAACCTTTGTTAATGTCTGTAGCTATAAAATCTGCATAAATGGTCTCAGTTGTAGGTAATTGTCTTATATGGGTGGTTAATGTAATAGTAGGAACCCAACCCAAGGCACCATATTTGTTACAAACTACCGGTGGCAATATGTCTGAGTAAAAAGATAAGCAGAATTGATCTGGCAATCCACCTTCCATTTTTAAATAAGCGCAACATCTAGCATCATAATTTGAATTATCTTCATCTTTGCCTCTTTTCCACCAAACTTGGTTGGGATGAATAGAACACTCAAGTTGGTGAATAAATGATGGAGTAAATCCCTTGGTTATTTCATCGTAGTTAAGATTTATATATTCATCTTTATCTTTATCGTTAAAAATTTCAGGTAAAGGTTTTTCTAATCCATCATATCCTTTCATATGATGGAAATCTGAGCATGTGCCTGTAAAGGTTGTACATACTCTTTCATCCTGTATAAGTTTAACAATGCCTGATGAACTACCCTTTCCAACCTTAAAGACATCTACTTCAAGTGAAATTGGTTTTGGATCAATACGATCAAGATATTGCACAGATGAGCTTATTGCAGTTGAGTGAGGAAGAACTTTTGTCAGAGCTTTATGCATAATTGCCATTAAGTAGCCACCATGAGGCGTATTACCAACAAAATAATCTGTATTCGGCTCAACGCTAAAACTATTATCTTTATTTTGTTTAAAATCTATAGCGTTCTGAAACTTTTGAAAATGATTCATGATTGAGTAATTTTAGTTCATAATCTACATTTTAAAAACATATACACCATGCATAATATCTTTGATATAGCCTGTAATTTTACAAGTGAGAGATTTGATAAGGATCTTGAGATAGTTATCGAAAGAGCAATTAAAAATAATGTTACAAAATTTGGGCTTATATGTAGTAGCATAAGCGATATACCCAAACTTATTCATATCCAAAAAACTTACTCAGAATTGATGTCATTTACAATTGGTGTTCATCCTCATCATGCTAGTGAAGTTGATGAAAGTAGTCTAATAGAGCTAAAAAATTTAATTAATGAACATTCACCAAATGCAATTGGAGAAACTGGATTAGACTTTTTTAGAAATCTATCAACTTATGATGAACAAATTTATGCGTTTGAAGAACAGATTAAGATTGCAATTGAGTTAAATAAGCCTCTTTTTCTTCATCAAAGAGATTCACATAATGATTTTATAAAAATACTCAAGAAATATGCATCTGATATCAATAAGGCTGTGGTTCATTGTTTTACTGGAACACAGTCTGAACTGGATGATTATTTGGAGCTTAACTTTTTTATAGGTGTAACTGGTTGGATTTGTGATGAAAAGAGAAATGTTGAGCTCCGCAAAACGATTAAAAATATCCCGCTATCAAAATTAATGATTGAGACTGATTGTCCCTATTTAATTCCAAAAAATCTCGCTGATAAGCCAAGCAATAACAGAAACGAACCATCATATTTAAATCATATTGTCGATGAAATATCTTTGCTCATGGAAATTGATAAAAATAATTTATTAAAAGAAACCTATTTAAACAGTGTAAATTTTTTTGATAATTAATTTATCTAAAAAGATTCTTTTGAGAGGTTGAACTCTGAACAAATATTTTCAAGATCAGATCCAACCTTTCCTGAATTATGTCTTATTTCTGGTTTTGTTTTTGAATAACGTGGAGATGGGCTAGGTTGATCAAACCCATCAACATTTGTGAATGCTTGCCTTGCGATATTATGAGGATGAGATTTAGACTCTTCCATATTTAAAACTGGTGATACACAAGCATCACTTTCTTTAAAAATTTCTTCCCACTCAGATCTAGATTTTAATATGATCTTAGAAGCTATCTTTTTTTTGAGTTCTGGCCAGATATCTTTGTTATGTTGATCTAAGAACCTATCATCATCTATTTCGAGTTTTTCTAAAAGCTCGTTGTAAAACTGAGGCTCAATTGATCCTACAGCAATAAATTTTTTATCTGAACATTGATAAGTGTCATAAAAATGTGCATATCCATCGAGTAAATTAGATTCTCTTTGGTCTTCCCAATGCCCC
>Ga0209433_10000464_pt1 | contig 12458 bp, 14 predicted proteins | sample METZYME_5_50m_FD_187552 | JGI IMG/M metagenome (GOLD analysis project Ga0209433, IMG submission 187552) | Marine microbial communities from oxygen minimum zone in mesopelagic equatorial Pacific - METZYME_5_50m (SPAdes) (version 2) | ecosystem: Environmental > Aquatic > Marine > Oceanic | place...
TAACGTCACAGACTTTGATGCCAGGTATCCAATCACTCAATTTACCTAATCTAACTTTATCCAGTCCACAAGGAACAATATTCTCAAAACCAATAAGGTCACAATCTACATTTAGTGAGAATCCATGTTGAGTAACCCATCTCTTGCAACCAATTCCTATTGAAGCAACCTTTTTGTCTTCACACCAAACTCCTGTTAAGCCATCTAACCTCTTTCCCTCTATTCCCAACGAGTAAAGAACATCAATCAGAACTTGTTCCAATTCTCTTAAGTACCAAGATAAATCTTTTTTGTGAAGACATAAATTTAAAACCAGATATCCAACAATCTGCCCAGGCATATGATGCGTGACTTCCCCTCCTCTATCAATACTAAAAACAGGTGAAGGAGCTTTATTTTCTTCGAATAACAAATATTTTTTGTCACTGCCTCTACCTATTGTGAAACAAGAAAAATGTTCAAGAAGCATTACCGCTTGTGGTGAGAACGGTTCATCAATAAGGCTTTTCTGAAAATTCTTCTGCCAACCTAAGGCAGTCTCGAATGGCACAATATTTTTAGGTTCAAAAAGAAAAGCGGAAGAAGATTGTGCAAGTTGAGGGGTTAGATCTAAGTTGCTATTAGGCCCGGATTCAGGCGAAACAGAATGAAGCTTCTTATTCATGGACGCAATCTTGAATTAACTCCATCACTTCGTGATTACACCAAAACAAAAATTGATAAAGCAACTCACAATTTCCATGAAATGGTGCAAGAAGCTGATGTCCACCTATCAGTCGCACGAAATCCTCGCGTGCCACAACAAACAGCGGAGGTGACTGTCTTTGCAAACGGAACAGTGATAAGAGCTCAAGAAAGAAGTGAAAATCTATATGCAAGCATCGACTTAGTAGCAAATAAACTTGCACGACAATTACGTAAGTACAAAGAGCGACACAACATTCACAATGTTCATAATAGTCAGTCAGCGAAATCAGTTCAATACGAAGAAACTCAAAATTTTTCTTCCTCGGATCATTCACTTATTGAGGGTAAAGAACCACATCTACCAAGCCCAGGGGTAAGACGGAAATATTTTGAGATGGCTCCAATGTCTATTGAGCAAGCAAGGGTCCAATTAGACCTAATTGATCATGACTTCTTTTTATTTAGAGAAGAAGAGGGCTCAGCTTTGAGAGTCATATACAAGAGAAATCACGGAGGATATGGAGTAATCCAAGAAAAAATTTAAAGATTACTAGTTCAATGAGTAAAAACAAGTTGGAAGAGGCTCATGCCAATATTTCTAACGTGATTTATCAAGCAGTCCTAAATCCTCATTTTGATAAAGAAATGATTGTTCAGGTTTGTGATGCATCTAAGCAAAATGGCTTTGCAGGTTTATGCACTAGTCTTTCCAATCTACCAATTGCACGTGAAAGGTTAGGCAGCAAAAGCGCCACAAAATTAATCTCAGTAATCGCATTCCCTTTTGGATTTATCCCAACTTCCATCAAACGAAAAGAAGCCGAGTATGCAATCGAGAAAGGAGCAGAAGAGTTAGACCTCGTTCCAAATTATTTTGCTTTAAAAGAAGGAAATATAGAACTATTTGCTGAGGAAATAAATGAAATAAGTGAACTTGGTATTCCAGTAAGAGTTATAATTGATGAAAACATATTCTTAAACTTATCAAAACTTTCCGTGGCAATTGATGCATCAATTGATGCGGGCGCAATTGGAATTCAAATAGGTAATGGTTTTGGAGCGTCTGCCTCAAAGGATCACACTAATCATGTCTCTAAAATTGTTAAAAATCGCTGCTCAATTAAAACTGTGGGAGGTATTAAAACTTTTGATCAAGCAATAGAAATTATTGAAGCTGGTTCAACATATATTGGGACAAGTTTTGGTTTCGAAATTACCCAAGGACAAAAGAAAAAGGAATAATGAGTTTAAGTCAAAGAATGAAAGGACTCTCTTTAAAAGTTGGACCTCTCGGTGAGAATGACAGGCTATTAACCATACTTAGTGAAGAAAGTGGAATATCTCGTTTTGCCATACCAGGAGCAAGAAAACCCAAAAGTAGGCTTGTAGCAACTTCACCTTTTAATTTTTTAGACTTACACATAGTCGGGAACAAAAATCTTAGACGTGTTACACAAATAAAGATTCTAAAAAGTTATGGGAATCTAGGGAAAAATATCGAAACACTTTCAGCAGCACAAGCAATTTCAGAGCTAATTATAATTATGGTTGGGAATGAAGATCCTCAGAAAGATTTACTTAAATTGGTTTTAATCCATTTAAATAGACTAAATGACTTACATAAAAAGAAGTTTGATTCATTAGAAGCTTTAGCAATAAGCATTCAATCGTGTGTTCATTTGTTGGCTCTAGGAGGATATTGCTTACCACTTCAAACCTGTTGTCATTCTGGTTCCAAGCTGATACCACCCATTGGAAAATGGAGCTGGAAGTGCAGCTTTATCCCTGAAGAAGGGTTTGCCATAGGAACAATTCCTAATGCAAGCGCAGAACTGAATCCATCTGAACTTGCATTACTTCAAAGACTATTACTTGAAAAAGTCCCTTTTCACAGTAATGGAAAATTATTAGGTCCTAAAAATGTCTGGTTAAAACTACTAAGAATTGTTGAGACATGGATTGAGACTCATTTACAAAAGAAAATTACATCTCTTCAAATGATGAGAGAAGTAATAATTAGTAATGATCTAAATAGTAAGTAGTTTCTCATATTTGAATTTTTATTAGAAAATCTTTTTTATAAATTATTTAACTATTAACAATAGGTTGAGAAGAAATATAGGGTAGCTGCTAGTTTGAAATACCGATTTTTTTAGAGTTTGACCCATATAGCCTGGTTAGGCAAAAAAACACCTTTTTGCGGGAACGTCTGTTATGGGCGTACCACGACTGAAGAGCTTAGAGAAAGAGGATATCAAACAAGTTTTATTCACTTTGATAACCCAATGAGAGATGGGACTAATAAAACTTCCTTACTTGCAAATGATCCTGATGTAAGCCTTCCTTATCTAATTAAATCGCAGGTATACACAATCCCCTCTTTAAATGCTCAAAGAGAGCTTAGAGAGTCTCTCTCAAGACTTAAACCTGATTTAGTTCATGCAAGTCTTACCCTTTCTCCATTGGATTTCCGATTACCTGAGCTTTGCCATCAACTTAATTTACCTTTGATAGCAACTTTTCACCCTGCTTTCGATTCAAAGCTCAGAAATCTTACTGCCAATACACAACAACTTACGTACCAACTTTATGCACCATCATTAGCTAAGTATGACAAAGTAATTGTTTTTTCAGATTTACAAGCAGAAGTTCTCGCAAAACTAGGAGTAAAAGAGAGCAGACTCGAAGTAATCCCCAATGGTATTGACATAAAGAAATGGAATCCCCTTAAAACGAATAATTCGCAAAATAAGCTTCATTTTGAAATTAGGGAAAAGCTAGGTTCTGAAAGAATATTTATCTATATGGGCAGAATAGCTTCAGAAAAAAATGTTGAAGCTTTACTCCGTGCATGGAGATTTGTCCAGCCAAAAGGATGTCGACTAGTTATAGTAGGTGATGGGCCACTTAGGCCAACACTCGAAAATCATTCAATTTTCAACAAAGAAGATAATGTGATCTGGTGGGGATACGAAGCCGACCAAAATAAAAGAGTTGCTCTTCTTCAAATTGCTGAGGTTTTTATTCTTCCAAGTCTTGTAGAGGGACTATCTATCGCCTTACTCGAGGCTATGGCAACTGGAACAGCATGCGTTGCTACAGATGCTGGAGCAGATGGAGAAGTACTTGAAAATGGAGCTGGAATCACACTTAACACTGAGGGTGTTACTTCTCAATTAAGGACCCTTTTACCTGTTTTGTGCGATCAACCAGTACTTACCCACGAACTAGGTAGACGTGCACGTTTGAGAGTAGAAGAAAAATATACACTTCAACAAAATATTGACTCACTTGAGACTCTTTACACAAATGTACTTAAATCATCTAACTCGAAACTTCTTCAGCCAATTGACGACTCTTCTGAGCTGCCAAAACAACTGCTTCAATTAAGGCGGATCTCAAGCCCACAAGTTCAAGGTGTCGAAGAGCACTGATTGTAGTTCCTGCAGGTGAGGCAACCATATCTTTGAGTTCTGCAGGGTGCAAACTCTTATCTCTTAGTAGCGATGCAGTACCTGAGAGAGTTTTATGAGCTAATTCAGTGGATAAGTGACGTGGTAATCCTGCTGCAACAGCTCCATCAGCCATAGCTTCAACCATTAAAGCTATATATGCAGGTCCTGAAGAAGTTAAAGCTAAAAAAGAATCAAGCTTCTGCTCCTCTAACTCATAAATTTCACTAATAGGTTCAAAAATCTTTCTAACAACTTTCTTTTGAGCCAAAGTTGTACTATCCTCCCAAGCCAAACCAGTAAGCCCTTGGGCTACGAGAGAGGGAGTGTTTGGTACAGCTCTCACACACGTATGTCTAGGGAAAGCTTTCTTAAGGCTTTTCAATGTTATTCCAGCTAATACCGAAATTAATAATGGTTTAGGGAACTGGTCATTAGATTGGAATGATGAGACAGATTCTTTGATTTTACTGAATTGTTGAGGTTTTACAGCCAATATTTTCACAGGAGCCTTCCAAACTTCTCTAGACAAAAAGTCTTCACTAGATACGACTTTTACTCCCTTAGGAAGATCTTTCAAAGAAGATGTAATACTTGAGGATCTACCAACAATACCTAATATATGTCGAGGATTGTATTCACCTCTTTCTAAAAGAGGTGAAACAATAGCTTTAGCCATACTGCCAAGACCAATTATCCCTATAGAAATTTCCAATCTATTTGATCAATTAAAGAGCAGTAGCTACTGACTCTCCCCAGGCAGGCTCTGGAGCAGGTGAGGATTCCTTAGAAATTAAATCAGTACCTTTATTACTCATATTTGAAGGGGACGCTTCCTCTTGAAATGAATTAGTTACTGTTACGCAAGAAGGCGCAAAAAGGAAAATACTTTCTCCGACTCTTTCTTGATGTCCATCAATAGCAAATGTTCCACCTGCGACAAAATCAACTGCTCTTTGGGCCTGATCAGGCTCCATCATTGTGAGATTTAAGATAACTGTTTTACGCTCTCTCAAAGATTGGATTACTCGCGGCATTTCATCAAAGCTACGAGGTTCCATCAAACTTACTTCGGAATCATTTGTTGAGATCCCAGGCATACCAATAACATTTGAAGAAGTAAAACCACCCCTTCCATCAAAAGGATTGGACTGAGAGATAGTTGCCATTTCTCCACTTCCTCCTTTGTTACCTCTATTGAAATTCTCAAAGTCTTCACTTGTTTCGTAATCGAGCTCATCAAAATCACTATCTAAAAAGTCATCGCCAGCGACGACAGCACGAAGACGGGAAATAAGCGACACCAGTTAATCCTCTCGGGATGATTTGTTAAAAAGTTGGATACCCAACTATCGATACATCTTCAACAACATGAAGGATGAACCATATACTTAAATAACGTTACTTATCTTCAGGGGCAAGCTTTTATATTAGTTTTTTCATATCTTTGATAATTTATCTAAGTCTGACGTTTGCCAAACAAAAGAGATCCCAACCTAATCCAAGTAGCCCCAGCTTGAATAGCCTCTTGCCAATCGTTGCTCATTCCCATTGAGCAATCTTTTAATCCCAAATAATTTGCAAAATTTCTACATTCACAAAATAAATCTTTTCTTTGACATGAGTTAAGAGTTATTGGTGGAATTGCCATTAGTCCAATCAAATTTATACTTTTCAAAGAAGTAATCTTGGTCCAGCTTTTTAAAAGATCTTGTTTTAAAAATCCACCCTTATTCGTGTCTTCCTTAAATTTTACTTGTAAAAATATATTCGGAATTTTTTGCTCTTCTTGCGAAATCCTAGAAATTCTCTCAAGCAAAGGCAAAGAATCAACTGAATGAATAAAGTCAAATTCTTTAATAACTCCTCTAACTTTATTTTTCTGCAATGTCCCAACAAAATGCCATCGAAGTTGATTTAAATCATTCAGATCGATTTTTTTAGGAATAGCCTCTTGCAATCGACTTTCTCCAAAATCCAACTGGCCAAAACCAGAAAGTTTACGTATCGATTCATGATGATGACCCTTGCTTACAGCAAGTAAATTTACTCCTGTGGGTAAAGAGTCTTTTATTATCTTAAATTTATTAAAGTCGGTAAAAGTCAAATGGATTCACATAAAAGTTTGATTAAATAATTCTTGCCAAAGTTCTATATCGGAGGATTTTTCTCTTTTGCATCTAGACAGATGCATCTCTGAATAATGTCGAGCATCCATATACGGAATAACTTCAAAAGTTGCGCCCCGTGATTGCAAAGTAACTAAAAAAAATATTTTCTGTGCATATAAAGTTGCATATACGTCTCTACCATTACTTGCTGGTGACACTAGATATAGCATTCCAAAAGTAGGATGATTTAGATAGCGCTCAGCGTTCAATTCTAATTTCTTTTAATTAAGACGTACCATACAGAAAACGTAAGCTAATAGCTATCAAAAGCAAAAAAACCAGACTTAAATTAAGCAATAAATATTTAGGATTAACAACAATACACGGTCGTAATTGTTCAGAAGAGAGCCAAAGTCCCTCTCTTGACATTAGAGAATCAGATCCCTGTTCTGCCCTAAGCAAGATATTTGATAAAAGTCTTTCCCCTAAAGATATAAACAAACCCAATGTACTTTTAAATCCTAATTTCCTAAAATCAATTGCCCTCACACCAATTGAACGAAAAAGGTTTTGGAGTTCCTCTTGAACTAAAGGTAAAAATCTTAAAGCCAAAAGCAATTGAAATGATAGCTTTTCCGAAGGAAATCCCAATAAAGTTAAAGGCGCAAAAAACCACCTTATTGCCCACACAAGGTCTTCAGGTGGCGTTGTGATTAACATCAAATTTACACTATGAATAACAGTGAAAATCAAGGTCGAAGTTTTAATACCTAATTCAGCAGAGCGACGATCGACAATTAATGGTCCTAATGAAATCCCCCCGAAGTCAAAGGGCCCAAACCTGAAAATCTCCCATGATCTTGTCAAAACAATTGCTCCAGGTATTTCATCAGGTGCTCTTATGGTCAATTCAAAGGATGATTCACTGGCAGGTAGAACAATCGATAAGGATCCAATTATCAAAGAAAAAACCAATAAAAATGCCAAAGATCGCCACCAAATGCGTGGAGGGAGAAAACTAAGAAATGTAATTATTAACAGAACAAAAACCAATGAAATCCTCCAAATGGAGTTAGCTAAAATTGGAGTTAACAAAAACAACAGGATCCAAGAGAGTTTGACACGAGGATCAATACTGCGAAGCCAGCTAGATTTGCCTGAGACATATTGACCAATCGGAATTTTTTGTAGCCAATCCATAAGTAATTACTGATTTCGGACACCTTTCTGTTGGCGTGCCAAATCTTTTTCTACATCGCGTTGCTGCTTTCCTCTCCAAAATAATTTTATTGGAGTACCTTCAAAGCCCAGGCCCTCTCTAATTTGTCTCTCAATATATCTTCGATAAGTTTCCCCAAATAATTTAGGTTCATTCACAAATAAAGTAAAGCTTGGTGGGTTAATAGCTACTTGAGTACCGTAATAGAGACGTCCTTGTTTTCCACCTCTAGTTGTGGGAGGACTTCTCCATTTTAATGCTTCAGTCAGCACCTCATTAACAACTGATGTAGTTACTCTTCTTCTACTCTGATCAACTGCCAAAGTAGCTAATGCAAAAATGCCTTCAACTCTTTGCCCCGTAAGCGCAGATGTAAAAATCATCTCAGCCCAATCAAGGAAGTATAGTTTTGAACGAATATCTTTTTCCATTGAAGACATTGTATGACTATCTTTTTCGACAGCATCCCATTTATTAATAACTATCAAACAAGCTCTTCCTTCCTGTTCAATTCTACCTGCAAGCCGCTGGTCTTGCTCTGTTACGCCATCCAAAGCATCTATAACCAATACACAAACATCACTTCTTTCTATTGCCTTAAAACTGCGATTAATACCAAAAAATTCTGGACCATAATTAACACTTCTACGTCTACGTATTCCAGCCGTATCAACTAATTTCCATTCCTTGCCCTGGTGCGTAATTCGAGTATCAATTGTATCTCGAGTTGTACCCCTAATAGAACTTACAATCGCTCTTGTCTCTCCACAAATAGCATTAAGAAGACTTGACTTCCCTACATTTGGTCTTCCAATAATTGCTAATTGAATAGGAGAATCACCAACTTCATCTAAATCTTTAGAGGGAAACAAATCAACCACATGGTCAAGCAGGTCGCCGGTGCCTACTCCATGAATAGCAGAAATTGGATAAGGCTCACCAAGACCAAGCTTCCAAAATTCAGCGGCCATTGCTAACCCTTGTTCAGGAGATTCACATTTATTAACCACCACAAGTGTTTTGCATGAATGAGATCTTAAAAATTCAGCAATCGACTCATCAGCAGTAGTAACTCCTTCCTGGCCATCAACAATTACTAATGCAACTACGGCTTCTTCAAGTGCAAGATTAGCTTGCTCTCTAATTTCAGGCAGGAACTCACTATCGTCATCAAAAACCAAGCCCCCAGTATCTACAACTTTAAAATCTCTATCTCTCCAAAATCCTTCTTGATAAGTTCGATCTCTTGTTACTCCAGGCTCATCATGAACGATAGCCTCTCTGCTCTGACATAAGCGATTCACCAATGTAGATTTCCCAACATTTGGGCGTCCAATTATTGCGACTATTGGTAGCGCCAAATTTCTCTACCTTTCATAAGATTATTAACCCTTTATAGGTCAAAATTAAGATTAGTTCTTCATACTACAAGTATGAGCAAAGAGTTCGATTCCAAAATGAAATTTAGAAATCAAACTGCCCTAAAAAGATTAACCCAAAGAAAAAGGTTTTTATTAACGTCCAATACATCTTTAATAGCAATACCTTTGGTTTTACTTGTTTTTTTGCAAGTACCTATTTCCTTAAAAGCATCTTTAAGTATTTTTTGCTTATTTTCTGAAACCAGCGAAACAAATAAAACTCTGTTTTTTTGTAATAACTGATATGAACTCAAGCTTACTTGAAAGATGAAAGAGTTACCTCCGATTTTTTTATCAGGCAATGGGACTTCCAGAACTTTGGAGTGTCCTGTTATTCAGTCCCCGCTCGCAGGAGTAAGCGATCAAATTTTCAGGAAATTTGTTCGTAGATGGTCTCCAAAAGCTTTACTTTTTACGGAAATGGTAAATGCTAAGAGTCTTGAATTAGGTCATGGTGAAGAAAAAGTAATTGAACTTTCAGAAGAAAGTGGGCCAATTGGTGTTCAACTTTTTGACCATAGACCTGATTCAATGATAGATGCAGCCATTAAAGCCGAGTCATCTGGCGCATTTCTTGTAGATATCAATATGGGTTGTCCAGTAAAAAAAATTGCCAGAAAAGGAGGTGGAAGTGCGTTACTAAAAGAACCAGAGCTTGCTAAATTAATTGTTAAAAAGGTTTCCAAAGCTTTATCAATTCCATTAACAGTAAAAATAAGATTGGGGTGGTGTGAAACCACAAGCGATCCAGTATCTTTTGCTTTGGGTCTACAGGAGGCTGGTGCGCAACTCATAACTGTCCATGGGCGAACGAGAAGGCAAGGATTTTCTGGTTGTGCAAACTGGGAAGCTATTTCAAAAATCAAAAAGTCATTAGATATTCCAGTCATTGCTAATGGTGACATTAAAAATTCTCGAGATGCTATTGAATGTCTACAAATTACTAATGCCGATGGAGTGATGATAGGAAGGGCCAGTATGGGCGCTCCATGGATTGTGGGACAAATTGATGAAGAAATTAAAAATCAAAAGACGTTTGTACCACCTGACGCAAAGATGAAAATCAGTTTATCTTTGGAGCATCTAAAATTACTTATTTCAAAGAAAGGTCGTCATGGACTTTTGATCGCTAGAAAACATATGAATTGGACTTGTAGAGGCTTTGAAGGCGCCTCTAGCCTTCGCCACAAATTAGTTAGAGCTAGTACTCCAAAAGACGCAATAAAGATACTCGAAGACGAGCTTATTAAATTCAACTGAAAAGTTTTAGGGCATTGTCAAAGGCCACTCTTGTCTAATCAAAAGCAAAGAAAAATATGGCCTAGTGCCTGTGGATAGGCAAGATGAACTTAGAATTTGTTGATCTAAAAATCCTATCCTTTCTACATATATAGATTTTTTTATTAGATCAAGTTCTTCTAGTAGAGGTTTGACCCATTCCCATTTTTTACCAAGTTTGAGCAAAACAACAACCCTTTTCTTAGATGCTGCCTCAGATAAAACGACCTTTAACTCGTCATATGAGTCTGGGACAGGTAATATAAGTAGTTGTTCCTCTTGAAACGCAAGTGGCAACTTACTTTCTGCGGCGGCTGCAGAGAAAGAAGTAACACCTGGAATTAATTTAACAAGGCACTCTGGATGATATTTTTCTAACTCCTTTGAAAGATACGAGCCTGTCGAAAAGAGCGAGATATCTCCTTGAGCAAGGAAAACGACTCTTTCACCCTCCTCAATCATCTTCATTAATTCATTGCCAGCAAATCGCCATGCACTTTTTAAAGTGTTCTGATCATCAACCATGGGAAAATGAAGAGGCAATTTTTTTTTATCTTTGGTTATCCATTTTGAAGCAATTTTTTCAGCAAGACTATCTCCTCCCCTGGTAGCGACAGGATAAGCAACAACTGTTGATTCTTTTATGGCATCAACTGCTGCCAAAGTTAATAAAGAGGGATCACCTGGACCAACGCCAATAATAGTCAAAACATTCATTTGATTTCCATAACTTCTTTTTACTTAAAAGAGATAACTAACTATGCATTCTTGGTTGATGATGCATTACCAATAAAGCATCAGATTCAACCACAGCCAATTCTTCTAATCTAGAAGTAAGAATCTTTCGATCAAAGCGTTCATCAGCTAATTTCCAATAAATCCCAAAATGCCTAGCCTCACTTTTTAGTAAGTCGGCGTATAAACTACGAAGTTCAATATCCGGAGAATATATTGACAACAATCTCATTCTTTCATGACTTCTTGCTTCAATAAGGCCAGCAACAAGAAAGCTATCCAACATTCGTGCTGGTTCATCTTTGCAAATATTTTTTGCCAGAATAGATGCATAGGGAGGAGAAGCCAATTTTCGAAGTTTTTTCCCACGCGCATTTAAAATAGATAACACCCTCTCAAAATGTTCAAGTTCCTCTCGTGCTAATGGGCTTAGGACCTCTGAGAGCCCAGGTTCACTTACATAACGAAACATAAGTTGTAGAGCGACTCCAGCAGCCTTCCTTTCACAATGTGCATGATCTAAGAGAATTTCCATTGGATTAGATATTGCAAGATCTATCCAATCTTTACTAGTTTTATTTCTTAGCCAGCGAATCTTAGATTGCTCAATAACTTGAGATTTTGAATTATCCATAAGCTCCTCAGACTCGATTTAAATAAGAAACTATCCCTTGGAGTGCAAGTAGATAACTATTGGCTCCAAAGCCACAAACTAAACCCAATGCTTTATCGGAGAGGAATGATTTATGACGAAATTCTTCCCTAGAATAAATATTACTTAAATGTACTTCCACATAAGGAATATCGACTCCCAATAAAGCGTCTCTTAGAGCAATAGAGGTGTGCGTATAAGCACCTGCGTTAATTAATATTCCGTCAATAGAACCAATACTGTTTTGAATGCAATCAATCATCTCGCCTTCTGAATTACTTTGGAAAAATTTGAGCTTTGCATCAAGTTCACTAGCTAAAGTCAGCAACTCTTTTTGAATGTCCTCTAAAGTTTGCAAGCCATAAATAGATGGTTCCCTTTTTCCCACAAGATTCAAATTCGGACCATTAATAAATAAAAGATCCATATTACTTACAAAATAAACTTCTTTCATGATCGTATCGATTACAACCACAAAGAACCAACAAATTCGAGAAAAGTGGCACCATTTACTGTTAATCTCAATAAGTGAATAGGGTCGGTGCCCGAGTGGTTAATGGGGGCGGACTGTAAATCCGCTGGCTACGCCTACGTTGGTTCAAATCCAACCCGGCCCATCTTTTCACAAGCCCTTGTAGCTCAGCGGTAGAGCACTCCCTTGGTAAGGGAGAGGTCTCGGGTTCAAGTCCCGACGAGGGCATCGTCGGAAGCTTAACCAGGGCATGTGATCTGAGGCACTAGGATCACAAATCTTTGAAAGTGGACGTCCATTTTTGGGTCCACTTTTGTTGTTTTTAGACCATTTTTGCTTGATGCATCTGACCTGATGCAACCTTAAAAAATGGCAACGATTAGAAGAAGCGGAAGTGGCTGGCAAGCACTGATTCGAAAGAAGAAATATCA
>Ga0209433_10000465_pt1 | contig 12429 bp, 15 predicted proteins | sample METZYME_5_50m_FD_187552 | JGI IMG/M metagenome (GOLD analysis project Ga0209433, IMG submission 187552) | Marine microbial communities from oxygen minimum zone in mesopelagic equatorial Pacific - METZYME_5_50m (SPAdes) (version 2) | ecosystem: Environmental > Aquatic > Marine > Oceanic | place...
TTTGGCCAAATCCAGGAGGGAAGTTATCTACACGGAGTGCTTATGACACACCAAAAAAATTGGAACTACCTAGGACTTTTGCTGTTATAGAAGTAAAAATGAATTATGTTGAACTTCTAAAATTAGAGAGGCCAATTCACAAAAGATGTTGTTGGAGTAAGCAAAAAGGGTGGAGTCGTATTGATATGAATCCTTAAATATTTCTAAATTGTATCTAATTAGTTGAAAATTGATCTTATTTCGGTCAAGTTGAGTATAGAAATAATATTTATATGAATTTCTCAACCATTCACGAAAATCCGGTCCTATTTCTTACTTGGGTAACTGCATTTGGAATGTTGATAAGTTTGATAGAAGCTACTCTTAAGATAAAATTTGAAAATTACAATAATATCAAAAGAAGAGAGAGGATGATTAGAAGCCTCTACCCTAAAAAACTAGCTTGAAGTTTCTGATAATAAGTTAGATTGTAAAAACCTAAAGAATCCTTCTTTTTTAACTTCCTTTAATTCTTCGACTTTTAGGTTGCCAGATTTTTTATTAATCGTAAGAGTCGCTACTTCAATTTCTTCAGACTCAGATTTTAATATTCTTATAATTACCTCGTCTAAGGAGAAAATACCTGGTCCAGTAAGTGTAATACATCCTGCTGCAGCAAAATATAAAAGTAGAAGCTCAAGAATATATATGTTAAAGCCACCTGAAGTCACTACGCCATGATATATAGCAACAGAAATTGTTCCAACAATAGCTAACGCTCCAAATCTGGTAGCAAGTCCAATAATTAATAGCCAGCTACCCCCAATCTCAGAAAATGCCGCTACGTAAGATAGAAATATTGGGAAAGGCAAATGAAGTGGTCTGACGAAAGCATCAGCAAAATTTTCGATATTTGCAGTTTTTTCAAATCCATGATGGATTAAAACTGTCCCTGTAATAACTCTAAGAAGCAATAGAGCAGTATCTTTGCTAAATGATTTTGTAAGAATTGTTGAAAGCACTATTAAATTTACTCTTAAGTAAAAATAACTACCCATAAATTGCTTCGTGGATAAAAACTAAAAAGTCATTATAGAATAAGTATTTATACTTACTTAAAATGTGAGATATTGTCCTTTATGTGCTTCTTGGCAACCCAAATTGTAATTTTTAATTTTAAGGTTTTTCATTAATCACCAAAGTCTTTTCTTCTGAAATAAAAAATTATTTATTGATGGAATATCTTTTTTAAACCTAAAGAATCCCTTACTTGCAAATTGCCAAGAATATAAATCCTGATCGCGAACCAAATTTTTAATTGTTTTATTATTAGAAACCTTAAAACGATTTATAAAATCATTATTATCTCCAACACAGGGGTAAATAAGATCTATTTTTTTAATATCCTTTAATTTGGAATTAATTGATAAGGAATCAACAACCTCAACATTTTTGAAGTTAGTACTAAATTCATTTATTAACCTTTTTTTAAATTCAATAACTTTATTGGATATCTTTAATTGCCTATCCTCATCATTAAGAAAAATAATATATGCTTTTTTATATTGATTAATTAATAATTTTAAACTTTTTTGGTTAAGGTCATTTTCGAATAACAACAAATATTCTGATGACTTTTTAAAATTGCATTTGAAAATTTCTTTATTGTTAACTATTTCGAATTCATCTTTTAAATGTATATCTTTATTAGAAATATGCTTAACAACAAATCTATTATCTGAAAATTTTTTTAAGTTTTCAGGAGAAAATAAATACTTTTTACCTTTTGTTTGCAAACCTGCAACCCATCTCCAGCTGAGTAAATTTGAAGCTGCATCACCATCATTTAGATGTTCAAAAAAAAGTTTAGCGCCCAATTCCCATGGCAACCCTAGGTTGAATATCCAAGTACTCGCAAACCACATCCTAGTATGATTATGAAGATAATTATTTTCTTTTAATTCTTCGACCCAAAAATTGAAATAAGAAAGATTTGTCTTTCCATTAATAGCCTTTTCATAAAGCAAATCATCAAATTTATCAATATTTTTTGAAATAAAATTATCCCATACACATGGTTTATTTTCTAACCATCCTTTCCAATAAATACGCCAATAAACTTCTTCAATAAATTTATTAACATTATCGCTATTATATTTATTCTTTATATCCTTTATTAGATCATACTCTAATAAAATTCTATGAGAAATATAAGGAGAAAGTTTTGATACAGAACTATTTTTATTTGGTCCAAAATCATAATTCCTAAGATAACTATATTTAGAAATTTTTGAATCTAGAAATTTATCCCAATTGTTTTCTGCTTCTTTTAATAATGACATTTTTTATAGCTATCTTAGAAAATTTTTTATTAAATCATGGAATTTACAATTTACAATTGAAAGTCTCTTTATTATTCAATAGGATATTTATATTTAAAAATTTATATTTTGCTTGAACCAAATTTTTTGAGATTATTATTTATTTATTAATAATAAATAAATTTATCAACAATAAAATCAGAATTTTTAGAGGCAAAAAATGGGGAGCATGATAAATGAAAATTTTAGAAAATTTCAGCAAGATTATAGATATAGAGATGCTATGAAAAAAGATAGAACATTGTTAAAACTTGAGCGAAATTTAATAAGAATAAATCCAGAAAGAAATTACTTTTCACCAACAAATAATTTAAATTTGCCTGAATTATCTAAGGGAGACTATAAATCTTTTTTAAGAGGTTTATTAAAAAAAACCAGATTATGTATTGAGCCAAAAATTAAAGGTAGCAGTATTGCGATTCAATATATAGAAGGAAAATTATTTAAAGCAATATCCAAAAAAGGAATAGATGTAACCGTAAAAATAAAAGAATTAAGAAATATCCCTAAAAATATCCCAATAAAACAAGATTTTCAAGTTAGAGGAGAACTTTATGTACCTAATCAAACTTCCGAATTATCGAGGATAATTGTGAATAAATATCTTTTAGGAGAAAAGGTTATTGACAATAAAATTTTATTCTGTTCTTTCCAAATTATAAATGGAAAAATTAATCAATATGAAACCCTTAATTTTCTAAAGAAATGTGGTTTTAGTTCTCCTAATTATTACACTACAAATTTTATAAGCCAAGTCGAGTTTTATAGAAAAGAATGGTTGAAGGACCGTATATTTTCTAATTATCCAAACGATGGCATTGTAATTAAAATAAATAGCAGGAAATTACAACTAATAAGGGAAAAAAGTTTTTCAAGTTTTAAAGATTGGCAATATGCTATCCAAAACTAACAACATAATCTAAAAGAATAAAAAAGTATCAGGTCAGATTTTTCGCGAAGTTATTTTTATTTCCTTATTATTCTTTATTAAACAGTCTTATAAAATATTTTATTTGCCTCAAAAACTTTACATCTTTTTTACTAAAAATTATGAAACATAACTGGTCAACCAAAGATATTCCAAATCTCAATAACAAGTATGCCTTAGTTACCGGAGCTAACAGTGGGCTAGGTTATTTCACAGCTAAAGCTTTAGTTGAAAAAGGATGTCACGTAATATTGGCTTGCCGAAGTGAAGAAAAGTGTTTTCAAACCAGAGACAAATTAAACAAACTAATTCCAGATGCAAAGTTAAGTTTTTGCATCTTAGATCTCTCAGATTTTCAAAATGTTTCTAATAGAGCTAATGAATTATTAGAAAAATATGAGCACCTAGACTTTTTAATTAACAATGCAGGATTAATGCATCCACCCAAAACATTAAACGCACAAGGATACGAAATTCAATTCGCAGTTAATCACTTATCACATATGCTCTTAACCATAAAATTACTTCCAATTATAGAAAACAAAGATAATGCGAGAATAGTAACTGTCACCTCGGGTGCACAATTCTTTGGAAAAACCAAATGGGATAATCTAAAAGCTGAAAATTATTACAATAAGTGGGAATCATACGCAAACAGTAAATTAGCAAATGTAATGTTTGCTTTAGAACTTAATACCAGGTTAAATCCAAATAAAACATTTTCCTTAGCCGCACACCCTGGAGTAGCAAAAACAAATTTATTTAATGCTCAAAAACCAAATCCAAGTCCACTAGAAAAATTTTCTTTAGAACTCTTTAGTCCAATTTTTCAATCTGCTGAAATGGGTGCTTTACCTCAACTTTATGCAGCAACTTCAGAAAATGCTAAAAGTGGAGAACACTATGGCCCAAAATATAACTTCAGAGGATATCCAAAACTATCTCCTCCATCACCTTTTGCTAAGGATAAATTTCAGAGAGAGAGGCTTTGGGATAAAAGTTATAATATTTTAGAACAATTTATTTAGTATTTCTTAACTTTATCAATTTTGAAAAATAAATAAATATATGTAATTCGCTTTCTGAAAGCTTAATAAACTCTTGTAAAGCATCGTGATTTTGAATATCAAATTTTTTCGCTATTTCTAATAAATCTTCTTGATTATCATTTACAAACCGCTCTGCAATTTGAGAAGGTTTTAACCCGTTATCTATTAGATCTCCAGGAGAATATTCCTCCCATTTTTTATAAAACCATTTAAACCATTCATCATTAATATTATCTTGCATGTATTTATAAAATATTTAGTCATTGCATTTATTTTATATAAAAATAAAATAATAAATAATAGTTGACTTAAATTATCTTTTTGAAATATCAGTACAAATGCAGGTAATTTATAATTAAATTTGTATTTGATTTTCTTAAAATATTTATTAGGATTTCAATCTAATGAGTTTTTTTAAAAAACACAATAAAAAAAATTATTTAATTATTGGTTTAGGAAGATCTGGATTCTGGGCTGCAAAATTACTTCAAAATTTAGGTAATAAAGTTTTAGTTATTGATGAAAGTAATAATAGTGAACTATCAAATTCTCAAAAGTTATTAGAAAAAGATGGTGTCAAAGTGATTTTAGATAAGCCTTTTGTATATGATGAAATATCTCCTTATTTACCAAATCTTAATTATGTCATTTTAAGTCCAACCATAAGCTTGGCTAATGATACTGTCAGAAAATTAAGAAAGCAAAAGATAATATTATTAGGCGAAATAGAAATTGGATGGAAATATCTGAAAAATATTAATTGGGTTGGCATAACTGGTACTAATGGAAAAACGACAGTAACAGATTTATTAAGTCATATCCTCTCGGAGAATCATCTTATAGCTCCTGCAGCTGGAAATATAGGCATACCAATATGTAAATATGCATATGATTTATACAAAGATAAAAAAAATATTGATTGGCTAATAACAGAGTTAAGTAGTTATCAAATAGAAATTACTGATGAATTGAAGCCAAAAATTGGAATATGGACTACTTTTACAAGTGATCATTTAGAGAGGCATAAAAATCTTGAAAATTATTTCAATATCAAGAATAAGCTTCTGAAAAATTCTGAAATAAGAATATATAATTACGATGATAAAAATCTTAGGAATTCCTCTCAAAAACTTTCAAAAGGTATATGGGTAACTACTAGTGCTAATTCCTTAACTAGAAAAAATTGTGATTATTGGATAGATAAAGAAGGATACGTAAATGAAAAAGGAAAGAGATTATTTGATACTAAATTTTTTAATTTAAAAGGAGAGCATAATCTTCAGAATCTATTACTTGCTTCAGCTGCAGCTAGAAAAATAGGCCTAACTGGTGATAACATTTCAAATGCATTAATGAATTACAGAAATTTACCTCATAGATTAGAAACTATTTTTAAAAATAGAAAATTTGAAATAATCAATGATAGTAAAGCAACAAATTTTGATTCTTCTTTAGTAGGTATTAACTCTATAAAAAAATCTAAAATAATTATTTCAGGTGGAAGAAAAAAAGAAGGAGATTATAAAACATGGGCTAAAACAATCTTTCAAAAATGTAACTCTATTTTCCTGTTTGGAGAAAGTGCTTATGAGCTTGAAAGTCTTCTGAAAAAGGAAGATTTTAAAATAAGAATTTATTGCTTCAAAAACTTATCAGAACTTATAGATAAAGCATTAATTCATGCAAAAAGAGAAAAAGTTAACACAATTTTATTCTCTCCTGCTTGCTCTAGTTTTGATCAATTTAAAAATTATGAAGAGAGGGGAAATTATTTTAAATTTCTAGTTAATCAAGCTATTACTAAAAACGAATCTTTACTGGATTAAGATTTTAATTTATATGGACGGTCATTACAACCTAAACCGAACTAGCGATATAGTACCTAGAACAGTTATTTTAATTTTAGAGATTAAAACAATATGAGTGACTCAAACAACTTACCTAAAGCGATAAGTCATAAAAAACTTTCATCTTTACTAATTAATGCACATAAGGACAAATTTTCATCTATAGGCGATGATAATGCAATTGAAATTGAACAGCAAGAATTTTCACAACTATTGGAGAAGTGGGAAGAAAATACAAAGGATATAATGAATAAAATTTCTTCTAATAATAAAAACATATTAGAAAACAAATCTAGTAATTCAGTCATGGCACTTGGGGCAATGGAAGTTCATTTAAATATGGCTTTGCAAGCATTAAAAGTTTTTATCAACGATAAAAAAGAATAGATAAACAATTTTTTATTAGTTTAAATTAATGATAAATAATCTTATTAACTTTGAAATTTAGTCAAAAAACTTTATTTTCAAGTCCAATGCATTTTTTGTATTAATAATATTATTACGATAATTGAGATTTTTTGAACCTATGGATATAAACAGTATTTAAGTTATAGGTTAACTATTCAAAATAATAGATATAGGCTTTTAATATTTAAAATTCAAATAATAATTTAAAAAGAGAATTACTTATCTATCCTCTCTTGAGTTTTATTTGCTTTATTAATTATTTTTTTTGCTTCTTCTCTTGTCAAACATTTTTCAGCTTTTACTTGAAGACTATTCAATTTTCTGTATTGTTTTGTATTTTTCATTAACTTTTTACCAAATATAACACAATTTTTATTATTCGGTTTAATTACAATTCATATACAATTAACTCAAAAGTAAAAGTTTTTAATTCAAATATATTTAATAAATTTTGAATTATCACAACAATACAGGGGGTGAATAGGATTATTATATTTTGTCCTTCTAATAGTTAATGGTTCACAAGAATCTAAAAATCGTTTTTGCTTTAATTTTTTATATTTTTCTAATATTTTTAATACTTGTTCATTTCTAGAAAATAATTTTCCTTTATTGCCCCAACCTAGCCATAAATCACAATTTATATTTTCTGACCAATATTTAAAACTTGATTTTATAAATTGGTTATTTAACAAACCTATAGGATTATTATGAGTTTTTAAATTCTCTGGATTTTTTGATATTAAGGCAAAAAGATTAATTATCTTAAGTTTTCCATATTTATTAAATGTTGATATTTTAATTATTTTCTTAGTAGTATTATCTGTAAATTTATTATCAGAAAGAGAAGGATTTAATCCAATAAATACTAATTCTTTTTGATAATTTGAAATCTGAAATTCTAATATCCATCTATATAGCCTGCATTCGCTCAGAAGACATTTTCTACTAGTAATTTGAATCAAGTTAAACCAATTCCACGTGCCATCAAAGTAGCAAGAAAGGGTATCATTGCAAAACAAGCAAGTTCGGCACTTATTATGAATTTAAATCTTTTTACAATATGCTCAGAAATAATAGGTAGCTGATTTTTACTCAAAGGGATTGCCCAAAGTATATATGTAGTAGTGGGATAAAGAGAAAGTGAACCAACTATTACGTAGACTGACACTTTAAACCAAAAAATTGGATTATTCAAATAAAATTCTCCACCTTGCCCAAAATACTTCACTCTTAATATTCCTGTGATTAATATCGCCAAACCAGCTATTCCGTAAATTACATCTGCAATAATCATATTTATTACTTCTTTCTTATTTAAATCTACCTTAAGAAAGATTCTTTCATAAAGTAGTGCACCAACACAAAGAATTATTCCTAGGTAATGAATATATGCAACAAATGCACTTTTTAATGAATAACTACCCGAAGAGAGATCAACCAACATTAGATTGTAGATTTTTATACAATATTAACTATCTTTTAGTCCATTTGTCTTATTGTTGGTTACGTTTTTGTTTCTAACAAATTTAAACCTATTTTTCACACAATTCAGTTTTGCTCCAAACCTCCACTACATCAGGAAAATGTTTTTCCATACAACTATCACACACACCATGACTAAATCTAATATTACTTACTTTTGCCAAATATTTTTCAATGTGTTGCCAATCCCCATCCTTATTTCTTACCTCTCTGCAATAAGAGCATACGGATAATATCCCATCTTGATGATGTAAATGAGAAAGAGCATCCAATAAATTTAAACTTCTCTTTCTTAATTCTAAAAAAGATACTATTTGCTTCGCTAACAATTCCATTACTGAAGTTTGATCAGAAGATAAACTACCAGGCTTTCTATCAATTACACAAAGAGTTCCCACTTTATTACCTTCACTATTTTTTAATGGAAATCCAGCATAAAAGCGAATCTTGGGATCCCCTTTAACTAGTGGATTATTCACAAATCTCGCATCAAGAAAAGCATCCTTAACAATTAAAGGATGATTTTCTTTAATTGCATGAGTACAAAAAGACCAATCTCTTCTTGTCTCATTTTTATGAAACCCAACTTTTGATTTAAACCATTGTCTATCTTTATCTACAAGTGTCATTAAGGAAATTGGAACTTTACAAGTATGGCAGGCTATTCTGGTAATATCATCGTAACAAGATTCTGGTTTAGTCCCTAAAATTCTATATTCCGCCAAAGCCTTTAACCTTCTATCTTCTTCTTCTTGGTCTGAAATCAGATTATTCATATTTATATCTAATAACTAAAAACTTTAAACTTAGTCTTGTATTTAAAAACAATTTTTTCTAAATCCTTAATAAAAAAAAATGAAACTTAGTGAATTGTTACCTTAATGAATTTGCAATTGCCACGCCTGCCAACCATCCGCTTGTCCAACAATGTTGAAAATTAAAGCCTCCTGTTATTCCATCAACATCAAGTATTTCGCCTGAGAGATACAAGCCTTTACAAATAAAACTTTCCATCGTTTTAAAACTAACTTGACTCAAGTCAACTCCACCAGAAGTAACAAACTCTTCTCCAAAAGGGCCTTTATTAGTTATTTGATATTCATCATTCATTAAAAATTTAATCATTATTTCCTTTTCTTTAGAGATAATCTCGGCCCATTTTTTATCTTTGTCTATATTCATTTTATTTAATAAAAAGATCCATAATCTTTTTGTTAGATATGGTAATGGCCTTGTATTGTAAAGATTAGATTTACCATTAAATTGTCGTAATTGATTTATTTTTTCACTTAAATCTGAATAACTTAATTTAGACCATTGAATTATTAGTTTAAATTTATATCTAACTCTATAAAGTTCTCTTGCTGCAATAGAAGATAATTTTAAAACTCCTGGACCACTAAATCCCCAATGGGTTATAAGTAAATCGCCTTTGCAGGAAAAAGAGTTCTCATTGATCAAAATTTTTAAATCTATATCTCTAACTGATACACCACTACATTCTTTTAGAAAATTTTCTTTACAAGTAAACGAAAATAGTGAGGGGACAGGTTTTATAATGTTATGACCTAATGATCCTGCCAATTTATATCCACTTGGATTTCCCCCGGTTGATATAAGAATTTTTTTTGAAAATAAATATTCATCATCAGAAATAAAAACTTGGAATAAATCAGAGGAGGTTTTAATTATTTTTCTTACAAATTTCTTTTTATAAACTTGTATATCTATTTCCTTAGCAGATCTTTCAAGGCAACCAACTATATCCATAGATGAATCAGAAATAGGAAAAACTCTATTATCATCTTCAATTTTTAATTTTACTCCCCTCTTTTCAAACCAATCAAATATGTCGCCTGTAGCAAATCTGCTAAAAGATTCCAAGAGTTTAATTCCACCTCTTGGATAATTTCCGATAAATTCTGATGGAATCCATGACGCATTAGTTACATTACATCTACCGCCTCCACTTATCCTTACTTTTTCTAAGATCCTTGAACTGCCTTCAAGAATAGTAACCCTTCTTACTCCTCTCTCCTTTGCAGTTATTGCGGACATAAAACCTGCAGCACCTCCTCCAATAACAATTAAATCAAACTCCAACAATTATTCAGAATATGCTTACTATTTATAACCTTAGCAATAATATTTTTTTAAAAAAAATAAACTTTAAAGCGATCTTTAATAAAGTTAAAATCAAAATTTACATTTTATTCTCAAAATTTAATTTTTTAGTTTAACTTGTTGTAATGGAAGGCTTATTTTCTTACATTAAATATTCTGAAGCTAGTTTTCAAATGACTAGCCAATATACTGCACTTTTACTAATAACAAGCTGTATATGGATTCTTCTTTGGTTTGGTTATAGAAATAATAAATTAAACGATGAAAAAAAAATGAAAGAGAAACAGGAACGGATCAAAGCAAAAACTGAGAGAAGGAAAAAATTAGATAGTCTTTATCCAAATAAAAAATAAATCGCATTTTAATAATATATATTTTAATTATTTATATTTTTAGGAATTATATTTATTTTTATGAAATCAAATTTATTTAAAGAATTTCTAAAAGAGATTCTTTTAATTAAGAAGCCTTTATAAAATTTCTATATTCGCAATTATTATTTATTTATAAGTATTACAATACATTAGATAAAATACTAAGAAGATCTAATAGTTATTTTGCTGATTAATGTCTTATCAACTGAAAAGCATCTAATATAAAGGTAGTATCAATTTTTAAATTATTAATAAAATGCAAATAAAGAATTTAAAATCTTATTTACAATATCTTCCTGGCTGTCTAATACTTTTATATGTATTATTTTTAGTTATATCTCAAGTATTAAATTAATTTTGATTTGATTGAGCTATTTTGATAGGAATTTTATCAGCTATAGGTGCTTCTTTATCCTGGACTTATGCATGTTTTATCTGGAGAAGTCAAACAAATCATAATAGACCTTTAGATATTAATTTAATAAAAAACTTATTTGCTTTTATATTTTTTTCTCCAATACTTTTTACTCTTAAAGATTTTATTCAGTATAAATTCATTATTTTATTATTATTAAGTGGAGTTATAGGAATAGGAATTGGGGATTCATTTTATCTGAAATCTTTAAAACTTATAGGCACTAGAAAAACTTTATCTATTGAAGCTTTATCTCCAATATTAGCGGCATTCAGTGGAGGAATTTTTATTAATGAAAATTTATCCATTAAATCTTTGATAGGCATAATTATTGTATCAATTTCATTTATTTCAATTTTAAAATACAAAAATAATTTATTAGATGAAAATTCCAATTTTTCCAATATTAACTTTAGCTTTAGAAATTATATTTTTTCATTTTTATCGATATTTTGTGCAGTAGTTGGAGCTGTTATATCAAGATATGTTTTTTTGGAAACAAATTTAAACCCTCTTCAAACAACAGAATTAAGATTACTAGGATCACTTATATTTTTAATAATAATTTCAAGATTTAAAATTAACTTTTTTATAAAGAACCTAAATTCAAATGAAAAAAATAAATTTATCATATCAATTTTACTGGGTACAAATATTGGGATTTATCTACAACAATTAGTTTTTCAAAATTTGCCTTTAGGTATAGGATGGACAATTTTGAGCTCTTCTCCAATTTTTTCTCTTTTTTTAGCCAAAAGAGAAGAAGGTAAATTATCAAAAGAAACAATAACTTTTACTATTTTTTTATTTTTTGGAATAAGTTTAATAATTTTATAAGAAGTTGATGTAATAAATACTCATGTTAATCAAAAAATATTAATTTAATTTACTTGTAGATATAGTTAATTAAATGAAGATTCTAAAGAAAAAATATTTAAGTATATTTGAAACATATGCATTGTTTTTTTCTTGCATGCTCACTGGGTATTTAAGTTATCTCCTAATAATAAATAATATTTAATATTAAATTTTCTGAGATACTTTGATTAACTTTCCTCCGTCTTGGTCATCATCATCATTAGAATAGAAAAATATAAAAAAGATGCTAACCGCTGCGATACATAATGAAAATGAAATTGTAGATATTTCTTCCATAAAAATAAAATTTTTTATATTCTAGTAAGTAAATAATATAAATTTGCTTAAACCTAGCAATTCTCTAATGAAATTCAATATAAAGAACCTAATACTTTACGTATTTAAAACTAACAAAATTTAAAAAAAATTTTTAAACAATTCCTCTGAAGTTTAAATAAATAGTTAGTATGATTAATATTTATTTTTTTAAGAAGAAAGTATTATTTTATTTTGAGTAGAATTAAAAAATATAGATTTAACGATACTGAATGGTCATGAGACTATAAAAATTAATTTATTAA
>Ga0209433_10000466_pt1 | contig 12428 bp, 11 predicted proteins | sample METZYME_5_50m_FD_187552 | JGI IMG/M metagenome (GOLD analysis project Ga0209433, IMG submission 187552) | Marine microbial communities from oxygen minimum zone in mesopelagic equatorial Pacific - METZYME_5_50m (SPAdes) (version 2) | ecosystem: Environmental > Aquatic > Marine > Oceanic | place...
GGTCTTGACACGATCTTAGGCAGGTCGGGCGATACTTTATCTGTGGGTCAGCAGCAAAGGCTCAGTATTGCTCGGGGGCTTTTGCGGGATACGCCGATACTGATTTTGGATGAGCCCACAGCTTCCCTAGACCTGGTCACAGAACAGACGCTCATCAACAATTTACTTGATAAGCTATCCGATCGACTGGTTATTATTATTGCCCACCGGCTGTCGACTATTCGTATGGCCGATGAAATATTGTTTTTTAAAGACGGAAGGCTTGAAGATAGCGGCACTCATGAAGAATTGATTTCGAAGGAAGGCGGTCCCTACCGACAGTTCGTGGAATTGCAAAGAGGATAGGCTCGGCTGCGCTGGAGCTTTAAATCGCCTTATCGAAAACCTGTATAATTAAAAATTAATTAATGGTTCATGGAGTATCCTGAATGAGTGTAATGGTGACTTTGGAGATTCCTGTACATAAGGAAAAGTTAGAAGGGTTTCTTGATGTGCTCAGAGAAGCATTGAAAGAAACTCGGGTCTACGAAGGGTGTCAAAAGGTGGAGACCTTTGTTGAGATGGAGACAGGTAATGTCGTGTTGGTGGAGCTTTGGGAGACGGCTGAGCACCAGCAAGCCTACCTAAATTGGAGGATCGAGACAGGTCTTATAGAGGCGTTGAATGATTTTTTGGCGGGTGAGCTGAAGCCTCGAACCTTTGTCATAAGGGACGATGTCTAAAGGTAATCTTTTTCTAAAATACGGTAGAGATAACAAATGGATAGTAATAACGAATTTTTCCAACATTTTGCTGAGCAGCCCTTCCATAAGTACCTGGGGATGACGATCGAGGAGACCTCCACTGATTATGCGAGGCTTCGTTTAAAGAAAACCGAAAGCACACCCGCCGGTATAGGCGGAAGCGTTAATGGAGGAGTGATTGCGACTTTAGTTGACATAGCGGCTTTGCCCGCTGTCTTCAGTAATATGAAAGAGGGTTCCCAGGCTGGTGGTACTGCGGATTTACAGGTTACGTTTTTGAGACAGGCTCAGGGAGAGTGGATTGATGCGGAAGCGACAGTCATAAAACGGGGAAGAAACCTGTGCACCATCGAAGTAAACGTAATCAACAACGAGGGCGTATTGTGTGCAAAAGCGCGCGTTCTCTATGCGCTTAGGTCTTCCTCTTAACTAGATTAATAAATGGCTCAGGCTTTGCCTTCGATATGGTACAGCTTGTTGTATATGCTCCAATCACCTTCCAGCTTCACCATAGATAGAGTGTCTAAGAACGTTTGTCCTAAATAATCGTCTCGAACTCGAGCGACAGCAGTTTCTCCAGCTATGTCGATGCTTACTATTTCTAGACGAGCGGGCTCTCCTTTTTCTTTTGGCGAAGGTTGCTGACTGGCAACAAATTTTCCGAAGGCTTCCCGGGTCATTTCCGAGAACGAACCGCCAAAATTTCCGCTGATCATGGCGCTGGGATGAAACGCCTTGTCGACTTTTTCAGAGTCGGACTCATACATACTGTCAAAATACACCTGAACGGTTTGTTCGATCTGTTCTTTGTCGTTACTCATGTCTAAGTCCTAAGTCCATTTGATTTAGTTAATCCTATCAATCATTTTACAGTTTGGACATTGACGCACTCTTCATGAACTTATCCATGTTAGTGCCACCACTAGTCGGAGTCGCTGTTCCATAAAAAAGATCTTGTCCGAGTAGGCTCAATATTTCTGGAGAGGCATTGGCTACGTATTCTTCGTCTTCTAGGAGATATCCGTAATCATCAATTGGCTGCGTATAGAGTCGTTGGTATGTCGCGTGAAGAACCGTGCGAGTCCCAGGGATCGTTCGAGCGCCAGAAGCGTGCCACACAGATCCGTCCCACACAGCGACGGATCCTTTTTCAACTTCAATGGGTATCGTGACTGGATTTTCTAGTTCTTCGCTCGTCGGATGACGTCGCAGGCTTTGAGATCCTGGCACGATGGTAGTGGCGCCCCCCTCTGCGGTCATGCCTTCGCATGGAATGCAAAAAGTGAGTAAAAGATTATGTTCAGGAAAGGGGGCGGGCATCCAGTTTTGGTCTGCATGGAGGCCAAGAGCGGGCATTCCTTCTCTTTTGATAGACCCAATGAATTGACCGGCCCGCATGCCTTTTCCAACGCTGACTTCCGTGAGTGCTAAAATTTTTGGTAGTGTCGCGACTTGATCTACAACGGGGTGACGTCCCAGAAGCATGGACGCCGTATAGCCCTTCGTAGGTCCCTCGGTTTGTTCAGAAAAGGTGTGAATTACTTCTCTCAAATCATCCATGAGTTCAGGTTCGCAGACATTTTTTACGATCGTATAGCCCTGATCCCTGAGCTCATTAACGTTCGTCCACAGATCTAGTTCATCTATAGTAGGGGTTAGTTCGTCGGAAACTTCATAGGGTCCCAAGGTTCTTTGTGAGTAACGCTCGATTCGATCTTCTGTTGAATTTGACCGTTCTGCTTTGCTCATAACGCCTCCCTAATCTTTATGAGATAACCTTATCCAGTAGTCTTGGATCTTGTCTATCGGTATCAAGAATTCTAATCAACTCATTAGTGTCTTTTACAGTCCGCTAACCCAATCCTTCGGTCTTTTGCATCGCAGGAACGCCTTCTTCTAATCCTACCCAGTTTTGTTTGCTGCTGCACCATACGTGGAACTGGGGGGTAAAAGACGAGGTATCATCCATTGTTCCTGTTTTAATAAATAATACGTCCGGAGAGTCAGGTACGGCTGAGTATATTGGTGATCCGCACTCGCCACAAAAATGACGTTCTACTGTGTTTCCGGAATCGGTGTCGGAGTCTTTAAAAATTTTCATTTGCCCTGACTTCAAAACGAAGTCTGTTTTCGCAACTCCCGCAAGAGTTGAAAACGCCGATCCTGCCTGTCGCTGACAGTTTTTGCAGTGGCAAACTCCAGTCATCGCGGGTGGATTTGAAAGTTCGTAAGTGATGACGCCGCAAAGGCATTGACCGGTTAGGCTCATAGTTTCGCTCCTTAAAAACACTCTTTGTTAACACTGTAGTGTTTTTGCTTGTTATGGCAACTTTTTTCTAATTAAAGACACAGAATTATTCTCTTGAAAATATGTACTGATATGACAGATTAGACGTTCATTATTTGACGAAACAGGGAAATCTAATGTTGAGGCTATTAACCTTTCTTGCGGTAGTATTTTTATCTTCTAATGGTCTTTCTGTGGGCCCTCCGGCTCCGATGAGTCAGGCGGAATTTGATTCGCTGATGACAGAGGTATCGAATTGGGGCCGGTGGGGTGAGGATGACCAGTTAGGGACTCTTAATACGATTTCAGCTCAGAAACGTATCGACGCTGCTGACCTGGTAAGTGAAGGCGAATCAGTATCTTTGGCCCTTCCGCTCAATACCGTATCCGATCAGGTTAATCAAAAGCCTTTTGTCCATGAAAGCTTTATCTTTGGAGGTGCTGAATTGGAGGAAATGGGTTTGAATCCAGAAGAGGCAGCCCAGGCAGCTGGAGATGTTTATAAGATCGATTACCACGGTTTTGGGCATTCGCATTTGGACGGTATTAACCACTTTGCCTACAAGGGCAAAATGTATAACGGCTACCCATTTGATAACCAGGAAGGAAAAGGCTTTACGAATCTTGGAATTGATCAGATAGGGAAATCAGGAGTCTTCACTCGCGGGGTGTTGGTTGATATGCCCGTATTTCTCGGGGTGAAATATATGGAGCCGGGCGATGCTATCACCATCGAAGATCTCGAAGCGTGGGAGAAAGCATCTGGAATCACTATATCGGCCGGGGATGTGCTGCTGGTGAGAACAGGTCGCTGGCATAGAGTGCGAGACAAGGGACAGTGGAACTTTGTTCAAAAGGCCGCTGGTATGCACGCGTCTGTTGCTAAATGGCTTAAAGAGCGCGATGTTGCGGCTATTGGGTGTGATGGCGTGTCAGATGTGATGCCTTCTGGTGTCGGTGCTCGATTGAATCCACTACACGAATTAGTGATCGTCGGTATGGGGATGCCTATTTTTGATAATCTTGATTTAGATCGACTTTCGATGACGGCGAGAATTAAGGATCGATCAACATTTTTGTTTGTCGCTGCGCCTTTGAAAGTGGTTGGCGGTACTGGGTCTCCGTTGAATCCGATGGCTATTTTTTGATAGCTCACGGTTGATTTTTACTGTGCGATTTTTTGCCGTATAAGTTCTCGGGCGCGTTCCTCGTCGATACCAAACTCTGAGAGGATGTCGCGTGTGTGTTGCCCTAGCTCGGGAGAGCAATGAAAGATCTCTGAGGGTGTCTCGCTGAACCTTGCCGGTGGTCTTGCCTGTCGCATTGGCCCAGCGAAGGGGTGATCAAATTCCCAAATAGAATCCATAGCTTTAACCTGGGGGTCCTCAAGTACTTCTTCTCGGGAATTGATTTTTGAAAAGGGAACGTCTTCGCGCTCCAGAGCGATTAGCATTTCTTCTGTTGTGAAGGTTTCAAAGGCACTGTTAATGGTGTTCGTTAGTTTCTCGGTATCGATCGCCGAATCAACGTAATAAGTAGGGTCCTCGAGTAGGTTTGGTAAATCCAGTGCTTTGAAGAGACCTATCCACTCGTCCGGTTGGACAGGCATCGTGCAGACGTAACCATCTTTGGTTTTTCGAACCATGTTGGTATGCGTGTGCGGTGATTCAGGCGGGACTTCGTCGCCAACAAAGGCATAGTGCCTCATGTTGTCTGGCCACAGGAAAAACAGGGCAGCATCAAGCATGGCAACGTCAATTCTTTGTCCCAGTCCGGTTTGAGACCGATTGTATAGTGCCGATGAGATCGCTTGTGCGCTTACCAGCGACGTGAGTTTGTCGCAGATCAGGGTGTTAACCATGATCGGGCGTTCTTTTGAAGGGTCTGACTGTAGGGTGGCGACTCCCGAGATGGCTTGAATGATTGCGTCATAGACTCGTCGCTTTGCATAAGGGCCAGATTGCCCGACCCCGTTTATTGAAGCGTAGATAATTCCTGGATTGATGCTCTTCATGGTTTCGTAGTCGAATCCCAATCGATCCATAACGCCTGGCCGAAAGTTTTCGACGATGACGTCGGCGGATGCCAGCATTTCTTTGAGTAGTGACTTGCCTTCTTCGGTACTCAGATCAATAACAATTGAACGCTTGTTACGGTTCAACATGGAGAACATCCCGCTAACACCATTACGCTCGACATCGAGCGCCTGGCGCATAAAATCTCCCTCGGGCGACTCAATTTTGATTATATCTGCTCCCTGATCGCCCAGGATTGTTGTGCAGATTGGCCCAGAATAAATAGTGGTTAGGTCGAGTACCTTAACTCCATCAAGTGCGCCAGCCATGTTTAACTCCCTCCAAGAAGACCTTGATTGAACTATTGATTACAGGTTTTAGTCAACTCTATGCTGAGGAAAGAGAGCATAATTATTGCGCCCGTAAACAAGTGTTTGTATGGTTCTCGGAACGTTCTGGTTTATAGTTTTGTAGAGCCTCTTCAAATTTGTAGGGCGTTTGGCAAAGAGGAAGACCCAATTAATCAACGAGGTGCATTTGTGTGAGTAGTGGGCCACTCGAAGGGTTTAAAATACTAGACCTATCATCAGTTGTGTCTGGGCCTATGGCCAGTGTGATGCTGGCTGATCAGGGAGCTGATGTAATTAAAGTAGAGCCTCCAGGCTGGGGTGATGGAATACGTCGTCTTGGTGCTTCACGAAATGGTCTGTCATCGATCTATGCCATGATCAATCGTAATAAACGCTCATTGGCTCTGAATTTTAAACATCCCAGAGGGAAAGAGCTCCTGATGAAGCTGGTCGCGCAATCTGACGTGCTCTTACAGAATTACAGACCCGGAAAATTGGACCGCATCGGTCTAGGCTATAGTGATTTGAAACTTATAAACGAGGATCTTATTTATACCTCTATTAGTGGTATGGGTTCCGTTGGACCCTATGCTACCCAACGCGTTTACGATTATGTGATACAGGGCCTTAGTGGTGTGCTCGATGCACAAGCAGAAGGAAACGATCTTAAAATGGTCCGGACCATTATCTACGACAAGGTTACCTCGCTGTTAACATCTCAGGCGATTACGGCCGCTTTATTGGCTAGAGAGAGAGGTCAGGGGGGGCAGCATGTCGAGCTTTCTATGCTCGACGGTGCGGTCTACTTTAATTGGCCTGATCTAATGTGGAATTACAGTTTTAAAGGTCAGGGTGTGCAGTTTGCGGGAGATCTGGCAGATATCTATGAAGTCAGCAAGACCAGTGACGGCGCGATTGTCTCTAATTATCTGGGCGCCGACACCTCAAATTATGAGACTGAGCAACTGGTGAATTTGTTGGTTGAGAATGAGATACCTGTTTCAAGAGCTAATCGTCGAGAGGACGTATTAACGGATCCTCAGATCGGTGCTTCGGGTATTATCGAAGAGATTGAACATCCCAGAGGAGGTCCAATGTTACTGCCGAGAAGCCCAGCAAAGTTCAGTGCATCATCTGATATGCCGAAAAAACCCTCTGCCGAACTTGGACAGCACACCTATGAGGTGCTGAAAACAGTTGGTCTGGAGCTAGCTGAAATGAAGGAGCTCGCACGTTTGGGAGTGATAGGGTAACGGCGATTGGAGACCCTTCCAACAAAAAAGCCCCTTAACGGGGCTTTTTTTAAGAGTTAAGGATTCTAGTCTATCCTCTGATGAATTCCCGAATAACACTACCTGGTCGAGCGTCCGTGTATTCGCAATTCTCTATCACTACTTTTCCACCTACGATCGTGGCGTCATAGCCCTTACTTTTGACAATGTACCTGCCGCCGTTGTGGGGGAGGTCATTCACGTACTCGGGCTGACATGATCTTAGATTTTCGTAGTCGATGACGTTGATGTCGGCGTGCCAGCCTTCTTTTAGCATGCCTCTCTCCTTTAAACCAAGGATTTCGGCCGACTTTCCTGAGATGCGGTGAACCGCCTCTGGCAGAGTGTAAACGCCGTGCTTGCGAGTTAACTCACTGAGCAGAATTGTAGGAGAATCAGTATCGGTGAAGATCCCCACATGCGCGCCAGCGTCTCCTAACATTGGAACAACTTGAGGTAATCGCATGTATTTCCATTGATTTTCAAGATTGCCGCCGAAGGCCCAGAAGTTGAAAAATTCTTTACCCTCCGAAGCAAGTAGACGTTCAACATACACTTCAACTACATCTTTACCAGCCTCTTCAGCAAGTTGACCGAGATTGGCTTTTTTGTATAGGTCAAGATCAGGTGTGTCACCTAGTCCGAATGGATGAAGCATATGAGCTATGTCTTTGAGGCTTCCCTCCGCGATACCATCACTAATCAATTTTTTACGTGTGTTTTCGTTTCGTAGCGCGTCGACTCGATCAGCGATTGTTGGTAAAGCCATCAGCTCTTTCCAGGAGTCACAAGTTCGTGTGAAGGGGGAAAGCTGAGCTAGGCCAAAGAACGCACCGCTTGGCCTCGTATGACAGATTGACGCTAATCGCTTACCGCCTTCGTTCTGTTCTTCGAAGAAATCGCGCCAGTGGGACACACCGCCATCTCCATTAGGCCCTGTGCCTCCTGAGAATAAAACCTGACAACCTAGTTCTGTTCCCTGTCGGAACATTTCTTTTTCTGTCTCAAAGCGAGTCGCCATGTCGTTGGCTGATTGAAATAGAGCGCCAGTACCGCCTCCTTCGATGACAGCTCTTTGTATGGCCTGAGTTTCTCTCAGGTCTGCCCAGGTTCCTGGAGTACAACGTCCATCGGGGACGGTATGCTGCAGAAAGCGGGAAGTTGAAAACCCTACTGCACCTTCTTCTAGGGACTGCTTGACCATTTGAGTAATATGCTCGAGTTCTTTGTCGTCTGGCTGGACGCCTTCGTCCATACTTTTATCGCCCATAGCTTCGAGTCGAACTGCTGAATGACCGACAAGACCTACTACATTAAGTGCAGGGTTTAGCGATTCAATGCAGTCAAGATACTCACCATATGATTCCCAATTCCAGGGGAGGCCATCCATGATGGCGTCGGCCGCAATGTCTTCGACCGCTTCCATGAGTTCGGCAAGGTATCTGTGATTTTTCTTAGTAACAGGTGCAAAAGTTACGCCGCAATTACCAATAAGAGCTGTGGTAACACCGTGATAGGAGCTGGAGCTCATCTGGGGATCCCATCCAACCTGGGCGTCGAGGTGAGTGTGTAAGTCCACAAAGCCAGGCGTAACGATTCTGTCGGTGGCATCAATAGTTTTCGCAGCCTGTTCGTCTGTCAGGTCCCCGATTCTGCTTATTTTTCCGTTATCGATCGCGACGTCTGCTTTGAATCCATCAGCACCGCTCCCATCGACTACAGTACCCCCGCTTATGATCATTTCATGGGACATTTTGGCTCTCCTCCTCGATTGTGTGTTGAAGCGTTGGGTTTTCTAGAATGACCCAACAATCTACTACTCTTCGGTTGATTTTAATCGTTTCGGTGATTTTTTCAAATTAGGCAATCGCTGGGTGACAGATATTTTTCCTGAACATCTCTCAGCGAGAGCTCTATTGGATGTAAACTCTAATCATTCAACTGTCGCCAGCGACGCGTATTGTTGTAGTGTCTTAAATCCGAATCATAACAGCGGAATATTTTTAGAATAGAAAAGGGGATGACATGGAAGTTATCAACAAAGTAGTGCCGAATTCTGAACAGATGGAAGGCTTCACCAAACCTGGTCCAGAAGGACCGATCTACATGGTTAATCTTCTAAAGTTCAAAGAGAAGGCGGTCTATGAGGATGGCAGACAGACGGAACTCAGTGGCCAAGAAGCCTACGCGCTTTATGCGGAAGGGGTTAGCAAACTACTTGAGGATGTTGGAGGCAAGATTGAATTCAATGGCCAAGTCGAGCGGCTTATGCTTGGAGAGGTCGAAGAGCTCTGGGATTCGGTGGCTATAGCCATGTATCCATCTCGTGCAGCTATGCTGGAAATGATGATGACTGATGGGATGAAGGAAATCTCTGCTCACAGAGCCGCTGGCCTAGAAGGACAATTGAATATCGAAACGACCTTGAATCAATTTAAACCGGAATAATAATCGCATGAGACAGCGTACCGTATGATGATCAACTCACCTCTTTCCAGATTACGCCTGTTTTTATGAATTCCTCGATTTGGGTACTCTCGTAGCCCAACTCGCCAAGAATCTCTTCCGAATGTTGTCCCCCTGTTGGGGCAGCCTTCAAGTGACTGACACCACAGCTGAACAGTGCGGTGGGGCCATGCCGTTTATAGTCGCCCCATTCTGGATAGGTTGAGTTTTTGGTCAAGTTCATCGATTGGGCTTGTTCGTCTTCTAACCAAAACAGGGAAGGGGTCAGCCCGTCCGCTCTAACGCAACCGATTCCCTTGTGAGCCAGTAGTCCCTCCCAGTCAGAGGCTGAGCGTGTTTTGAATAAAGCCGCTAGTTTTACAATAACGGTTTCCTCTTCCATCTCGCTCGGAGAGAGCTGACTGCAATCGATGCCAGCCTTGCCTAAGATTTCTAGGAACCGTGCTTTCTCTCGATCGGTTACCAAAGCTAGAAAAATCCACTCATTATTATCGCATTGATAGAGTCGGTAGGTGGGACTGAGCCCGTGCATAAGATCATCGGCGAGGGCTCTTGGTTTTTTCCCTGGATAGTTCAAGAAGTCATCGTGATTGGCGTAGGCGTTAGCTCCAAACATATCCATGAATATTTGTTGTCCCTCGCCTGTGGTTTTTCTGGCCATCAGCCCGAGCATCACGGAGGTGCAAACAACCATAGCTGTGTTTGGGTCGGGATTGACCTCGTTCGCTCGCATAAGACGTTTGGTCCATAGTCTCAAGTTCTCCATGTCCTGAACTTCAGAAGGGAGTTTTTCTCCCATCTGATATACCACTCCGCCCATCGCGGCTCCTGGAATGGGGTGAGTGCTAGGTCTGAGCGCGCCGGGACCGTCAGGACCGTATCCATTGCTCTGCAGGTAGACGATTGAAGGATTTAACTCGCTTACTGTGTCGTAACCTATTCCCAGTCGCTCCGGGACTCCTGGGCGAAAATTATGTATCAAGACGTCCGCAGATTTGACGAGATCGAGGACGATTTGTTTCCCTTCGTCGGACTTCAAATTTAGTCCGATGCTTCTCTTACCGCCGTTTACCCGTGCTGAACCCAGACCCATTAACAGGCCTCTGAAAGGATCACCCCCCACCGGTTCTATTTTAATGACCTCTGCTCCCATGTCTGCGAGAAAAGAAGACCCAAGAGGCGCTGCGATAATGGTCGCTATCTCTACGACCTTGATTCCGTCCAGGGGCGGCTTGACTGAACCAGAGTTCTTGGTTTTTTGCCGGGGATCAGACACCCATTGCTTGACTAGTTCGCTGTTCTTATTAATCTCAGGGCCCGGAATGCCTGGGGTTTTTGTGAGTCTTGCTAGAGGTCCCAGTTGCAGCCCGCCATTACTGCGCTCTACAACGTGCCCGTTAGCTTTGATGTCTGGGTCGTGGATCGCTTGCTGGGTCGTTTGGTATGTGGTGGCGACCACCCCGCCATTTTCAATGCATGAATCTATCCACTCAGAGGCAGGTTTTTCCTGGATGCGCCTTAGCATTCGCTCGCGGAATGCTTCGTGTTTTTCGGGATCTAAAAATAAGAGCTGCTTGGGCTCAAACTCTGGATCAACGAGAATATCGGTCAGATCTGAAACCAATAGAAAATTATCAAAGAGATGAGGTAGCAGATTGCCAAATTGCACCCATTTACCATCGCCAGCCTGAGTAGGGTGGTAGTAGAGTGACGGCATGGGTACTTCATTGCTGTCGGCGAGGGCAAACATGTCGGCAAATTTCTCGGGGAACTGGGCTCCAATCATGATTCCCATTTCGTACGGAAGCATGCCCTGTAACAGACTGGTCTCGACCAGCCTGCCTTCACTTAAGTCTTCCTTCTCAAGAAGTGCTGCTAAAATACCGGAAGCGGTTGATTGAGCGCATGCGTGAATTCCGACTTGTAGAGCAGAGAAGACAGGGCCAGGGCGATCCACGATTCCAGAAAATACCTGCATTCGGCCTGCTGCGGCCGCTATCACATGTTCATAGCCAGGGTAGTTTGCTTTGGGTCCTTTTGAACCGAATCCTGTTATGTGTGAGAAAATAAGGTGTGGGTGTTTTTGTTTTAATTGGTCGTAGGCCAACTGCTTTTTTTCTAGAGCTGCAGTTCGCCAATTACAAACAAGTACGTCACTCGCAGAGCAAAGTTCATGGAAACTGTTGAGGTCGCTTTCTTTATCGAGGTCGAGCTCGATACAGGTTTTGCCCCTGCGCCACATGGGCGAAGCCGGTAAATCTAAAAGAGGGTCTTCAGGTGGTCCGTCGATCACGATGACCTCGGCGCCAAAATCAGCCAAAATCATCGTGGCGAGGCCTCCTGCTGGACCCCGCGTAAGGTCCAGTATTCGGACTCCCTCTAGTGCCTTTGTCAAATGACTCCCCCAAAAAATGACAACAGTTTCATATTGAAAGATAGCAACAATTAGAAGGAACACCAAAGGTCTTTTTAGAACGGGGATGCGATGTGTGATATCTGATATGCTTCGGGTGTCATGTAAAGGAGGAATTATGTACGAGCACATTCAATATGATGTTTCTGATCCTGTAGCGACCATTACGTTGAACAGGCCAGATGCACTCAATGCGATTACTGGAAGAATGCAGGCTGAGCTTAAACATGCTCTGGCAGCAGCAGAGCAAGACGAATCTGTTGTGGGGATTGTCCTTACCGGCGCAGGTAAAGGTTTCTGTGCCGGAGCAGACATCGGTGGCTTGCAGGCCACAGCTTCGGGAGAGCGGGGAGCCGCAGAAGATTTAAGCCAGTTTGAGGCTAATCCTGGTAACCCGGTCATGGGGGAGGATTTTGCGGTAACCTTTTCCTATATCCCGACTATTCGTAAGCCGTTGATCGCTGCGATCAATGGAGCCTGCGCAGGCTTGGGATTTGTATTTGCTTTGCTTTGTGACATGCGTTTCGTAGAGCGCCAGGCAAAGTTTACCAGCGCCTTCGTTAATAGAGGGTTGATAGCGGAGCATGGATCTAGCTGGGTGTTGCCTCGCTTACTGGGTACTTCAAGAGCTTTGGATTTATTGTGGAGTGGCAGAAAATTTACAGGGGAAGAAGCAGATCGTTTAGGTCTTGCAGATCGATTGTGCGACGAGGGGTCTTCAAAACAACAGGCTAGCGACTATATTAAGATGCTCGCTGAGACAGCGTCACCTCAATCAATCAAAGTCATAAAGGCTCAAGTTTATCGTCACTTGAATATGAACCTGGGACCCGCTATGACAGAGAGCAATGAATGGATGGCCACTTCGCTCAAAGGAGATGAC